>ENA-ORLY01000013-ORLY01000013.1-human-gut-metagenome-genome-assembly--contig:-NODE-13-length-308139-cov-32.444326_pt1 | contig 308139 bp, 266 predicted proteins | sample MGYA00243071_ERZ508832 | MGnify/ENA primary metagenome ERZ508832 (study PRJEB26277, sample SAMN04329777) | human gut metagenome | biome: human-associated habitat | host: Homo sapiens | place: USA... | reverse complement strand
ATTTATGGTTCTGTTAAAGGCTTAAAAGTCGATAGAGAAACGCAGGAAGTAATCAAGGGAGCAACCTTTGGTTTGTTCAAATCGGACACTACCGAATTTACAGAAAATAAAGCAATTTTAACTGCCGTTACCGATGAAAACGGCGTATTTGTTTTCAATAACATTCCTTATGGCGAATACCTTATAAAGGAACTTAAGCCAGCCGATGGCTATCTTGATAATGAAGATGTATTTACTGTAACAATCAAAGATAACGAGCAAGTGGTTGAACTTACTGCAATCAATGATAAAGTGCCAGAGTTAAAAACAACGGCAACCGTCAATGGCAAAAAGGGAGCAGTTGCAAAGGGTGATATAACCATAGAAGACACAGTTGAGTACAAGCATTTAGTACCTAATACCGAATATGTTATCAAAGGCACATTGATGGATAAATCCACAGGTAAACCGTTCAAAGTTAAAGGCAAAGAAATCACTTCAACAGTTAAGTTTGTACCCGATAAGGCTGATGGCAAAGTAGAAGTCACCTTTACTTTTGACGGTTCAGCAATTAAAAAGGATACCGAACTTGTAGTCTTTGAGACATTGTCTTGTGATAATGTTGAGATTGCTGTTCACGCTGATTTGAAGGATAAAGGACAAACTGTAACTATAGTCCCCCCTACCCCTAAAACTCCAAAAACAAGTGACAATAGAAATCTTGGCACATGGATTGGTCTTGGCGGTGTTGGATTGGGTGCCGGCATTGCAGCACTCCTACTTAAATTAAAAATGAAAAAAGATGAGGACGAATAATGAAACGAGTATATATTTGTGCTCCGCTTTCAGATAATCCAAATCAAGATGTGATTGAAGCTGTTCGTTTCGGCGAATATGCAATGAAGGAATGCTGTGCGGCTCCGGTCGTTCCGCATTTTCACATCTTAATGGTTAATCCAAAAAATGATAAAGAAACTGAGCAAAGAAAATTGGCTAATTTTAGTTTTTTATGGATGGTCGATGAACTTTGGGTATTCGGTGATTCTTGGACAGATGAAATGATGGAGGAAATATCAAGAGCTGAAATGCTCAAAATCCCGATCAAATATCATTCTGACAATAAAGTAAAATCAATTTTAAAAAAATACGGAGGTATTCTAAATGAACAATGTTATAAATAAATTCACTAAAAAGCAATGGGCTGTTTTTGCCGTTGCACTTGTATGTACATGTCTTTTTACCGCAACAACAGTCTATGCTGCCGGAGATGTTTCAACTGCAATTACAAGCACTTGGAATTCAGCGAAATCTCAAATTAAAACAGTTGTAAACAATGTCGTTTTTCCTGTTGTCGATACAATTCTCACCGTTCTTTTCTTTGTTAAAATCGGCACAGCGTATTTTGATTACAGAAAACACGGTCAATTTGAATTTGCGGCTCCTGCTATTCTTTTTGCTTGTCTAATCTTTACGCTTACAGCTCCGCTCTATATTTGGGGAATTGTTGGTATGTAATAATATTACGAAACGGAATATATACTCGACAAATAAGCATCAAATATTTTAAATCAGAAAAAATTTGCTATTATCAAACTATAAAAACATTGTAGAGGTAATAGCCAATGAAAGATGTATTAGATATTCTATATGATTCACAAATCAAAACCAATGCATATAATCGAAAAGTCAGTACCGAAATCAATACCATTAAGGCAAAAAAAGATGATGCCGAATCAAAATTCTCCTGCGTCTTGTTGGAAAATCAAGAAATATGTTTCGATGATTTTATGGATACTATAGACGAGTGTTGTGACGATATGCAAAGAGCTATATTCAAAAAAGGTGTAGCTATCGGAATTTCAATTATGCAAGAAGTCATAAAACAGAATGAAAAAAGCAGTGATACTCCTTTAAGAAAACTTTTTGAAAATATGTAATGGTTTGTTTTTATATAGATGGTTGATTTATTTCAACCATCTTTTTTATTGGAGGTGATTATTATTTTTGATTGGTTAGGAGATATAATCTCCGGTATGGGTGATGCAATCGGAAATGCCTTTTCGGGTATTTCCGATTCAATCATTGATGCCATTCTAAACAGATTTATTCAATGGCTTTTCAAGTCAATATATGATGGTATTGCTAATTTCTTTACGCAAATTTCAAATATGGGTACAGAGATTTTTGATTTGTCATGGGTACAAGCTGTTGTTAAACTGTTTTCTTTATTCGGTTGGAGCCTATTTGTAGTAGGTGCTGTTGTATCTGCATTTGATCTTGCCATCGAATATCAAACTGGCAGAGCAAATATTAAAACAACTGCACTTAATTGGATTAAAGGTTTTATGGCAGTTTCTTTATTTACAATTACGCCAATTGAGTTATACAAATTTTGTGTTTCTCTGCAAAATACATTTGCTAAAGACTTGGTAACGATAGCTGCAGGAGAGCAATATGTTTCTCTCGGTAGCCTTGCCACTAAAGTTCTTGTATCCTCATTTAATCCTGGCGGAGCTATGATTTCAGCAGGATTGTTTGAACTTGTTACGCTGATTGCATTAGGATTCTGTGTATTTAAGATTTTCTTTGATAATATCAAACGTGGCGGAATACTTCTTATACAGCTTGCAGTCGGCAGTTTGTATATGTTCTCTATTCCAAGAGGTTATGGCGATGGATTTAATAATTGGGTGAAACAAGTATTTGCATTGTGCTTAACTGCTTTTTTGCAAACAACACTTTTATTCCTCGGTTTGCTTTCATGGAGTACAAATATGTTACTTGCTATTGGTATTATGATGAGTGCTGCTGAAGTTCCGAGAATAGCACAGCAATTTGGTTTGGATACTAGTGTAAAAGTTAATGTTATGAGTGCAGTTCATATGGGTACTTCTGCTGTTAACCTTGTTAAAGCAGTTGGTAAGTAATATTTATTGTTTTTAATATTGCAATATGTTATGATGAACATATCATAATAGAAAGTTGCAATAGTCATGAACAAATATAAAAATACAGAAAAAGAAAATGAATTTAATGTTGAAAAACTTGATGCTTCAATCAAAAGAGGTTTGCAAGATATTAAAAATTGTAAAGTATCACTTGCATCTAAAGTTTTCGATGATATAGAAAGGCAATATGGATTTTAATAATATATTAAACAGTTAACGCTCATCATTGATGGGCGTTATTATTTTATCCGAAATTCAGGAGGAAAAATGAAAAAACAATATATTTATCCGCAGAATATGAGAGCGTCTGCGACTTTGTGGCTGTGGTCATTAAAGGATTTTGTTGTAGTTATAATCGGCGCTTTGTTTTCAGCTATTGTATTGGCAACAACAAAACTAATGATTCCGGCTGTACTTGTCGGAACATATGCTCTTTTATCAATCCGTGCGGACGGAACAACAATGCTTGATTTCATTAAATATGGAATCAAGTTTTTTATTTCAACACAGCAATATTACGAATGGGGTTTGAAAGACGAAACACTCCCCAAACAGAATAAAACAAAAGTAGGTGATGAAAATGGCAAAAAAGAAAAGTAAAAATACGGTTCAAGACCTTATTGGTATTGAAACATTTACAAAAAGAGGTATAAAAACAGCTCACGGTGAGCTTGTTTATTATCTTATCAGTCCAACGAATATTTCTGTTCTTTCAAAAGAAAATATCGAAATCAAAATATGGCATTTAATGCAAGTGCTATCGGCTCATCCTAATATTGAAATCTCCTGCATTGATTCATGCGAAAGGTTTGATGATAATAAAAACTTTATGCTTGATCGACTGGCTAATGAGCAGAATTCAAGTGTTAGGAAATGTCTTGAAAAAGATATTGATTATCTTGATAACATTCAAATTGAAATGTCAACAGCTCGACAATTCATGATGGCTGTTCGTTTTAGAAAAGAAAAGGAAGAACAGAAATTCAATCAGATTAACCGAGTGGAAAAAGCAATTGCCGAACAAGGCTTTGAAATAAAACGAATGAATAAAGATGATATTAAGCGCTTTCTTGCTATTTACTTCGGAGCTTCAATGCAGGGCGAATTGATTCCCGATGTTGACGGAGAGGATGGATTTGATGAAGAAAAACTCAAAAAGGCGGTGCTATAAAATGGTTCAATTGTTTTTAACTATATTTATGGTTGTTTCATATGCATTAGCGGCTGCGATACTTACTTATGTGAGCATTTGCAGTATTGAAGATTCAAAGGATCAACAGCAATTTGAAACAATTGCTAAATCCATTGAGGAGCAAAACGAAGATGGAAACACAGACACCACAAATAAGGTTTATGATTTAATGCTTAAAAATAAGGATTGTGTCGGTTGGTTAAAGGTTGTGGATATGGATGTCAACTATCCGGTTATGTTAACCAAGCAAAATCCAGAGTTCTACTTGCGCCGAGATTTTAATAAAGAATATTCATATATGGGTACTCCTTTTATGGATGCCAACTGTAATATCAGCATCTCAAAAAATCTCATCATTTATGGTCATAATATGAAGAACTGTAGAATGTTTGCACCACTTATGAAATTTAAGAATAAAGAGTGTTTTGATAAACACCAAATCATTGAATTCGTCACACCAAATGAAAAAGCAATTTATCATATTATATGTGTTGCTAAAGTTAAGGCTGATGATTCATGGTATTCGTTTATTGAAGATTCGGGTGAATCCCATTACAACGAAAAAATTAAGGAGCTGTATTCAAAATCGTTGTATCACTCAGATTATGAATTTGGTTACAATGATGAGTTCTTGACATTGTCCACTTGTGAGTATTCTCAAAATGACGGAAGGCTTATCGTTGTAGCTGTTAAGGAAGGAGCGAACAGTAATGTTTAAGAAAAAGAATAAAGAATTAACCGAAGAAGAAAAAGAAGTAATTCGTACAAAATCATTTTTTGATATGATTCTGCCGTCTACAATAAAATTCTCAACAGACCATTATGTATGCGGTGACAGTTACAGATGTGTATGGGCAATCAAGGAATATCCGCCTACTACAGAAGAACTTGCTTTGTTTTCAACTCTTGCGGACAGAAACAATTTAACTATTCATTTGTATTCTCGCATGGTTGATGCTATTGAGCAAAGGAAAATCATACAAAATGCTACAAGAAAAAACAAACTTTCAACCGGTTCAAACGATGTTCAGGAAAATATTACAGCCGAGGGCAATCTTGAAGATGTTGTTAATTTGATTGCAGAGCTTAGAAAAAATAAAGAGCCGTTGCTACATTGTGCTGTGTTTCTTGAATTAAAGGCTGACAGTATGCAAAAACTTCGTGAGTTGCAATCCGAAATTCAAATGGAACTTACAAGGTCAAAGATGTCTGTTGATAGGCTTACACTAAGACAAAAGGAAGGCTTTTTAACTGTATTGCCTGTCGGATACAATATCTTTAGAGAACAGTTTGAGCGTGTACTCCCTGCAAGCTCGGTTGCGAATTTATATCCATTTAACTATTCGGGCAAGACAGATCCTAAAGGCTTGTTTATCGGCAGAGATAAATACGGCACGAATATTCTTGTCGATTTTGACAGGCGTGCCGAAGATAAAACCAACTCAAACTGTTTGATTCTCGGTAACTCCGGTCAAGGCAAGTCATTCCTTTTGAAACTCATTCTTACAAATTTCAGAGAATCGGGGAAAAGAGTTATTTCACTTGATCCTGAAGCGGAATACGAAGAATTGACGAAGGCTCTCGGCGGTTGCTATATCGACTTTATGAGCGGTGAATATATTATCAACCCTCTTGAACCCAAGTCTTTTGGCGATGCCGATAAGGAATACGACCAATTTACACCCGAAGCATTCCGCAGAGTAACAAGATTAAGTCAGCATATTGCCTACTTGAAAGACTTCTTCAGAGCATATAAAGACTTCTCGGATGAACAACTTGATACATTGGAGATTATACTTTCTAAATTGTATCAAAATTTCGGTATAACCAACTATACCGATTATGACAAATTGAAGCCCACAGATTATCCGATTATGGAAGACTTATATGCTCTGCTTGAAAAGGAATACAAGGGCTATCAACATAATCAAAAGAATATTTATCGTGAAGAAACATTACAAGAACTTTGTCTTGGACTCCATTCCATGTGTGTAGGTACGGAATCAAAGTATTTCAACGGTCACACAAATATTATAGATGATACTTTCCTTTGCTTTGGTGTTAAAGGTTTGATGGATACCAATCGCAGACTTAAGGATGCAATGCTTTTTAATGTTCTTTCATATATGACAAATGAATTGCTTGGCAAAGGCAATACCGTAGCTGCTATTGATGAATTATATCTATTCCTCACTAATATGACGGCTATTGAGTACATACGAAATGCATCAAAGCGTGTTCGTAAAAAGGAAAGCTCGGTTATCCTTGCAAGTCAGAATATTGACGACTTTTTAATTGAGGGTGTTAAGGAATATACAAAACCGCTTTTCTCGATTCCGACACATCAATTTTTGTTTAATGCAGGAAGTGTTGAGCCTAAGGTTTATATGGATGTACTGCAAATTGAAGAGTCTGAATTTGAGAGGATTCGTTATCCCGAACGAGGTACTTGTTTATTCCGTTGTGGTAATGAACGATACTTACTTCAAGTGATCGCACCCGAGTTTAAGCAAAAAATGTTTGGAAAGGCTGGCGGAAGGTAAAATAATTGTGGACATTCTTTTATAAAAAAGATATAATGATGTAGAATAAATAATCGACAAATTAGAATTTAGGAGGTTGTTTATCTGTATGGATACACTGAAAATAAAAAAAGTGAACAAAGGTACAAACTTATCAGATAAACTAATCTGTTTTGTTGAAAATTTCTCATGGGAAGACGTAAAATACCATATGTTGGGTGAGCTCCAGACATGGACATTTACGGATTGGGAAACTCCATTTGCGGCAATAATAAATGATCAGATTGTAGGAATAGCCTACATCCGGAAGGAAGACTATTATCCGTTACCTGAAATATATCCATGGGTATCAGGTATTTTTGTGGCGGAAGATTATCGTGGACATAGGATTAGTGAAAAACTGATTTTCTTTGCAAATGAGTATGCAAAGAAAAATGGATTTGATAAAACATATATTCCATCAATACATGTAGGATTATACGAAAAGTATGGATATCGTTATCTCAGGGATATTGTTAATTATGGTAATGGAACAGACAGATTGTATGTTAAAGAAATATGATATGAAGGTTCAACAACTTCTAATATGTTTCAAAAACAAAAAACTGAATTAATAAAATATAATCCGATTGATTTCATTAATGAATTTCAATCGGATTTTTCTATTTTAGGGGGGTGAATCTATATGAGTGCAGAAGTTGCTGCTGTAAAGGCAGTAGCCACAGTTGCATCGGATAAGCGTGGCAGAGCGGCAATAGCAACTATTCTTTGTTCAATCCTAATGTTGTTCTTTCTGCCTTTAATTGTATATATGGGAATAATGAGCAATCTCGGTGAGGTGAAAATTGATACCATGCAGTCACAGGAAAGCATAGTACAGAACATGTCAGCAGAAGAAAAAGCCAAGTTACAGCACAGTGAGGATGTAATGACCGGTATATCAAAAGAATGCTCAAAACGAAAATTAAAAAGTATCGTAAGTAAAAAGGCACAGGCGGTTTACGCTTGTGCTTTTTACGATATTGAGAAAACCGACAGCGATTTCATTTCAAAACTTGTTGATTGTTTTGAACAGGCAAAGGATGATAGCGAACTACTTAATATGTTGAATTCTGCTTTCGGTACAAATATATCAGCCCAGGATTTCAGTCACTTAATGTCTGTAATTTCAAATACCGTTATCGATATTGATTTGAGTAACACAGATAAGAATAATCTTGATTTGGTTAAATGGGCACAAATGGCTTATGACAATAAATGGGGTTATGTTTGGGGTTCGCACGGCAATGTTTTAACAGCAAATGAACTTAAAAGACTTGAAAAAACATTCGGCTCTCATATTACCGATAAAGAAGAATATATTAAGTCTCATTGGCTCGGAAGACGAACTTCTGACTGTGTTGGATTAATTAAAGGCTACGGCTGGTATGACGAAACAAGCGGAACTATTAAATACGGAACAAACGGTATGAAAGATGTAACTGCTGATGGTATGTTTAATGCTGCTGTTGAGAAAGGACCTATAAATACCATGCCTGATATACCTGGTATAGCGGTATGGCATCAAGGACATATAGGCGTGTATATCGGAAACGGTTATGTGATTCACGCAGCGAATACATACGATGGTGTAATCAAAACCCCGATTACCTCAAGCGGTTGGACACATTGGCTTAAAGTTCCGTATATTAACTATATTGAAGAAACGGAGGATAATCCAAATTGAATATTTCAAACGAGAGGCAAAACGAAATTCTCGGCAATGCTCTTGATTGGTTTTCAGAACATTATGAGCAAGAAGAACTGCTCAACATATTGCACGATAAACTTGGAATGACTGATAGTGAAATCGATTTCTTTGGGTTCGAGTTTAATAGCGATATTGAAGATGAAAAAGATCTATCAATCGTCCATTTTCATAATGATGACGAAGATTATTGTTTGACAACTGATGCACCATTTTATCTTTGGGAAGCTGCTAATGCATATGTTAATACAATTAAGGATGTTAAAGATCGATGGAGTCTTGACAGTATTGCCGAAAACATTGCTGATGGCACAATGATAGATGAACGCATTTATCCGATACTTTGCAAGTCAATGGCACCGGATGGAAACATTATATCTGTTGTTGACTTTAATCTTTCGGACAATGAATTATTTATCAAGTACAACAGAGATGATTTTTGGTATAAGTTTCATCTTAACGATATTTGCGATGCATATAATCAAGCAACATCAACACCGGGATTAAGTCAAGTAATGCAAAAGCGAATGTTTCTTGAAACCATTGCTGAAAAGGATTTACAGATAAATCCGGATGAGACTAATTCTTTAGGCATTCCAAATATGTAAACGAAAAGCGGTATCAATCACGATGCCGCTGATTTTTTATTAAGGAGGTATTATTTTGGTTATAAATACAGTTATGAGAAGAAAAGATTCTCAAGTTGATTTGCAAAAATGTGTAGTAGAAAAAGCAATTGAAATATCACAGGCGGAATTTTCGGCTTTGTGTAATGGCTTGCTTGAAGATAAGGATTACATATCAAAATATAAAGATCTTATGAGAGTTGACAATAACGGTATAACGCATTGTCTGCTTGTTTTAGGTTCTGATACCGAAGACGGAATTCTCATAAACAGTGAAGGCTATAATTATGCTCGTTATTCAGCATATATTCCTAATATTAGGCAGAGCGTGACACTTGAACAATTCCCGGCTCTTGAATCATTCAATAAGCGAATGATTGATGTAACCAATAGCATAATGAACCAAGCAATTGCAAGCTGTGAAGAATCGGGCGATCCCGAATACAGAGTTGATATTAATAAATACAACCGAGTCGGAGAACCTGCCGTGTATCCTGCATTGATTGATGATATGCTTAGGGATTTAGGTAATGTCGATGAAACAATTCTATACTCCGATAGTATTGACTTAATGCTTAACAGTAAAGCAATTGACATCCCTTTTGATTATTCCGATGAGGATTTTACAGACATTGAAATTTTGTGTGCAAGACATGTGCTTTGGCTTTATGGCGGTGAAGGTGAAAAAATGGATTTAAGCGGCAAGGCATTTTTGAATATCGATTTTTCGGGCAAGGATTTGAATGGTGCTGATTTTAAAAATTGCAAGTTTTATCACTGTACTTTTGATAATGTGTCGCTTGTTAACTGTAATCTGCAAAATGCGTTGTTCAGTAACTGCTCTCTGTATAATGTAACAGCTGAAGAAGCAGAATTGCAAAATGCACGATTCTTTTCTTGTAACCTTGCCAAGGCATTTTTCACACATAGTAATTTCAAGGAAGCTGTACTTAAAGGCTGTCAAACAACAAGTTCGAGTTTTATGAATTGCTGTATTGAAAATATTGCATTAGAGGAAACGGACTTACCCAATGATAAAATGTTTGACAGCGAATTAGATTGGATTAAAAATGATATTCCGGATTTCGAGCCGAATATGTGAGGTGACAGTTATGGATAACTTGAATAAAAAGGCAAGGCTTATTGATGATTGGTCTTGGATTCTATATGAAGATGGTTCGGGACACATTGAGAACTCAGAAGATAAGCAATTTTGCAGTTTCGATTATACAACACAAGAGGTTAAGGACTTAAATAACCGATGGCAGTTTATGAATGAATATCCATGCAGGACTCCGTGGGAAATGTTCAAGACAGATTTTGAAAATACACTTGTTTCAAATGGTCTTGCTTCATATAACGATACTGTAAAATCAATTGCCAAGTTGGAGGAAAAGCTGAATATCAACAAGGATTTTCGATTATTTAATGACAATCAATTTGTCGGTTGGAAATCATATTATGATTTGCCAAAAGTAGAAAAGGCATTATCGGATATGGAGGCTGCAATGAAAACCACAAACAGTTTTGATCTTTCAATTGCAGACAGATTATGCGATTCGTATCCTGTAGAGGCGGTTTGCTCAATGCTTACAGACAGCCAAAAAGAAATATTGATTTTTGGCGTAGAGTTTGAGCGTGATTTCGGCAATGATGTATCAGAAAACATATATGGGATATATAAGGCAATAACTGCTGAAAATACAATGTTAAATGATACTCAACCTGAAATGACTATGTGAGGTGATATTATGAAAAATGCAATTGTAACAATACAATACGATGAAGAAAAATTAACTACACTAAATCTATTTTTAAAAAAGAAAAATGTTGATTTGAATTCGGAAATGACTAAACATTTGGACTTATTATATAACAGATATGTGCCGTTGCAAGTTAAAGAATTTTTCAGCATGAAGAACAATGATGCAAAAACAATTAAAAATAAACAAGGAGACAAAAAATGAAATACAAAGGTTTTAATGTAATTGTTTTTGTATCTACAAAAGTACAAAAATTTGATTATGATTCAAAAAAATATCAAACGTATAATGGCTTTAATTGTTTTATATATTCAAATTATGATGAAAATTGTTATACCCCATTAGATTGTTTTGATTTAGCGATTGGAATTGACATTAAAGAGAAAAAGTATTTTTGGGTTGAAGATTATATTAAAAATTATATTGATAATAAATTTGACGAATTAAAACAATTGGAAAAAGAGTATTTTTTAAATAAACATAATTGAATATATAATTAACAATTAGGGAGAAATAATTAGATGTCGTAATTTATGTGATTTAATTATATAGGATGATAAGAATGGATGATATTGCAAAAAAATTGATTGCTCGTTGTTACAAAACCGATGAAGAAATAAATATTATTGATTTTGAGGAATTGTTCAATGACGAGATAATTGATAATAATTATTTGAATAAATTGATAGATGATTTGAATATGCAACAAGAGGTTAGAATGTGTGGCCTCTTAAAAGATTCAATATTTATTTGTTTACATAAATTTGATAATACAGGAGGAATTGTTGAATAAGAATTTTTATCAAATGCCAAACGATATATTTGCTTTTCATATGAATAAATATGAAATTGTTGTTTATTCGTACCTTGTGTGCTGTGCGGGTAAAAAGAAAGAATGTTGGCCTAGTCTTACTACAATATCAAGGGTGCTTGGAATATCAAGAGGCACAGTAGTAAAAGCAATTGACAAACTTGTACAACTGCGGTTAGTTGACAGAGTGCAAATCATGATGGAAAACAAAAACGGAATGATGGTTATGCGAAATAACCATTATTTTATTTTGCCATTTGAGGATGCTTGGCAATTATATATAAACAATGGTATTCATTATTGAACCCATAATAGTCGCATTTGAAACGGTAATATAACAATATGAAGTAAATAACAAATTATATAGCCTTGTAAGACGATGTTTGCGTACTTTTAATGAATGTAAAGGTTGTACCCGGCAAAAGCAAAAAGGCCGCTTTTGAGCCATTTGTTAAGATTTGATAATCAGCTGAATTGTTAGAGTTATATTCGTCTGATTCTGTGCAGGAATAAGGGACTGCGCTGTAAACGCAGTCCCGATAAACATCGTCGAGCAATGCTCGCCGATTTTCAACAATTAAAATATACGCTGTTGAAAAATCTATTAAGCGTAGAAAAATGAAAATATGCAATAATGGCAACAATAAAAACGTATACCGAAAGGGGTGTGGTAAATATGGAAATTAAAGATTCTCCTTTTTATGAAAAGGGTCGATATTCATTGTGGCTGTCTAATGAGAATATAAAGAAGGCTGATATGGTTTATCCACTTGACCGTTGTAAAAGCCGTTCGGAATTTATAGACAGAGCAATACGATTTTACTGCGGATATGTTGAAAGCAGTATCGCAGAAGATTATATAGCAGATGTATTTGTGCAAACATTATTTCCTAAACTTGATAATATGAAAAAGGATTTAATAAAATCTGTATATAATATGGCTCTGCAATTATCAATGCTGATACACTTTGAAGCTACATCTTGTGATTACAGTGATGAAGAATTAAGACAATTAAGAAACAAGTGTATTGTAGATATAAAAAAAGCTCAAGGAGTAATAGATTTTGAAAAAGCAATTCATTATCAGCGAGGTGACGAATGAGTCAACTGATTGTTAAATGGAGATATATGAGTCCCGATTCAAAAGCCAATGCAAAAAACTTAATAAAATATATTGCTAAAAGAGATGGCGTTGAATTCACTGATGAATGTTGGAGAGTAAAAAAGATTACTAAATATCAGGAAGAACTGATTAAACAGTTAATAAACGACTTCCCCTCTGCAATTAATTCAAAAGAATATAAAGTGTACTTTGAAAAGCAAACAAGGGGTGCAGCCTCCGATTTAATTACACAAACACTTGATTACAACTTGGATATGGTTGCAAAAAGAGAAAACTATGTTGATTACATCGCACACAGACCGGGAGTAGAAACATACGGCAAGCACGGATTATTTTCAGATGTTAATGTTCCTGTTGATAATCTTGATAAAATTGCAAACCGAGTTGCAAATCAAAACGATAATGTTCATACATATATTATTTCACTTTCAAGAGAAGATGCTGTCAGACTTGGATATGATAATGCAGAAAACTGGATGGGATTGATTCGGGAAAACAAAATGAATTTTGCTAAAGCACTCGGCATACCTTACTCTAATTTAGAGTGGTATGGTGCTTTCCATAATGAATCATATCATCCCCATGTGCATCTTGTAATGTTTTCAAAAAGTCAAAAAGCATTTATAACAAAGGACTGTCTTGAAAATTTAAAAATGAGTTTATCAAGACAAGTCTTTGCTGATGACAGAATTGAGATATATAAAGAGCAAAACAAAATAAGATCTCAAATGAGTGAAACTGTGAAAGATAAAATTGATTTGCTCATTTCTTCAATCAATAATGGGAATTTTCAAAATAATAATATTGAAAAGACATTGATTGAATTATCCGAATCGCTTGAAAATTACAAGGGCAAAACTGTATATGGTTATCTTCCTCAGCCAATGAAAAAGAAGATAAATTACATTATTAATGAACTTGAAAAAGATGAAAACATTTCTGAATTATATAATCTATGGTGCAAATACAACGATAAAATAATAGAAATGTATCAGCAAACAAAAGCCGAATATATTCCGTTATCTCAAAACAAAACCTTTAAACCATTGAAAAATATAATCATCAGAGAAGCACTTAATATTTGTTACGGTAAAATTTCATTTAATGATATTGAAGATGAGGATGATGAACCCATCAATGATGAATACACTGGCAAATCTTTTTACGAAAATCATCCCGGACTGTATGAATATCAAATGGCAAAAATGTGTTTGAATACTAATTCGGAAAGTTATGATGTTGTACTCGGCATAAAATATTTAAAAGAATCTGCTGATTTAGGATATGAATTTGCAATTTACAAGTTGGGCAAATTTTATCTGGATGGTGAATATGTAAAAAAGGATTTGCACAAAGCTGAAGAATTATTAACAAAAGCAAGTGATATAAATAACTGTTATGCACAGTATAGATTAGCAAAATTATATCTTGATAATAACAGTGATTTATTTGATTCAGTTAAGGGATTAGATTATTTACTTAAATCAGCATCAAATGAATACAAATACGCTTTATATCAACTTGGCAAAATATATTATAATGGCGTATTTGTTGAAAAAGACATAAATAAGGCTATACAATATTTAATGGCAGCAGCCGAAAAAGATTGTGAATGTGCTGAAAAACTTCTTGAGTATATAAATAAAAACAGCAAGGAATGGCGGAACTACACTGCTATCCTTGCTGTGTTAAACGATTTATCTAAATTGTTTAAGAAAGAGTTTGACAATAAGTACAAGCTTACACCTCATACTGATAGAAAAACACTTCAAAAAATCAATGAGAAAAAACAAGCCATGGGGTTGAAAACGTAATAAGTAATCATCGATTAAAAAAGATGAGTATAGGCATTAAAAATATACATAATGCTTCTGCCATTATTGTTTGTTTTTTTGTCGATATCACTGTTTTCTTAAATGATTTAATGTTTTCTGCAATTGAACTATTATAATCTGTCATATTTCCTAATAATATTGCTAGAAATATTGAAAACAAAAAATATTCTCTAATCAACAAGAAATATAATATAATGATTATTATAGAGGTATTAACAATAGTATTAAATTCTTTTTCAAGAAATGTAATGTCTGTATTGATTTTTTTAGTTTTACAAATGCGAACTAGTATTTTTATTATAATTGAATATACTCTGACAGAAATATAAAACAAAACTACTGAAACAATTCCACTTTTTATAAAATTGTTTATTATTTCATTATTAACTACGATTCTTTCATCAATAATGAGGGATAATTCCTGAAACATTAAGATCCACATCATACTTGTTAATATGTATCCAAACATAATTAGGTAATAAATTGGATTGAATCTTTTTGCAAAAATCATAATTTTATCTTGAAATTTTTGTGGAGACAATGCAATTAAATTCCCTATTACAATTCCTGTTATGGCAGAAAAAAAGCAAATTTTCAACATAATTTAACTCCATTATTCTAAAGTGAAGAACACATCTAACGTACCACCAATTCCTTGGAATGTAGAACGAAGCCTCTTTTTGAATTCGCTATTCTCATCCATTTTTATATGATCTCCAGCAATGTGTCCCATATATTTTCTTGTTTCTTGATGAACCATATCAGTTCTATTATACTTGCTTCTGTAACCAAACTGGCAAACGACACTTTTTATATCAAATTGTTTCCGTAGTTTTTTTACATGCAATTTTAACATGTTAAATAATTCAGGATCAAGAGAATTACAAAAGCCATTTGAAAAATCCTTTTCTTCATATAAAACTGTGCCATCTTCTGTTTGTGCCAATAATTCCAATTTATCCCAATTAATTTTAAAAATCACCCGTGCTTTTCCTATATTGTTCTTATCCTTGAATGTAATAGTAATTCTTTCAATTACATCTCTTTCAAGCACACCTTTGTCAAGATCATCCCCAATTTCTACTCCGCATACTTTTGTCATCTCATAAAGAACACCAATCAGAACACGCAGATGTATCCTTAAATTTGCATCCGTATTTACATCTGCTTTCGGTGGTAATAATTCTAATTCACTCATCTGTTTTTGCCTCTTTCATTCTATTATCAGCCAATCGTTTTAATAAACTATAATCAATTTTGTGCTGCTGTTGCTTTACTATTTGTGAAATAGTAGAAATAGTGTTTTTATCAATAACTTCAAATTGAGTTATATAATCTGAGAACAACATTTTTCTATATTCATTTATTAATTGATAAAAGTCTGAAATACTGTTATTGGCATATTTATCAAACAGTTCATTAAACTCTTGTTCATTTATATTGGCAAATCGATTAAAAATAGTTTTAACTATTTCTTTCTTTTCCTCATAATTGGGACTCCATTCAAACTTATCGGCTCTACCCGAGCGCAATAAAGGTGCGTATGTTTTGGAAAAATCATTACCAGTAAGAATTATAGGAATCTTAAAGCCGTTATTGTTTTCTGCCAAATTCATCAAGTGTCCTGTAAGTAGATTTGAATTGATAGTTCTTTTTACATTTTCATCTGTAGTTGCATTTCCCATATGGAAATCATCAATCAAAATTGCTACTACCTTCCCATTATTCTTTAAATTTATAGCAGCAGAATAAAGTTTCTTCATCACATTTATGGAATCCTTTTCATGAGCACCCGACAATTCTGAAGCAGAAACATATATAATATATATACCATGTTGAGAGCAGGTTGCAATTGTCTGCGTTGTTTTACCTTCTCCTGCTCTTCCCTCTATAGCCAAGAACATTGGTGCTTGAAAATAATGATTATCCGGTAAGTATAATGACACAATATGAGTCAACACATTACGCTCGAATACATTAGAAGTTTTAATAAATGAATATTGATAGTCGTTTGGTTCAATAAGAATATATTCTTTTGCCACAATTTCTCTCTTCCCTACATTATCCTCTTTCAAATTTTCAAGATTCTTTTGTAAAAAGTCCATATAATTTTCTCCTTATAATATTTCTACATCTTTATTCGAACGACTCATCGTTAATCTTGCACCCATTTTTTCAAAGTATGCAGGGTCATTAATGTCCATGTTTTCTAATTCAGAATCACTTACTATAAATCGGTTAATAATGATTGTTTTATCAACAGGCTCAGCCTCAATGCTTGTTGGACTTGGTGGAATTTCAATTTTGTCAGCACGATTATCTGCCTCAGGTGTTTTTGGTTCTTCTTTTGATACGGTTTCAGTAGATGATTTACTTTTCTTATGGAACACATTAAATATAGCTATAGCGATATCTTTAATTGCATTAATTACAGTTATAATTATTTTTCCCTTCATTAATAAAACTCCCTGTAAATATTCTTTAATTACATAAATAAACGAATATGTATAAAAAGTCAACTGTTTCTACAAAATAATTATTTTGTGCTTCATTACCGTTGACGAAAAGTTCAAAAGCGTATTTTAACAAAAGATAGGAGATGATAATATACAATCAAATTTAGTACCGCTAATTATTGCTTCGACAATGATGGGATTGGTTTTTCTTCTCATCACTGTTTTTTCATACATATACAGTTTGAACAGTATAAAAAGTAAAACAGTTGGTGACGGACAGCATGGCACAGCTCGTTTTGCGACAAAAAATGAAATAAGAAAAACATACAAGGAAATTCCGTTTGAAGTTGAATTATGGAGACAAGGCAAAAATCTTCCGGAAATTCAAGGTACGCTTGTAGGGCAAAAAACGATTGGGAAACGAACAAAAGCATTAATAGATGACGGAGATGTTCATACTTTAATGATTGGCGCTGCCGGAGTTGGTAAGACAGCATATTTTTTATATCCTAATTTAGAATTCGCATGTGCCTCAGGAATGAGTTTCATAACCTCGGATACCAAAGGTGATTTATACAGAAACTATGGAGAAATTGCAAAAAAACACTATGGATATAATGTATCAGTTATTGATTTAAGAAATCCAACAAGATCAGATGGATTCAATCTTTTGTATCTGGTTAATAAGTATATGGATCTTTGGAAAGAAAATGAAGATGAAATTTCCTACAAAGCTAAGGCTGAAAAATATGCAAAAATAACATCAAAGACAATTATATCAAGCGGTAGTGACACTTCTTCATATGGACAAAATGCATACTTCTATGATGCGGCAGAAGGTCTATTAACGGCATCAATTCTATTGGTATCTGAATTTTGTCCCAAAGGAACTCGTCATATAATAACTGTTTTTAAAATTATACAAGAACTATTGAAAAAGGAAGATTCGAGTAAGAAAAATGACTTCTCAAAAATAATGGATTTACTTCCGGATGAACATAAATCAAAATGGTTTGCCGGAGCTGCACTTAATACATCTGATCAATCAATGGCATCAGTTATATCGACAACGCTTTCAAGGTTAAATACATTTTTAGATAGTGAAATGGAATCAATACTTTGTTTTGATACTTCATTAGATGCAGAAAAATTTTGCAATACAAAATCAGCCGTATTTTTGGTTATGCCTGAAGAAGACTCAAGTAAATATTTTATGATTTCTTTAATTGTTCAACAATTATACAGAGAAATCTTATTGGTCGCAGATGAAAAAGGCGGGAAATTAGACAACAGGGTTATGATGTATCTTGATGAAATGGGAACAATACCGAAAATTGAATCGGCAGAAATGATGTTTTCGGCTTCAAGATCAAGGAGAGTATCAATAGTTGCAATAATACAATCATTTGCCCAGCTAAATCAAAATTATGGAGAAAATGGTGCAGAAATTATAACTGATAATACGCAATTGACTATATTCGGAGGCTTTGCACCTAATTCTAAATCTGCTGAAATTTTATCAAAAGCAATGGGAAATAGAACGGTTATGTCAGGGTCAATAAGTAAGAGTAAAAACGACCCTTCGCAATCATTACAAATGATTGAAAGACCACTTATGACGCCTGATGAATTGAAATCAATGCCTAAAGGACAATTTATTGTAATGAAAACGGGCTCGAATCCAATGATTTCAAAATTGAAACTTTTCTTTAAATGGGGTATAAAATTTAATGGTACATATAAGCTTACTGAAAGAGAAAAAGAAAAAATAAAATATTCAAGTAAGAATGAATTAAAACAAGAAATATTAAAAAAATATCCAAGAACTGACAGATTAAATAAAACCGTTAATAACAGTGATACGCCATATAGTTATACACAAAAAACTAGAAGAGCACCAAGGTTTGATAATTATTAAAACGTTTATGCACATAAAATATACTTTTTTGTAAATAATCCAAATACTAAAAGTGATTTGAGTTATAATATCATAAATAATTACAGATTGGATGTTTTATATGAAATCAAATTTAAAATACATGCTTACTAATTGGCTAAAGTGGGATCCGAAAAGTCTAACCTATTTTCTTATCCGAGTTCCTGCTTTGGTGTTTCAGCCGATTGTAACCGCATACATACCAAAAGCAATGATTGACTGCATTAACGAGGGGGTAACGGTTGGCAGACTTACTATTGTTGTTGCACTATTGAGCGTTCTTGTTGCGTTGACAACATGGCTTGCACCATTTATGCAGGAGCTTTTAAACGGTAGCGCACGCATCATCCGTATGCGCTATGCCGTTTTGGCTTTTCACAAAAATCTTAACACTAATTACACAAATATAGAAAGCCTTGAAGGCAGAGAAAAGAATAAAAGAGCAATGGAATTTTACCGAAGCTACTATTCATCATCTGCCGATGTTCTTGATACCTGCAATCAGCTTCTTGTTTGTATTGTGGGCGTTATAACCTCTCTTGCACTCATCTATAAAATCAATATCGTTATGATACTGATTATCCTTGCGACCTGTGTTGCCGAATTTATTTTACTGAAATACCTAAACAAAAAAGAAAAGGGCGTTAAGGATGCAAGAAGCAGTATTTTCGTTAAGTTTGATTATTACTATTCATTGAGTAAGGATTTAACTGCCGCAAAAGATATACGGCTTTACGACTTTACCGACTATTTCTTGTATGCGGTTGCAAGACTGATTAACGGCTTGGAGAATATAACCTCAAAATATATGCACCAAAGCATTAAGGTTGGCGGAACAAGGGCACTTCTCAACCTCGCACGTGAGCTTGTTGCATACGCTTATCTTACATATTTAGTGTGTCAAAAAAGGCTTTCCGTTTCCGATTTTATTTTCTATTTTGGCATTATCACAGGATTTTCAAATTGGATAACGAATGCGGTGTTTCAATATTCAAATATTGAGCGTTGCTGTAACGACTGTGCCGCATTTCGTGAATTTATAGAAAGTAACGGGGAAAGCAAAAGCAAGCCAAATGCTGATTTTGATGATATTGAATCAATTGAATTTAAAAATGTTTCGTTCACATATCCATCTGCCGAAAACAGCACAATAAACGATATGTCATTTAAGGTAAATATGGGCGAAAATATAGCAATAGTTGGCGAAAACGGTGCAGGCAAAACAACAGCAATAAAGCTACTTTGCGGCCTTTATTATCCCACTAAGGGTGATATTTTAATAAACGGAAAAAGCAGTCGTGATTTTTCGAGTGAAAGCTATTTTGATTTGTTTTCTGCGGTATTTCAGGACTACGGCTTTTTGCCTATGACCATAGCGGAAAACATCTGCGCATCAACCGATTACGATAGGGAAAGGCTTTATTCTGCATTTGAAAAGGCAGGTATTGCCGATAAAATCAACAGCCTTGATAAAAAAGAAAACACTTTTATGATTAAAGATGTTTACAAAGACGCAGTTGATTTTTCGGGCGGAGAAAAGCAAAAGCTATTGCTTGCCAAGGCTATTTACAAAAATGCACCAGTGCTTATCCTTGACGAGCCTACCGCTGCGCTTGACCCAATTGCAGAAAATGAGTTGTATCTCAAATACAACGAAATGACCGACAATAAAATATCCTTTTTCATTTCCCACAGACTTTCCTCAACCCGATTTTGCGACAGAATTTTGTTTATTAAAGACGGAAAAATCGCAGAAAGCGGAACTCACGATGAACTTATGGCACTCAAAGGCTCTTATTACAGAATGTATCAGCTTCAAAGCTACTATTATAAAGAGATGGGAGGTGAGGCGGTATGAAAAAAATAAAAATCGTTTTTTCTGCTTTTAAAGAAATACATCGCCTTGAAAAGCGATTGCTACCCACCTCAATAGTTGTTGCAATCGTTACGGCGGTTATGCCGTTTATCAACATTTGCTTCACCTCAAAAATAATAGATTTGCTTGATGTCGGAACAAGTATGAGCGACCTTGCGGTATATATCGGCTTGGCGGTTGAAATTAATGCTGTTTTATTCTTCATCAATTACTTTTTAGGTGATATTTACTTTGTGTTTCGCTCGCTGATGTATAACAAGGAGCTTCAAAACATATCCGCAAAGCTTTTTAAAGCGGAATATCAAAAGCTTGAAAGCAGTGATTTTAAAGAGCTTATACATAAGCATTCCGAGGCACAGGACAGAGTTTTCTCGTCATTTGTGCAGTTTAGCTGGATGATGCGTGATTTTATTTCGGGAGTGGTAACGATGATAATTTCCGTTATTATCATCGTTCCGCTTTTGAAAATCGGATTTACCAAAACAGGTGATACATATTTTGAAAGACCCGTTTTTCTGCTAACGATTTTCGGTGCAATAGCAATAATGGCGGTTGTTATCCTTATCGTTGCAACGCAGATGAACAAGGCGTGGTTTAAAGCAAGCGACGAATATTCACGGCTTGACAGAATTTTTTACTATTTTCTAAATATGTTTTCCGATTACAACACCGGAAAGGAAATCCGCATTTATAAAGAGCAGAATTTGATTGAGCACACCGCAACGGATAAACTGCTGACAGACGGCGAAAAGCTGCTTAAAAAGGCTTCGCTTCACACCGCAAAATCAAGCTCGTTTGTTGCAATCCTCGGTGCACTTGTGGGATTTGGGATTTATCTTTTTATCGGCGTTAAGGGCTTATACGGTTTATTCGGAATAGGCTCGCTTGTGCTTTACTGCGGTTCCTTTATGCAGATAATAAACGGCATTATGAAAATAGCGGTAACTTTTGGCAAAACGGAAGAAATGGTGCCGCTTGTGAATTATTATTTTGATATTATGAAAACCAATGATGAAATGACATACGGCAGTAAAGAACTTAATTTAACGGATAAATTTGAAATTGAATTTAAAAATGTTTCGTTCAAGTATCCTAATACGGAAAGCTACGCCCTCCAAAACATCAACCTTAAAATCAACAATGGAGAGCACCTTGCAGTTGTTGGCAGGAACGGAAGCGGCAAAACCACCTTTATCAAGCTTATATGCAGACTTTATGATGCCACAGACGGTGAGATATTTATAAATGGTATCAATATTAAGGAATACTCAAAGGAAAGCATTATTAAGCTGTATTCGGTTGTATTTCAGGATTTTAAAATCTTTTCAACAACGCTTGCGCAGAATATTTCGGCAAATGAGGAATACGACAAAGAAAGGCTTTATGATACACTCGACAAAGCAAATATAAAAGACAGAGTGCTTGCTATGGAAAACAAGGAAAGCACCTATCTTTATAAAGATTTGGATAAATCTGGTGTTGAAATATCCGGCGGCGAGGCACAGAAGCTTGCGCTTGCAAGAGCACTTTACAAGGATAGTCCTGTGGTTATTCTTGACGAGCCTACTGCGGCTCTTGACCCTGTTGCTGAGAATGAAATATATAATCGCTTTAATTCCTTTGTTGACAACAAAACAGCGATTTATATTTCCCACAGACTATCAAGCTGTGTGTTCTGCAATCGCATAGCAGTATTTGATAAATCACAGCTTGTTGAAACCGGCACTCATCAAGAATTACTTAATGCAAATGGCAAGTACAGTGAACTTTGGAATGCTCAAGCAAAATATTACAATTGAAGAAGGAAAAACTAATTAATGAATGAGTTTATATTAAAAATCAATGAAAATCCAACATTAAGAGAGTTACACAACACCGCTTTTTCCTTTTCTGTGTTAGAAAAGGAAGAAATACCCAAATCTTGGATCTTAACAAATTTTTTTGTTTTACGATATGATCAAACATTAACTTATAATGTTAAATTCTTTTTGAAATGGGGTTGTTTTTCGAGGAAATTCGTTTTCTATTATGATAATATGAATATTATTGAAAAGTTGATTATGTATATTGATCGTGGATATTATATATATATGGAGCTTAATGAATATTATATTCCAAATAGACCAGCATATAAAAACCATAATTTTTATCATGATTTATTAATATACGGATACAATAAAAGCAATCAAAATTTTTCAACTATTGCGTATAATAAAGATGGTTTGTATAAATCGCAATTAATATCTTTTACAAACATAATTGAAGCGTATTGTAACTATAAGTATAAATACGAGCTTAAAATTATGCCATTTTGCGTTTCAAAAAACTACAACTTTGAAAAGTTTGATAAAAATACAATAAAGAAGAATTTTAAAAGAATGTTATATTCATCTAATAATCGTATAGGAAATAATGCGTATAACGAATTAATAAACCACATAGATCATATGATTGATAAAAATGAAAAACTAGATTTGAGGGCATTTAGGACAATTTCCGAACATGCTAAAACGTTAATTTATTTAAATGATTTTTTCAATATTAAGCAAGAAGATTTTGATAATTTATTAGAATTAAAAAAGAAAGCTGATTATATATTCTTTTTGGCAATTAAATATAACTTAACATTATCTAATAGCACAATAAAAAAAGTTAAGAAAAATACTATAGAATATATAAATAGTCAAAAAAAACTTTTAGAGAAACTATATGAAATGATTTTTAAATGATTATTAATTTTTATTATCCTTTTATAAAAAACAAAAGAAACATAAAAAATAATAATTAACATAACCAATAAGGGGGGACAGATTTAATTCTGTCTCTTTTGTTGTTACAAATGGAGGTGATAAAAATATATAAAAATTTTGAAGAACTTCCGGTCTTTATGACTGTTCCACAAGTAGCAGAAGTTTTGGGCATTTCGGCAGTCAGTTTATATAAATTAATTCAAAATGATAAAAGCTTTCCTGTAATCAGTATAGGAAGAAGAAAGACCATCCCTAAAGAGCAACTGAAAGTTTGGATTAACAGTAATTGTAAACGATAGTTTGTAATAGTTTTGTATACTGAATATGCTGGATAAATGACCTTCTTTGTGATATTGTGGTCTTGAAAAAAGAAAGGAGAATCATTATGGCTAAAAGAAATAATGGTATGGGAACACTAAGAAAACGAAAAGACGGCAGATGGGAAGGTAGGTTTAATGCTGGACTAGATGAAAATGGTAAAAAACAAGTGAAATATATACTTGCTAAAACTAAGACCGAATGTAATGAAAAATTGGAGAAAGCAATTAAAGAGTATGAAGAAGCACAGCTGATTTTAAATCGCTGTGCTTTTCTTAATAATGCTAATCCAACACTTGAGGAATGGTATGAAATATGGATGGAATCATTCTGCAAAGCGAGTGTAAAAGAATATACAGCAAACGGATATAAGCAATATTTTAATGCTAAGATAATACCCAAAATAGGAAATATTAACATTAAAAATTTAACTACAGTTGTATGTCAACAATTTTTAATGGACTTGTATCAAAACGGAAGAATAAGAAATACTAAATCGAAAGGTAACGGATTGTCGGTAAAAACAGTCAAAGATATTAAAATCGCACTGCAAACTTGTTTGCAAAAAGCGGTAGATGAGGAACTTATACCAACTAATCCTTGTAAAAAAGTTCAGTTACCAAAGGACGAACCCAAAGAAATGCAAACACTGAAATCAAATGAACTTGCGGCATTTTTGCAAGAAACAAAGGATTCCGGTTGCTATGAGTTTTATCTGCTTGAAATCACAACAGGCTTACGACTTGGTGAAATACTTGCACTGACTTGGGATGATCTTGATATGAAAAACAAAACTATATCCGTAAACAAGCAAGTGCAGAGAATCAAAAGTGAACTTAAAGCGACGACTCCTAAAACAGCGGCGTCAATTAGAAAAATCAGTATATGTGACGAGTGCTTAAATCAATTGATTATTTTAAGGAGCAGACAACGACTGAATACAAAACTGATCTTTCCGTCACCAATTACAAATGGCTACAGAGATCCATCATCAATAACACGAAAATTGCACCGAATGCAAAAACGGGCAGGTGTACCGCAAATACGTTTTCACGATTTGCGACACAGCTTCGCAACCTTATCGCTTGAACAAGGAATGGATATTAAAACAATATCACATATGCTCGGTCATACAGACGCCGGCTTTACAATGAATACTTATATGCATGTGACAGATTCAATGCAACGAACGGTTGCAAACGCTATGGGAAACCTGGTCGCAGAAAAAGAAAATGAAAAACGCATAAAAATAATACAGTACACAGCATAAAACAGAGAAACAGGCAGTCTTGATGTAAAAATCAAGACTGCCTGTTTTTTCTTTGAAAAGCGATGTGGTCAAATTGTGGTCATGTGGATTATTTTTATAATAAATATGTTATAAATATTAACAAGAAAGGCAAATATGGAGATTTTAATTTTCGGATAAAAAACTTTATTTATTATTTGATTCATAAATTCAATTTGAAAAATTATAAAAAGTAAAAAGTCCCGAAAACGCAGTGTTTACGGGACTTTTTGGTACGCTGGAAGGGACTCGAACCCCCGACCTACTGGTTCGTAGCCAGTCACTCTATCCAGCTGAGCTACCAGCGCATACCAATAAAAATATATCAACTTATTCAGTTGTTAACAAAATATCCACAAGTCGACCTTGTGTTTCGTAGCCAGTCACTCTATCCAGCTGAGCTACCAGCGCATATATGTGTTGCACTTTTTGTGCTCCAATAATATAACACAAATAAAATAGAAATGCAACACTTTTTTTATTTTTTGTAAGGATTATTTGAAATATATTTTTCGAGTATATCACCGGCGAGTTCTACAAGTTCAGGGCAAGGGCGCTTTTTGTAATACTCTTTTGTGCGTTTTTCGGCAATCGGTGAATCCGGCCCCGGCTTTGAAATGCCAAGAAGTTCACGGCATATAATTGAACCGTTTTCTTCCTTATATTCATTTGCTACTGCCTGAACTCTCTTGTAAATATCGGATTTTTCATCATCATAAAGAGCTGAAATCACAAAAGTCATTCCCGAAACAGCACCGCATACTTCTCTCATTCTGCCAATTCCGCCGCCAAAGCCGATTGTAAGCTTTGCCACAAGTTCTTTTGGCATATTCATTTCATCTGCAAATGCCACAGCAACTGCTTGCGAACAGTTAAGTCCGTTCATAAAGTTTTCTCTGGCAACTTTTCCTTTTGTCACGGTAAACACTTCCTTAATATTATTCGCCGAAAACGATGTCGCTGCTTGTACTTTCGGCTATGGTAGTATCAGGAGCTTGGGTTTCAACAGGGGTAAATACTGCCGAAAAGCTTGCGTTTTGATTTGCGGTGAATGAATATTTTTCACTGCCGCTTACTTTTATTCCGTTAGAATACCAACCGTCAAATTTATAGCCTTCATCAGCAGTTGCAACAAGAGTTACGGTTTTACCGTTTTCATACTTACCGTCACCTTGAGTTTGACCTCCGCCGCTTGAACTTGTGTTTATTATCCAAAGGGATTTTGTGGTTTCCTTTGTGGTTTTTTCAGTGGTGGATTCGGTGGTTTTTTCAGTAGTTCTTTCTTTTGTGGTGTTGCTGCTTGAAAGCTCGTCCCTCTCGGAAACCTTGGTAAGCGGTGTTGTGGTTGATGTATCCTTATTTTTATTATGCGCAATTACAGCAATGCTTGAAACGATTGCGATAAGAAGAACAGCAAGTATAGCAATAATTATCAGGCTCTTTTTTTCAGAATTTTTGTTGTTGCCGTTATTGTTTTGCTGTTTGTCGTATTGATTATCATTATAATCATTATTGTTATTATTGTTATTGTTTTGTGGTTGATAATTTTCACCGTTTACAGCTTTGAAAGTTTGGGTTTTATCGTTATCATCGTTGGCGGCATTGTCAAAATCATCTTCATCATAAAGCGGAGAACCGCATACCTCACATATGTATCTGTTATCATCATTATCTGCACCGCAGTTTTTACATCTCATTTTCGTCACTCCTTAATTTTAAATACACCTTAATACTCGTTATTTATCGAATAATAGTATATCATAATGTTGTATAAATCTCAATGTAAAAATGAATTTTTTAAAAATTATGACTTATTTTTAAAATTTCTATTGACTTTTTGTGAGATTTAATATAAATTTAGTATGTAGCGTTTTATAAAACGGATTCGTATAATTCTGAAAGGGGACCCCTGAAAATGAACAAATATGTGAAGAAAGGCTTATGCCTTGTGCTTGCTACCGGTTTGATTGCAAGCTCATTTGCAGGATGTGCAAAAGTAAATTATGTAACTAATGGAGCTATTAAAGCTATCCATCAAATTAAAGACGGTAGTTGGCAAAACCAAACAGAAGGTGAAGAGGCAGGCTCTTCAGACGATACTTCTGTTCTTGAAAAGCCATTTGAAGCCGGTACATACGGCGGAGTTGAATTCAAGTCACTTGAAGATGTTGCTAACTATTATAAGGAAGCATATGATTATACTAAGAGCCTTACTGCTGAGTACACTAACCAAGAAGGCGGAACAGAAACATTCTACAAACTTCTCGGTAACGAAAAAATCAATGTTGGTTCTGTAATGATTGACGGTAAGGAAAATGCAGTTATTAACAAGCTTGTTCCTGGTATCGTTGATGGTTTATTTAAGCCGAATATTTACGGTCTTGTACCTTGTAACAACCGTAACCCTAAGCTTGATAATTCAAATACAGATGAAGCAAATCCTGGCGAAAAGGACTTCACAAAGTCATATGTAACCAAGGATGATATTCTTGATGCTAACATCACAGATAACGGTGACGGTACTATCACAATGGTAATTCAGCCAAAGGCTGCAGAAATGAGTATGAGAGGTGAGGACTCACAGGGTAACTTCTTTGAAGTTCTCGGTGATATTTCAAGCACTGTTGCTCAAATTTCTGTAATTTCATTTGCACAGGGTACTGCTGAAGATAACATTAAGGTTACTTATAAGGGCGGTACTGTAACTTGCACAATTGATACAAAGACTAAGGAAATCACCAAGGCTGAGTACAATATGGTTGCAGAAGTAGCTGTTAACCACGCTACTGTTACAGTTATTAAAGATAAGAGTGCATCTCTTTCAATCACTTATAAAAACACATTCCCTGCTTCCGATGAATATCTTAAGGAAACAAAGGGCGTAGTTAGAAAGTAATAGTTTAACTAATCAAAGAGCTTGGAAATTTTTCCAAGCTCTTTTTACATTATGTTAATTGAATAAACTTTAATAATAGTTTATAATATACATATAATTTTAGAATGGAAGGGGTATCTTATGCGTGAGATTTTAAACATAAATAAAGGCTGGAAATTTTCTAAAGGTGTAAGCAGTGTGCCGAGTAAACTGCCTGATGATTGGCAAGATATTGATTTGCCGTATACTTGGAACGGTGACGACGGGCAAGACGGCGGAAACGATTATTATCGCGGCAAAGGGTATTTTGCCAAGATTTTAACTAAAGATAAAATGCCGCAGGGTGAAGAAATTTATATTCAGCTTGACGGTGTTAATTCAACAGCCGAAGTATATTTTAACGGTAAAAAACTTTGTGAGCATAACGGCGGATATTCCGCTTTCAGAGTTAAGCTTGATGATATTAAGGATGAAAATTTGCTTGTTGTTACAGCAGATAATTCACCGAATGATTATGTGTATCCGCAAGTTGCCGATTTTACTTTTTACGGTGGCATTTATAGGGATGTTAAGCTTATCGGTGTTTCAAAAAATCATTTTGACCTTGACTTTTTTGGCTCAACAAGCTTTGCTGTAACCCCTGTCATCAGTGGAAATGATGCAAAAATCACACTTGATGCATATTGCAACGGTGAAGTTGAATTTGAAATTGATGACGGAAACGAAGTTGTTGCAAAAGCAAAGGTGAGCGGCAAAAACCCGAGTGCTTTGCTTGAAATTAAAGATGTTCACCTTTGGGATGGTGTTGATGACCCATTTCTTTACAATGCAAGTGCAAAGCTTATAGTAGACGGGCAGGTTGCAGATGAAGTTAAAACCCGTTTCGGCTGCCGCACATTTGAAATTGACGCACAAAAAGGCTTTATTTTAAACGGAAGGCCATATCCGTTAAGAGGTGTTTCAAGGCATCAGGACAGGCCACATATAGGCAATGCCCTTTTACCTGAACATCATAAGGAAGATATGGATTTAATTTGCGAAATGGGTGCAAATACAATCCGCCTTGCGCATTATCAGCACGCACAGTATTTTTATGATTTGTGTGATGAAAGAGGTATAATCGTATGGGCTGAAATTCCGTATATTTCAAAGCATCTTGAAAAAGGTGTTGAAAATACAATATCACAAATGAAAGAACTTATTTTTCAAAATTACAATCATCCGTCAATTGTGGTTTGGGGACTTTCAAACGAAATATCAATGGGCGGGGCAACACCTGCCATCGTGCAAAATCATAAAATGCTAAATGACCTTGTTCATTCAATTGATAAAACAAGGCCTACCACCGAAGCGGTTCTTACAGCGTGCAATATCAATGAGGAATATGTGCATATTTCCGATGTGCTTTCGTATAACCATTATTTTGGCTGGTACGGCGGTGATGTTTCAATGTATGGCGATTGGTTTGATAATTTCCATAAGAAATATCCTAATAAAGCAATTGGTATGAGCGAGTACGGATGCGAGGCTCTTAATTGGCACACAAGCAATCCCGAACAGGGCGATTATACAGAGGAATACCAAGCATATTATCACGAAGAAGTAATCAAGCAAATAGCAAAAAGGCCGTATATGTGGGCAACTCATGTTTGGAATATGTTTGACTTTGCTGCCGACGCCCGCGCAGAGGGCGGCGAAAACGGTATGAACCATAAAGGCCTTGTTACATTTGACAGAAAGTATAAAAAAGACAGTTTTTATGCATATCAGGCTTGGCTTTCAAAAAAGCCTATGCTTCATATTTGTGGTAAAAGATATGTTGACAGGGTTGAGGATGTAACTAAAATCACTGTTTATACAAATCTTGATGAAGTTGAACTTTTCGCAAACGGTGAAAGTGTAGGAAAGCAGAAAAAGGGCGAATTCCCGTTTTTCTACTTTGAAGTTAAAAATGAGGGTGAAACAACACTTGTTGCTAAAGCAGGTGAATTGACCGATGAATCCAAAATCAAAAAAGTTGATAAGTTTAATGAAGATTACAGGCTTAAAGAAGAGGGCGCGGTAATCAATTGGTTTGAAATTGAAACTCCGGCAGGATATTACAGTGTAAACGATACTTTGGGTGATATTCTTTCAACATTCAGAGGTAAGATTTGTGCAGTAAAGCTTTTGATGAAAATGAAAAAGGCACTCACTCCAAAAGGTCCTAAAGAAAAAGGCAAGAAAAAGCAGGGTGCTGAAATTATGGGCTTTAAGCTTAACGACATCAACAAAACTATGATTGATATGTTGAAAGGATTTACCGTAAAAAGAGGGCTTATGATGCTTGGCGGTAAGTTTACAAAAGAGCAAATTCTTGAAATAAACGCAATGCTCAATAAGGTTAAGAAAAAATAATATTTTGTAAATAAAGGCAGAAACTATTATCGGTGATAATGTGTTTTATGTTTTTGATGATGAACTTAAGAGTATTGAAATAGAAGAAATAAGCAAAAATATGCTTTGTGCAGGATTTATGACGGTTGGCGAGTTTGAACGGCTCGCCACCGTTTTTTCTTTGCCTAAAAATATTGTAGAACTTTGCAAAAAAGACAGTGATAAAAATTTTTTAACCAAATTTTTAAATGATGATTTGACTTTTTTGCGCTTAAATATAATGTGTAACAATAATAAAAATAATGAAATAGCACTTATCGTAATGAAAAATATGATTATGGCTGTTGATATTTATGATGAATTTTCGTTTAACCAAAAATGCTTTTTAAACGCACTTTCAAATTGCGCCTGCGAAAGTGTGACAGCAGAAAAATTGATATGCTCGTTTCTTGAAATTATTGCAAAGCAGTGCTCTGCAAATTATAATGAGGAGGAAGATATTTCGGCTCTTGAAAAAGCGGTTATTGATAAAAATGTAAGCGACAATTTCGGCAAATTATTGATTGAAAAAAAGCAGGAGCTTTTAACGCTTCGTGCTTTTTATGAAGAACTTATTGATGTAACCGAGGTTTTTATAGAAAACGAAAATGAAATATTGGATGAAAAATCATTAAAACTTTTTAAACTTTTTCGCGATAAAGCAGTTAGATATAAAGAAAATACCGATATACAGCGTGACAGCGTAACGCACCTTTGGGACGCTTATCAAACAAGCATTGACCGGGGGCAAAACGAAATAATGAAGCTATTCACCGTTGTTACATCTGTTTTTCTGCCTATGACTGTAATAGTCGGTTGGTACGGAATGAATTTTAAATATATGCCTGAAATATCGTTTCGCTACGGTTATGTTTATGTGATTTTACTTAATATAGCAGTTGTTTTGACTTTGATTTATATTTTTAAAAAGAAAAAATGGATATAAAACGATTTGATTAAACAAAAAGCATCATATATTTTGATTTATGGTTTTGTTATCGGCATATTCGTCAAAAAATAATTGTTTTCAAAAAAATTTGATGTTTTTTTATCCGCCGAAACGACCTAATCAGGCTGATTTTTTAAAAATTGTAACTCTTGTTTACAAAAGAGTAACAAAAACATCTTGATTTATCTTATAAGTTGATATATTATATAAATATTAAAGTGAAAAAGTGCGTATAAGCACAAATTATATAACAAGGGGAAAAAATCGTGATAGAATTCAGAAATGTATCAAAGGTATACGACAGTAACGGTACTCATGCCCTTTCAAATGTAAATATTAAGATTGAAGATGGAGAATTTGTTTTCGTTGTAGGTTCTTCGGGTGCAGGTAAAAGTACATTCTTAAAACTTATTATGCATGAGGAGAAGCCGACTGAGGGCGAAATAATCTTTAACGATTATTCATCTGCCACTCTTAAGAAAAAGCAAGTTCCTTATTACAGAAGAGAGATGGGAATCGTATTCCAGGATTTCCGCCTTATTCCTAAAATGTCGGTTTACGATAATGTTGCATTTGCAATGCGTGTTATCGGCGCGAAGGAAAAGGAAATCCGTAAAAGGGTTCCTTATATTCTTCAGCTTGTAGGTCTTTCACAAAAGGCGCGTTCAATGCCGAATGAACTTTCAGGCGGTGAGCAGCAGAGAGTTTCGCTTGCAAGGGCACTTGTTAATAACCCTAAAGTAATTATTGCGGACGAACCTACGGGTAATGTTGACCCTGAAATGAGCCATGAAATCGTAGGCCTTTTAACCAAAATCAATAATGCCGGCACTACCGTTATTATGGTAACGCATGAGCATGATTTGGTTCGCTCTTTCCAAAGGCGAGTTATTGTTATTAAAAACGGTGAGGTTGTATCAGATACTCCTGACCCTACTCACGCTCAATTTACAGGTGAGAACCCTAAGGCAGATACAGATATGTTCTTCTTTGATGAAGATGTTGAAATCGACGATGTAAATGTTTTGCCGAAAGATGACGAAGAAGATGTATTTGACAACCTTGAAAATGTTGTAAGCGAAGAGGAAAATCAGGGAGGTGAGCAGTAATGACAGGCGCAAGCTTAAAATATTTAATTAAAGAAGGCTTTAGAAACACTTGGACAAACAGGATGATGTCTATCGCTTCAATTTGTGTACTTATGAGCTGCCTTGTTCTTATCGGCTCGGCATCTATGATATTCCTTAACATTGATTCACTTCTCGGCAAGATTGAAGAAGAAAATGTTATTATGGTTTATATTTCCGATGATTCAACACCGGATGATATTGCAAATATGCAAAATGAAATTAACGCTTGCGGAAATATCAAAAGTGTTGAATTTGTATCAAAGGAATCAGCTTGGCAGGAACAGCTTAACACTATGGAAGAAGCACAGGCAGAGTTCTTTACTCAAATCAGCTCTGATATTCCGCTTCCAAATGCATATAAAGTAACTGTTGAAAACCTTGACCAATTTGATGAAACCGTATCTAAACTTAAGCAGCTTCAGCATGTTGATACAATCAGGGAAAATAAAAATCTCGCTAAAAAGCTTGTAGCATTAAGGCAGGGAATCACAGTTGTTGCAATTGTAATTATTGCAGTCTTGTTCCTTATTTCCGTGTTTATTATTTCAAACACAATCAAGCTTACGGTATACAGCCGCCGATTAGAAATCAGCATTATGAAATCGGTTGGTGCTACAAACTCGTTTGTCCGCCTGCCGTTTGTGGTAGAGGGTATGATTTTGGGCATAACATCGGGCGTTATCAGCTTGGGATTTGTTTGGGGGCTTTATGAACTTGCGGTTAAAGAATTTTCAGATCTTCTTAATTCCTTCAACGGATTAAGCTTCCTTAAATTTGCTGATTATGCCCTTCCGATGCTTGGCATATTTGTTGCTATCGGTGTTTTAACAGGTGTTGGCGGTTCGCTCATCACTATGAGAAAATATTTGAATAAGGAAGGCAGTGAAATAAGTGGCATTTAGTATGAAAAGAACACTGTCATTGATTTTAAGCTTTGCATTTTTTGTCGGCACTTTCAGCGGTGTTATTTCGGCTGAAGCCAAATCAACATCACAACTCAGAAGTGAAAAGCAAAAAATTCAACAGCAGATTGACAGCGCTCAAAGCAAACTGAATAAGCTTTCTGCAGAAAAAAAGAAAAATCAGGAATATCTTGAAACTCTCAGGTCAAAAATAAATTTATTGCAGGACAAGATAGATTCTCTTGAAGAGGATAAATCTGCATTGCAGGCAGAAATTGATGCAATCGGTGTTAAGATTGCAAAGACAGAGCAAAATATTGCAGAAGCTCAGGCGAAGATTGACCAAAAGCAAGCAGAATTTGACCAAACATATCAGATTTATTGCCAAAGACTTCGCGCTATGTATATTTCGGGTTCAGCTTCTACCCTTGAAGTGCTTCTTACCTGTAAGGATGTAAGTTCAATGCTTACCCGTGCGCAAATGGTTAAATCCGTTTCACAGCAGGACAATGCAATTCTTGATGACCTTATGAAGAAAATGGAGGAAATCGAGAAAGAAAAGAAGAAGCTTGAAGAAAAGAGAACAGAATTAACAAATGATAAAAAGCAGCTTGAATCTAACAAGAAAGAGCTTCAATCAAGCATTGATGAAATTAACAAATCAAAAAGTGAGCTTGATTCGGAAGTTGCAGAATGTAACTCTATTATGAAGGAACTTTCAAGTCAGTCAAGCGAGTATATGGAACTTATTGAAACAAATCAGGCACAGCTTGAGCAGGTTGAAAGTGAAATCCGTGCAGCAATTGCCTCAGCTTCAAGGGGCAGCGGTTCAATTTCGGGTTCAACAGGCGGCGGCTCCGGCCAGCTTGGTTATCCAACCGATTCGCGTTCTATTTCAGCCGGTTATCCTAATTATTCTTCCGGCGGTTATCACGGCGGTATCGACTTTCCGGTAAGGACAGGCTCAAATGTATATGCAGCCGCATCGGGTACGGTTATTCTTGTTAAATATCTTAATTATAGTTACGGCAGATACATAATTATTGACCACGGTGACGGATTGTCAACATTATATGCACATAATTCAAGCATTTCGGTCAGCGTTGGCGATAAGGTATCAAGAGGGCAGGTTATAGCCCACAGCGGTTCAACCGGTAATTCAACAGGTCCGCATTGCCATTTTGAAGTTCGTGTAAACGGAAGCAGAGTTAATCCAAATAATTACTTATAAAATACAAATATTTAAAGGGGTGTAGCCAATGAAACAGAAAAGTTTTTTAACTAAAATTTTAGCTGTTTTGTTGGCTACTGCCTTTTTATTGGCTTATCCGGCAAATGTTATTTGCTATGCAAACGATGATTCATCGCAAAGTGACGAATATGCAGGAATGACTGCCGAAGAAAAGCAGGCTGCAATTCGGGAAAAGATAAAAGAACTTGATTCCAAGCTTTCATCACTCGGAAAGGAATCAAAGGAAACAAAAGAATATATAGATGCACTTGATGAAAAGATTTCATATCTTAAAAAGCAACTTGATTATTCCGAAAACAAGATAGATTACTCCAAGAAAAAGATTGAGGATTTAAAACAGCAATATAAGGATAATGAAGATCAAATTGCACAGCTTTCGCTTGATGTAACAAATCTTGAAAGTAAAAATGCACAGCTTGAGCAAAGCTTTAACCAAAATTTAAGCCTTTATTATCAGCGTATCCGTGCTATTTATGTGAGCGGCGAAACAAGCACAATTGCAATGCTTTTAACTTGCCCTGACCTTTCAACTCTTCTTACAAGATATGAAATGATTAAGCGCGTTTCAAAAAACGATAAGGAACTTTTGCAATCGGTTAAATCGCAGGCAGATGAGCTTACAAAAACAAAGCTTGAAATGCAAAAAAAGCAGGAAACTCTTAAAAATGACCAAGTTGTGCTTCAAACAACTCGGCAAAACCTTACCACTTCAATTTCTACGCTTGAAAATCAGCAGCAGGATTACACGCAAAAGCAAAGTGCGTATAAAAGCCAAAAGGCTGAAAGTGATGAACTGCTTAAACAGCTTGAAGATGAACAGCAGACATACAGTGAATACAGAAATCAAGACCAGGCTGAACTAAACGCAGTGAATGCAGAAATTGCAAAAGCTGCCGAAATTTACAAAAAGAAGCTTGAAGCAAAAAAGAAAAAGAAAGCTGCTACCACTACGACCACCACAACTACTCAGGCGGCACAGGATAATAATTCAACAACAAAGCAGGAAACCACTACCGAAGCAACCACTAAAGACGAGGATAATTCAAAACTTAAAATGACTTATCCCGTTCCGAGCCAGACTAAAATAACTTGCGGATACGGTTCGGCAGGGTATGCAGGGCATACGGGTGTTGATTTTTCCTGCCCGGCAGGTTCCGCTGTCGTTGCTGCAGAATCAGGTATAGTTATTATTTCTAAAGACTTAACTAATTCTGACGGAAGTTACAGAAGCTATGGCAGATATATCGTTATTATGCACGACAAAACAGATTCAGCCGGCAATTATGTTTATACTTTATATGCTCACAATAAATCAAGGCTTGTGAGCGAGGGGCAGTATGTCAGCAAAGGGCAGCAAATTGCTTGGAGCGGTTCAACCGGTAATTCAACAGGTCCGCATTGCCATTTTGAAGTCAGAACCCCAACGGCTGAATACCGCAATTGTGTAAATCCGACTTATTATTTACCGTAAAGGTAATATAATAGTTTTATATATTTATTATTTTAAGGGAATGTAAAGCGTGAATAAAAAAATATTATCATTAGTTCTTGCAAGTACTTTTGTACTTGGTAACTGCTTTGGAACAACTGCTTTCGCGGCTGAAACAACTACGGCTGCTCAAACTCAAAATGCTCCTGCCACCACCGCTTCGCAGGCAGAAGGTGCAAGTAATTCGCAAAGCACCACTTTGAGCGCAAAGGAAGCGGAGCAAAAGCTTAAAGAGCAGCAAAAGGAACTTGAAGAAAATTTAAAAAAAGCCGATAAAAAGCTTAAAGAATTGGAAAAAAGCTCAAAAGTAACGGAAGAGTATATTGATACTCTTGACCAAAAAATCGGCTACATAAACGAGCAGTTAACCATTCTTGAAGATAAAAATCAAAAAATTCAAGATGAAAAAAAGAAGCTTGAAAAGAAGATTGAAGCAAATCAAAAAAAAGTTGATGCTTTGCAGGCGGAAGTTGATAAAGCGCAGGCAGAGTATGATAAACTTTACAGCGAATTCCAGGCTGTATATAGCGCATACTGCTTCAGGCTTAAAGCTATGTATATGAGCGGAAGCTACAATGTTTTTACCGCCCTTTTGACTTGCAAGGATATTTCGAGCTTTTTAACCAGATATGAAATGATTAAAACCGTTTCAAAAAGTGATTCAAGACTTCTTAAAGAAGTAAATTCCAAAATGCAGGAAGTTACAACTAAAAAGAATGGCTTGGCAGATAAAAAATCTGAATTTGATAAAAAGAAAGCGGAACTTGATTCGCAAAAAAAGGAACTTAACGCAAAGCAAAAAACTATTGAGAAAAACAGTAATTCAATTGCAAGTAAAAAGGCTTCACTTGCAACCGACAGAGCTGAAAGTGACAGGCTTTTGGCAGAACTTACTGCTCAAAATAAGCAATATACCGAATTCAGAAATGAGGACAGTGCGTTAATAGAGCAGGTCGAAAGTGAAATTCAAGCTGTTATTTCAGGCGTTAAGCCGCCTGATGAAATCACTACCGCAGTTGCAGGCAACACTTCACAAAAGGTGGAAGCAATTGAACAAAGCAAAAGCGATGTTTATTCAAAGAGTGACGCTGTGCTTAATATGAAATATCCTGTGCCGGGTAAACACGGTATTTCTGCAGGTTTTCCTAATTATTCTTCGGGCAAATATCACGGCGGTATTGATTTCCCTTGTGCAACCGGCTCAAAAGTTGTGGCAGCACAAAAGGGTGTGGTTATCACTGTTAAAAGGCTTAATTACAGTTATGGATATTACATAATGATTTATCACGGTACTGATTCGCAGGGCAGAAGTGTGGTTACTCTTTATGCTCACAATTCTTCAATCCTTGTTTCCCCGGGCGATACCGTTAAGAAGGGTGAAACAATTGCAAAAAGCGGTTCAACCGGTAATTCCACAGGTCCGCATTGCCATTTTGAAGTTAGACTTAACGGTTCACGCGTAAACCCGAAAAATTATTTAAGCTGATGAATAAGATAAATTACCAAAAAGAATTAGACAAATTGATAGAGCAAAATATGAGAGAGGACTTATCGCCCTCTCTTTTGCTACATAGTTGCTGCGCTCCATGTTCAAGCTATACTATTGAATATTTATCGCAGTTTTTCAAAATAACCGTACTATATTATAACCCTAATATTTCACCTAAAGAGGAGTATGAAAAACGCAAGAGCGAGCAATTGCGCCTTATCGGTGAAATGAAAACAAAATATCCCGTATCGTTTCTTGATTGTGATTATGATTATAACGAATTTTTGGATATTGCAAGGGGATATGAGCTTTGCAAAGAGGGCGGGGAACGCTGCTTTAGGTGTTACCGCTTAAGGCTTGAAAAAACAGCCGAGCTTGCAAAGAAAAATAATTTTGATTATTTTTGCACCACACTTTCCATAAGCCCGCTTAAAAATTCACAAAAGATAAATGAAATCGGATTTGAACTTGAAAAAGAATTAGATGTAAAATGGCTTCCCTCCGATTTTAAGAAAAAAGAGGGATATAAACGCTCGATAGTGCTTTCAAAAGAATATAATCTTTACCGCCAAAATTTTTGCGGCTGTGCATATTCAAAAGCACAAAGTGTTGAAAATAAATAACATATTATTTATAATATCTGTATTAAATTGATTTATTGGAGAATGTATGAATAAACCACTTGCAGACCGTATTCGTCCTACTGAACTTGACGATGTTGTAGGTCAAAAACATTTGCTTGGCGAAGGTAAGGCATTAAGGCGCCTTATTGAAGCAGGTGATATTCCTAATTTAATATTTTACGGGCCGAGCGGAGTGGGCAAAACTACGGTTGCGTCAATAATTGCGAGTAAAACCAAAAGGAGCTTGCGCCGGTTAAACGGCACTACTGCGTCAACTCAGGATATTAAAGATATAGTTAATGAGCTTGATACTTTTTCCGCACCTAACGGGATACTGCTTTATCTTGATGAAATTCAGTATTTTAATAAAAGGCAGCAGCAATCACTGCTCGAATATATAGAAAACGGAAAAATAACGCTTATTGCGTCAACTACCGAAAATCCGTATTTTTATATTTATCCGGCTATTCTTTCCCGTTCAACCGTGTTTGAATTCAAAAGTGTGGAACCTGATGAGGTTATTCCTGCAATAAAAAGAGGGTTTAATATTTTAGCTGATGAATATCAGGTTAAGCTTGATATTGAAGAAGATGTATTTAAGCGTATAGCATCAGGCTGCGGCGGTGATGTAAGAAAATCGCTTAACAGTGTTGAAAACTGCTTTTTTGCCACACCGACTGTTGACGGTGAGAAAAATATAACAACATCACTTGCAAAGGAATTTGTGCAAAAAAGTGCTGTGCGTTATGACCGCGATTCAGATGAACATTATGATATAATTTCAGCTTATCAAAAGAGTATGCGCGGCTCTGACCCAAACGCAGCTTTGCATTACCTTGCAAGGCTTTTGCAATCCGGTGATTTACCGTCGGCTTGCAGGCGGCTTGTGGTTTGTGCCTGTGAAGATGTAGGCCTTGCCTATCCTCAAATTATTCCGATAGTTAAATCTGCTGTTGATATAGCTATGATGGTCGGGCTTCCGGAAGCTCGTATTCCGCTTGCAGACGCAGTTATTCTTGTTGCAACAGCACCGAAAAGTAATTCGGGCGAAGCGGCGATTGATAAAGCAATGGCTGATGTTCAAAGCGGAAACTACGGGCCGATTCCGCGCCGACTTCAAAATAAACATTTTGACGGTGAAGATGCCGAAGAGAAAGGGCAGTTTTATGTTTACCCGCACGATTATGAAAATCACTGGGTTTATCAGCAATATCTTCCTGACAGGATTAAAAACAAAAAATATTATGAATTTGGGCCTAATAAAAACGAGCAGGCGTTTAAATCATATTGGGACAGAGTAAAAAATAAGAAATGACTAAAAAAGAGCGAGTATTAAATGTAATTGAAATATTAAAAAAAGAATATCCAAATGCAATTTGTTCACTTAATTCATCAAATGCATTTGAACTTTTGGTAGCAGTCAGGCTTTCGGCACAATGTACGGATGCAAGGGTAAATCTTGTAACTCCGGCACTGTTTGAAAGGTACAAAACACTTGATGATTATGCTAATGCCGATGTAAAGGATGTTGAAAATTACATAAGGTCTTGCGGATTTTATAAAAACAAAGCAACTTCAATTATAGGTATGGCGAAAATGATAAGAGATGATTTCGGCGGAAAAGTACCTGATAATATTGAAGATTTGATTAAACTTCCGGGTGTCGGCAGAAAAACAGCAAATTTAATAGTGGGTGATGTTTACGGTAAAGAAAGCATAGTTGTTGATACCCATATGATTAGAATTTCAAACAGGCTTGGGCTTGTAAATACTACCGACCCCAAGAAAATTGAATTTGAACTTAAAAAAATCGTGCCAAGTGATGAAGGCTCTGATTTTTGCCACAGAATAGTTCTATTCGGGCGTGATACCTGCTCGGCAAGAAAGCCGCTTTGCGATTCTTGCCCCTTATATGATTATTGCAAAAACAGGAGAAAAAATAAATGAATTCAAACATTGTACTTATCGGAATGCCGGGCAGCGGCAAATCTACCTGCGGTGTTGTATCGGCTAAAATGCTGCTTAAAAATTTTTATGATACAGACTTGCTGATTCAAAATCTTGAAGGTAGAAGTTTGCAAGAAATAATTAACACCGACGGTGTGGAATATTTTGCAAAAGCTGAGGAAAGGGCAATTCTTTCCCTTGATTTAAAAGGTACTGTAATTGCAACAGGCGGTTCGGTTGTATATTCAGATAAAGCAATGCAGCATTTAAAAAGTCTTGGAAAGATAATTTATCTTCATTTAAGCTATGATGATATGTGCAAAAGAATAAGCAATCTTGAAACCCGCGGTATAATGCTTCAAGGCGGTGAAACACTTGAAGATATGTATAAAGAGCGTCTTCCTTTATATAATAAATGGGCGCAGGCAGTAATAAATTGCGGGCAAAATACAGTTGAGCAAACCGCAAGGGCAATTGTAAGGGCAAGTAAGTAACAAATAACTTTGCCGCAGTTTAATATAATTTGTGCAAATTATATACTTGAACATCCGGCTTAAAAGTGCTATTATAGTAAAAATATTTTAATAATATAATTTAATACTTGTAAACGGAGGGAATTTAATGAGCGAATACGGTGCAAAATTTGTAAAAGAAGGCTTGACTTTTGATGATGTGCTTCTCATTCCTGCAGAGAGTGATGTAACACCTGATAAAGTTCAGCTTCAAACCAAGCTTACAAAGGATATTACACTTAATATTCCTGTTATGACTGCTGCAATGGATACCGTTACCGAATCAAGAATGGCAATTGCCATTGCAAGAGAAGGCGGTATCGGTGTTATTCATAAAAATATGACCATTGAAGAGCAGGCTGATGAAGTTGATAAAGTAAAGAGAAGTGAAAACGGTGTAATTACAAATCCGTTTTTCCTTTCACCAAATCACCTTGCAAGTGATGCTGAAGAACTTATGAATAAATATCGCATAAGCGGTGTACCTATCTGTGAAGATGATGGTACTCTTGTTGGTATTCTTACTAACCGTGATATGCGCTTTATGACTGATTACAGCGTTAAAATTTCTGAAGTTATGACTCCGAAATCACAGCTTGTTACAGCACCTAAGGGTACAACTCTTGAAGAGGCTAAAAAAGTACTTATGGGTTCTAAAGTTGAAAAGCTTCCGCTTGTTGATGAAAACGGTAAGCTTTCGGGTCTTGTTACAATTAAAGATATTGAAAAGAGTGTTAAGTATCCTAACACAGCAAGGGATAAAAAAGGCAGACTTCTTTGCGCTGCTGCATTGGGTGTAACCGATGATGTTCTTATCCGTGCAAAAGCACTTGCAGACGCAGGTGTTGACGCATTTGTTCTTGACTCTGCTCACGGACACAGCCATAATATTATGAAGAGCGTTGAAACAGTCAAAAATGCATTCCCTGAAATTTCACTTATTGCAGGTAATGTTGCTACTGCCGATGCAACAGAGGCACTTATTAAAGCCGGTGCAGATGCAGTTAAGGTTGGTATCGGCCCGGGTTCAATTTGTACAACCCGTGTAGTTGCAGGTATCGGTGTACCGCAAATCACAGCTATTTATGATTCGGCAGAGAGAGCAAATAAATACGGTATCCCTGTAATTGCCGACGGCGGTATCAAATACAGCGGTGAAATTGTTAAGGCTATTGCAGCAGGCGGCTCATGCGTTATGATGGGTTCACTTGTTGCCGGATGTGAGGAATCACCGGGCGAAACAGAAATTTATCAGGGCAGGCAGTTTAAAGTTTATCGCGGTATGGGTTCTCTCGGCGCTATGAATAAGGGAAGTGCAGACAGATACTTCCAAAAGGGTTCAAAGAAATTTGTTCCTGAAGGGGTTGAAGGCCGTGTTCCTTATAAGGGACCTCTCGGTGATACAATTTATCAAATGATGGGCGGTCTTCGTTCAGGTATGGGTTACTGCGGTTGCCATACTATTGAAGAACTTAGAACAAACGCTAAGTTTATCAAAATCACAAGTGCCGGCCTTATTGAATCTCATCCTCATGATATTTCAATTACTAAGGAAGCACCTAACTATTCAGGTTCTTTAAGATAATATAAAATGGGCGATTCGGCATTATTTTGCCTTTTCGCCCATACTATTATTATATCCGATTTTTTATAATGACAAGTAGGTAATCGTATGGCTCAAAAAATCTCTAAATGGAAAAAATTTAAAAGATTTTTAAAACGAAATATGACACCCACATGGGCAAAACATTTTTCATATCAGGTTTTTGCTTTTTTGACAAGCGTTGCAATGATAGTCGGTGTTGCCGATTATGCTGTAACCAAGTCTTATGCTGAAAGGAAGCTTACTTTAATGGATGATTTCACCATTACTGCACATACAGGTGCTTTTGATACGGAAATGAACACTATTGATTCTGTTAAAGCCGCAATAAAAAATAAAGCAGAAGTTATTGAACTTGATATTCGCCAACGCCCTGACAAAACTGTTGTTATGAGCCACGATTTAGTTGTAACGAACAATGATGCAACCGAGCTTGAAGAGGCACTTAAACTTATAAAAGATGTTCCCGATATGAAAATAAATTTTGATATTAAGGAAACCCGTGTGCTTAACTCGCTTCATGCACTTTTGGTGGATTATAATCTTATTGACCGTTCATTTTTAACAGGTATTGAAGTCATAAATGTTAAAGCAGTGAAAGAGTCAAACTGCGCAAATATGGATTATTATCTTAATTATACACCGTCAAAATTCAAGGCTTTTTCTGATGATTACAGGCAAAAGATAATCAAGTTGCTTGAAGATACGGGCGCAATAGGTATTAACTGTAACTATAAATTTGCAGGCGGCCAACTTTCAAATCTTTTGCATAAAAAGGGATATAAGCTTTCTGTTTGGACTGTTGATTCACAGCGCAATGCTAAAAAAATGCTTGTAATTAAACCGGATAATATTACAACTAAAAACCCTGATATGATTAAAGAAGTTATATCAAATTGGGGCAAATAAATTTCAAAAAAATCAAAAAAGGACTTGACTATTATTTAAAATTATGATATAGTAGTCAAGCGTTGGAGATACGCTGGTGTAGCTCAGTTGGTAGAGCAGCTGATTTGTAATCAGCAGGTCAGGGGTTCGAGTCCGTTCACCAGCTCCAATATGGAAGAGTTCCCGAGCGGCCAAAGGGAACAGACTGTAAATCTGTCGCTATTCAGCTTCGGTGGTTCGAATCCACCCTCTTCCACCACGTCGTCACAAGCTATATATCGCTTGTGGCGATTTTTTTATATCCTTTTTTAAAATCGCCACGTCACTCATACCGCTGCTCCTCCTTTTCCCCAAAAAGCTTACGCTTTTCGGGGACCCCGATATTTATTTTTGTTTTATTTCAGCTTTTTAATGCATTTAATTGCCGCGAACTACACAGCCAAATAATAATTAAGCATTTGTTTAAAAATAAGCAGATTTAGAACGGATTTCTCTTAATTTTTCGCAATTTTATATATAAACATTGTTAAAAAATAAACAATCTTGGTAATATTGCCAAAAAGGTAATAATATCTTGCAAAATAAAGCAAAATAATATATAATTGTTATCGGTTAAAATTATTTATAATCATTATTAAATATATGAGAGGTAAAAACAATGGACGCTTTAAACAAAAAGACTATTGAAGACATTGATGTTAACGGTAAAAGAGTTCTTGCTCGCTGTGACTTCAATGTTCCGCTTAAAGATGGTGAAATCACCAATGATAAGAGAATTGTAGCTGCTCTTCCTACTATTAAGTATTTGATGGAGCACGGTGCAAAAGTTATTCTTTGCTCACATCTTGGCAGACCTAAGGGCGAATACAAGCCTGAATTCAGCCTTGCTCCTGTTGCTAAAAGACTTTCAGAGTATCTTGGTGTTGAAGTTAAGCTTGCTGAAGATCCTGAAGTTGTAGGTGCTAATGCAAAAGCTATGGCAAGTGAACTTAAAGACGGCGAAGTAATGCTTCTTGAAAATGTAAGATACAGAGCTGAAGAAACAAAGAATGAAGAAAACTTCTCAAAGGAACTTGCTTCTCTTGCTGATGTTTTTGTAAACGATGCATTTGGTACTGCGCACAGAGCTCACTGCTCAACAACAGGTGTTGCTTCATACTTGCCTGCAGTTTGCGGTTACCTTATTCAAAAGGAAATCAAGTTTATGGGCGGAGCACTTGCTAACCCTAAAAGACCTCTTGTTGCAATCCTCGGCGGTGCAAAGGTTTCAGATAAAATCGGTGTAATTGAAAACCTTATTGATAAGTGCGACACAATCATCGTAGGCGGCGGTATGGCTTACACATTTATGAGGTATTTCGGCCACAATATCGGTGATTCACTCCTTGAAGCTGACTGGGTTGAAAAAGCAGGCGAAATGATGAAAACTGCTAAAGATAAGGGTGTTAAATTCCTCATCCCTGTTGATAACAAGGTTGGTAAGGAATATGATGAAAATACAGAATCAAAAATCGTAAGCAGTGATGAAATTCCTGACGGCTGGATGGGACTTGACATCGGCCCTGAAACACAGAAATTGTTTGCAGATGCCATTAAGGGTGCAGGCACAGTAATTTGGAACGGCCCTATGGGTGTTTCTGAATGGGAAAACTTTGCTTCAGGTACAATCAGCATTGCAAAGGCTGTTGCTGATTCAGGCGCAATTTCAATCATCGGCGGCGGTGACAGTGTTGCTGCTGTTACAAAGCTTGGCTTTGCTGATAAGATGAGCCACATTTCAACAGGTGGCGGCGCATCACTTGAATTCCTTGAAGGAAAGGACCTTCCGGGTATTTGCGCACTTCAGGATAAAGACTAATATATTTATTTTACGAGGTAAAACATAATGAAAAAAGATTTAAGAAAAGCTATTATTGCTGGTAACTGGAAAATGAATAATACTCCGGCTCAAACTACTGCTCTTATTAACGAAATGAAGCCGCTTGTAGCTGACGCTGATTGCGAAGTTGTACTTTGCGTTCCTTTTGTTGATATTCCTGCCGCAGTTGAAGCTGCAAAGGGTTCTAACATTAAAATCGGTGCTGAAAATGTTCACTTTAAAGACAGCGGTGCTTTCACCGGTGAAGTTTCAGCAGATATGCTTCTTGAACTCGGTGTTGAATATGTAGTAATCGGCCACAGCGAAAGAAGAACATATTTCGGCGAAACAGACCAGACTGTTAATCTCAGAACTCTTAAGGCTCTTGAAAAGGGATTAAAGCCAATCATCTGTGTTGGTGAAACTCTTGAGCAAAGAGAACTCGGTTATACAGAAACACTTCTTAAGTATCAAACAAAAATGGCTCTTACAAATGTAACTGCTGACCAACTTAAGAATGTAGTTATCGCTTACGAGCCTGTATGGGCTATCGGCACAGGTGTTACTGCTACTGCTGACCAGGCAGATGAGGGCAACGGTTTTGTTCGTGCGGCAATTGCTGAAGCTTACGGTGCAGATGTAGCTGAAACAGTTACAATTCAGTATGGCGGTTCAATGAATGCCAAGAATGCAGATGAGCTTACATCAAAGGTTAATGTTGATGGCGGTCTTATCGGCGGTGCTTCACTTAAAGCACAGGATTTCTCGGTTATCGTTAAAGCAGCAAGCAAGTAATTATAAATTTATGGGTGGGTGTGTTTCGGCATACCCACTTTTTGTGAAAAACAATATGGAGGAAAAGTTATGAAAAAACCTGTTGTATTATGTATAATGGACGGTTATGGCAAAAATGACAGTGATTACGGAAACGCAATTGCAATGGCAAAAAAGCCAAACCTTGACAGACTTATGGCACAGTATCCTATGACATATATTGGTGCAAGCGGGCTTGATGTAGGTCTTCCTAACGGGCAAATGGGCAACTCTGAAGTTGGGCATACAAATATCGGTGCCGGCAGAGTAGTATATCAGCCGCTTACAAGAATTACCAAGGCATTTGAAGACGGCGAAGCAGAAAAAAATCCTGCACTTAAAGGTGCTATGGATAATGCAAAGGGCAAAGCACTTCACCTTATCGGCCTTGTTTCACCGGGCGGTGTACATTCACACATGGAGCATCTTTATCATCTTCTTCAAATGGCAAAGAACAACGGTGTGGAAAATGTATATGTTCACGCTCTTCTTGACGGTCGTGATGTTGCGCCTGCATCTGCTGTTGAATATCTTGCAGAACTTGAAGATAAAATGGCTGAAATCGGCGTTGGTAAAATCGCGTCTGTAATGGGTAGATTTTATGCAATGGACCGTGATAATATTTGGGACAGAGTTGAAAAAGCTTATGCTGCAATAGTTTACGGTGAGGGTATCCAGGCTGACAATGCAGTTGATGCAGTTAAGGCTTCATATGAAACCGTTGATGAAGACGGAAAGCATCTTACAGATGAATTTGTAATTCCGACTGTAATCGGCGGCAGTGAGGGCAGAGTAAAGGCTGATGACAGCGTTATATTCTTCAACTTCCGCCCTGACAGAGCAAGAGAAATCACCCGTACTTTTGTAGACCCTGATTTTGACGGATTTGAAAGAAAGAACGGATTTTTCAATCTTTACTATGTATGTATGACTCAATATGACGCTCAGATGCCGAATGTAAAAGTTGCTTTCGGCCCTGAAACTCTTGTTAATACTTTTGGCGAATATATTTCAAAGCACGGTATGACCCAGCTTCGTATTGCTGAAACTCAAAAGTATGCTCATGTAACTTTCTTCTTTAACGGCGGCGAAGAAAAGCAGTATGATGGTGAGGACAGAATTCTTGTAGCATCACCTAAAATTTCTACTTTTGACCTTATGCCTGAAATGAGCGCACCTGAAGTATCACAAAAGCTTAATGAAGCTGTAAGAAGCGGCAAATATGATGCAATTATAGTTAACTTTGCAAACTGCGATATGGTTGGTCATACAGGTATTATTCCGGCAGCTGTAAAGGCAGTTGAAACTGTTGATGCATGCGTTGGTTCACTTGCCGAGGCCGTTATTGAAATGAACGGTAATCTCTTTATCACAGCAGACCACGGCAATGCTGATAAAATGCTTGATGAAAACGGTGAACCGTTTACAGCGCACACAACAAATCCTGTTCCGTTTGTTGCAGTTAACTGCGGTGACGGTGTAGAACTTCGTGACGGCGGTAAGCTTTGCGATATTGCACCTACAATGCTTCAAATGCTCGGACTTGATAAGCCTGCTGAAATGACAGGTACATCTTTAATTAAATAATTGATTTTATTTATGACAGGCAGGGTGAAAGCTCTGCCTGTTTGACTTTATATGCTTATCTTATATAGAATGAGGGGTAAATTATGCCGATTGAAATAATCAGAAATGATATTACAAAGATGGAAGTTGACGCCATAGTTAATGCCGCAAATCGCACTCTTTTGGGTGGAGGCGGAGTTGACGGTGCTATTCATAAAGCAGCAGGTAAAGGCCTTTTGAAAGAATGTATGACTCTCGGCGGCTGCAAAACAGGGCAAGCGAAGCTTACAAAGGGATATAATCTGCCCGCAAAATATGTTATTCATACGGTAGGCCCTGTTTGGCACGGCGGAAATAATAATGAAAAGGAGCTTTTAACTTCGTGCTATAAAAATTGCCTTGCAATAGCAAAGGAAAACGGTTTTAAAACAGTAGCATTTCCTCTTATAAGCGCAGGTGTGTACAGATACCCCAAAGCGCAGGCACTAAAAGTTGCAGTTGATACTATTCGTGATTTTCTGCTTGAAAATGATATGACGGTTTATGTTGTTTTATTTGATAAAGAGCTTAATGAAATCGGCACAAAGCTTTAAAAATTGGAGCGAGAATGTTAAGCAGGATTTTGAAAAAAGAAGAAAATAATACAACCCCCACGATTTAGTCTTAATCGTGGGGGTTGTTGCATGTAGAATTATTCATTTACCGGTTTGATTCTGTAAACTACCGTTGAATGTTTAGGTATAGATGCCGAAATAGTAGTTCCGGTTGTGCGCTCGTCAGTCCACAAGTCGTGCAGTTCATATCCTGTCGGTACTTCTTCAATACCCAAATACTTGTCTTTAACAAGTTCATCAAGCTTGAAGCTTACGCTTTTTGTGGAAGATTTTGTGTTAAACAAGCACAGTGCAACATCACCGTTTGCAAGCGGCCTTGCAATAATATCAATTCCGCTTTCTTTTTTAATCCTTTTTGCCGGTTTGCCGAGAGCATCTTGGTCAACTGCAATCATATGCTTGTTTGTAACTATTTTGAGCGTGTTGTTTTCTTTATCAGGCATACCGTTTGTTACAAATTGCCTAATATCATTGCCGAGCATAAGCGGAGCGGCAAGCATACACCAAAGTGAAAAATGCGCTCTGTTTTCATTATCGTCAAGATTTCCGTTGCCAACTTCCAGCATATCAGGGTCATTCCAGTGGCCTGCACCCGCATATTTGTAAAGCTTTAATGTGCGGTTATATATCCAAACAATGCTGCTCCATTTAGGCATAATATCAGGCGTTGTGCGCCACATTGAACCTGCCTTTGCGCCCCAAATGTATGGGCGTGCAGTACCCCATTCGCATATTGAAAATGTTATAGGCTTTTCCGGTGTTCTTGTAACTTTTGCCCACATTTGCGTTGCTTCTTTAAGTGCGTCACCCATACGCTTATATTGAACAAAAGATGAATCAATATTAGTTACAATAGGGTTTTTGATTGTCATATGGTTTGTGCCGCTTGCAAGTTCAACCACAATTTGCTGCCTTCCCAAAGGGCTGAACCCTTTTGTTTCAGGGAAGAAAAGTTCATACATTTTGCCGTTAATATCAATTTGCATATACTGCTTTTTCTTTGCTCTTGATTTATGGAAAACAAAGGTTAATACATATTCACCCTTTGTATCAACATCAAAATCAAAGCTTGCCGAGCCTGAACCGTGGCTAATAAATCCGATAGCCTTTTTGCTTGGCACATCGGGCATTTTAATAATCTTTGCTCTGCCGGTAAACTGTGCGTCCTCCGGCCTTAAATCAAGCTCAAATGCACTTTTTTGCTTTGTAATTTCTATATGTTCAATCGCCGGGCAGTCACCGCTTATTCTGTCATGGTGGCAAAAATCATATTTGAAAAATTCACATCCCCAAGATGCAAGCGTTTTGGCATCAAGCCTTTCATTGCCGAGTGATGCAGGCAAATCCTCGCAGGTGAGTGTACCGTTTGATGAATAAAGCCCTACCTTTAAGCCCAGAGCGTTAATATCTTTAATAAGATTAGGTATACCGCGGCTGAAAGTGCCGAGGTCACCCTGCAATTTACCGTCGCTGTCACGAAGAGAGCTTTGCCAGCAATCATCAAGGTTAATAAATTCATATCCTGCGTTTGCAAGGCCGCTGTCTTTCATGGCGTGGGCTGTCTGCATAATTATATCTTGATCAATATTATTTCTGAATGTATTCCAGCTTGACCATCCCATTGGCGGCGTTTTTGCAACCTCGTTTGAATAATCCTCCACTTCGCCGATGTCAATGGTGAGCGAAGTCGGAATAAATACTTTCTTTAAAGCACATATCGGACATTTACCGTTAGCTTTCATATTCAAAAACCAAGAAACGAATAAAACAAGTAATACCAACAAAACAGCAATTAAAATTATAGCAATGTACTTCATTCTAAACCTATCTCCTTAAACATCTCAAGCTCATTTTGAGCTAAAATATACGTCTTTTCATCATCAAGCGAATTTACTGCATTTAGCATAAATTCTTTTTTGTGTTTAAAATTATAAATAATTCGATACACCCAAGCGTACAAAATAAGCCAAGGCCTACCGTTAATAAATTTTATATAATCAATATCCTTAAGTTTTTTATACGGCGGAAAGAGTAGGCGAAGCTTTGTCATAAAAGATGAAGCTTTTCTGCCTTTTTCAAGCTCTTTTCTTGCAATGGCAATACCGTTATTTTCATTATCATTGCCAAATGCACCGCAGTTGCAAAGATATTCTTCAACTTCTTTTGTATCAATATTGTAATTGACACCGTACCCAAAAAAATTGTTGCAAACATTAAGCATTGTTTTGCCGAATGTTTCAAGGCCTACGGGTTTTAAATATTCAAAAACCCGTACTAAATCAATGTTTGAATTTTTAAGCATAATTGCAAGGTCAACAATAAGCTTAATTCCAGCACCGTAAAATTTGAAATGGTGTGCTGTATGTGCAATTAGATATGCAAAGTGAAAATTATTATCAAATGTTCCCTCAAATCCGTCAAATACGGCATAATCAAATGCATTGCAAAAAGGCTCTTCATCATAATGGTTTATAAGCTTTGTGTGAATTTCAAACAAAACATTGTTTTTTACATAGTTATATACCGGCCCATTTTGCTTAATGCAGTCAAAACCATTTGATGTGAGAAGTTTTTTCACTTTGTTTCGGTCACATTCTTTAATAAGTATGTCTATATCGCCCATAGCGCGACTTTCAGGCACAGGGTAGCTCTGTTTAAGCACTGCGCCTTTAAACACGATATACGGCACCTCAGAAGCTTTGAGAAGCGTTTTCACTTCTTTGAGCATATTTGATTGAAGGTTTGCAAGGTATATCAAATCAAAAAAGCTGTTTTCAACGGCATTTTTAAATTTTGGCGATATATCATTTTTGTTTTCAGCATTGGCAACTGCACAGTTAACAATTCCCAAAAGGTTATGAACCTTTGCATATCTGTAAATTTTTTTGTAATCAACGCTTGTATCGAAAATAAAGGCGTTATTGTTAATATAATTTTTGCAAAGGTTGATAAGTGCTTTATATTCCTTATCCATATCAGTTAAATACTGCATTACCTACTACAAGGCTTAATAACGTAATAATAAGGCCTGCAATGAACACACCGAGTGAAATTACAATAAAACTCTTTTTCTTATCAAGATGGAGGAGGGAAGCGAGAAGTGCGCCGGTCCATCCGCCTGTACCCGGAAGCGGAATTGCCACAAATATAAGAAGCCCCCAAATACCGTATTTATCAATTTTATCTCTCTTTTTTAATGTTTTATCTTCAAGCCAATAAACGAATTTATTTATGCCCGGAACTTTTTTTAATAAGTCAAAAATCCAATTTATTAAAAGAAGTATAAAAGGAATAGGCAATATATTACCTAAAAAGCTGATAATAAAGCCAACAAATGGGTTCATCTGCAACAGCACGATTGCTGTGAACATACCGAGTCTGCATTCTAATATAGGGCAGAGTGAAATTATAAATACAACAAGCCAATCAGGTATTCCGTGGGCGGTTAAAAATTCCTGCAAATTTCTACAAAGTTCCTGAACCATAAATTATTTCTCCTTTAGATTTGTGGTTTTATTATTTGCTTTTTTTTAGATTTTCTTTATATTTTTGTTTTTGCTTTTTCTTATAATTTTCATATCTTATTTGTTGCTTGCTTTTCTGTGGCGGGTTAAATTGCTTTTGCCTTTCCATTTGTGCTATTCTTTCCTGCCTGAGTTTCTCTTTTATTTCCATTTCTTTTTGAACATCTTGCGGCAGAGGAATATCTTTTGTAACAATAAGATTGTTTTTAAGTAAGAAATCAACTGCTTCACGCAATATTTTTTTATCATTTTCAAATGATAAAAATCCAATTGCCTGGTCATAAGCAAGCCACATAAAGTCATCAATTTCTTCTTCCTGAACTATGGTTCGCATATCATCGGTAGTTGCAACAAAGATTGAAACTTTTTTATCAACATTATTTCTGAGCTTGTATTTTGATATTCCTTCATATCCAAGTTGAATACGGATATGAAGCCCTGTTTCTTCAAGCACTTCTCTTTTTGCTGCATCATATTTTGTTTCGCCCATTTCAAGATGGCCTTTAGGAAATCCCCAATTTGACGAGCGTTTGTTTTTAATAAGAAGATAACGAAGCTTTCCTTTAATTGACCTATATACAACTGCGCCGGCACTTGATTCATAGTAGCAAATGAGGTTATATTGCGGAAAATCGTTTTTAACATCAATAACCTGTAAAATGTCTTGATTTATATAGCGTGAACTGCGTGACGCCATAATCCACATAGTTTTTAAATTTTTGTTCTCAGAGTCTTTAGGAATGAGTGCTGCAATAATTCTACCGTCAAAATTGCATACTGTGTGAGTTACTCCCATTACAAAAGCATATTGGTTTTTATGTCCGTTAATTTCAACTACATTTAAGGGATAAACATAACCGCTTTCGTCAACAGAATTTATAGGTTTAACAACTCTTCCTTTGGCTGCCTTGCCGAGAAGCATAACATCACCACCAAGTAAAAGATATAATTCATTTGATATTATATCTTATTTTTAATGGTAATACAAGATTTTTTATTTATAAATATAAAAAGATAAAGGTCAACTCCTTTTGGAGTTGACCGCAGCGTGCAGAAAAAGTTGAACTTCAAATTTCTGCACGCTGGTAGATTTTGAGAAAGTGAGATAAATTCCGTTTTCTTGTAAACGGAGCTGTACATAGGTACTGCCCGTTTGCAAAAAACGGAAAGCGCCAAAATAGCTTGGACTCGATGTACAAGCTATTTTTTCACAATCCCTCCGAGTGCAACAAGTTGCACCCACCTCCCTTTGCAAGGGAGGCAAAAAGGTTTATTTATTTTATTCGGCGCGCTTTAGCCACTTTGTCGACAGTCAAAAAGGGCAACTCCAAAAGGAGTTGCCCCTGATTTTTATTTCGGCTAAAACTTTATGTTTATGCCATTGTCTGAAGAAGGTCTACAAGAGAAGCAATAACTGTATCAGTATCACCCTTAAGAACAGGAAGAACCTGATTAACAACTCCGGATACAGTTTCGTTACCGCCTACAAGACCTGTGATAAGATCACTTATGTTCTTGAAGTTATCGCCTGTGTTAACAGTTTCGATTAAGTAGCCGAGTACTGCAATGAGTGTTTCTGATGAATCACCTTCAACATAAATTCTTGCACCGTATGTAGCAGCCTGTGAAGTGTCTGTAATTACTTTACCGTGGCTTGCAAGCTTCAACCAATCTACATCATTAAGCTTAATTCCGAGTGGTGCGCCCTTAATCTTAATAAGACCAAGGATATTATTTACAAGAGGAATAATAGCGTCACCGCCAAGGAGTGGCTTAAGTGTTGCATTAAGGTCATAGATGTCAAGAGAGAAGTTTGTAACACCAATCTTACCGAGAAGTGCATTAAGGTCAACTTTAAGTGCCTTAAGAAGTGCAGGTAAGAGAGTATTAAGATCAACTATTGGTTTGATAGCATCAACAAGAGCTGAAATAGGAGTGAGGAGGTTGTCAAGAATCTGGCAAAGTCCGTCATTACCAATGAAGAGTGCAAGGTTTGGAAGCATTGCAAACAATGTTTCAAGAGGAGCATTAAGTATATCCTCAACCTTATCCCAAAGAGGATTGATAATATCAAGAAGAATATTATCGTAAGCTTCGTTTATATCTTTTCTGTATTGATACTGAGTTTTGATGTTATACATTGAGAATGCTTCCATAAGAGGAACGATTGATGATGTATAACCGTTTGAACCAGGAATTCTTACTATGTCAAAGATTCCGAGTGATGCATCATTAAGAAGTACATCGAGTACACCGTAGATAGGACGGAGAACTGCAACAAGTGCGTGGAAGAATGTATCTGCATCCTTAACACCCCACTTAAGTGATGCTGTGTTAACCTTTGACCATGAACCTGCCTTTGCGATTACGCTTGCATTTGCAGCATAAGTTTGACCGTAAGATTCATCTGTAAGAAGTTTAGCAACATTGCTTGTTGAGAAGTCAATGTTAGTTTGTGCAAGGAGAGAAACGAGTGAACCGTCGCCAACCTTAACACCTTCAACTGCACCGTAAAGTCCGGTAAGAAGTGAGTTAATAATGTCATCCTTGAAGATAAGACCGCCGATTAACTTGGTAAGACCGCCGTCAACCAAACCGCCTACAAGTCCGTCAAGCATTGGAGGAAGATTCTTAAGGAAGTCAACATCAACACTTTCAGGATAAGAGAAGTCATATGAACCTGTCTTATAAGCTGTGTAATCCCAGAATGCATTAGTAGGTTCGCCTGTTAAGAAGTAGAATAATGCACGAACAATATCATCCTTATCAGCAAGGCCGATTGTAGTGAATACAGTTGAGATGATAGATTTGAGCATATCATTACTCTTAATAGCTTTAATTGAAGTAATAAGTGATTTGATAGATTTTGAGTTCTTAACAAGAGTATCTGCAATATAACGGAGAACTGCAACAAGAACTTCGCCCTTATCAGCAATTACTTCCTTATTTGTAAACTTGCCTTCGGCATTCTTAGCCATTGATTTAGATGTAACAACCTTACCGTGTGATGCGATTGTTGACCACTTAAATTCAGGAAGTTTAATACCGGTCTTCTTAAGTAATGAGTTAAGAAGAGGAACTACAATATCTTGAATGTTGCAAGACTTAAGGTTTGCAAGTTTGATGTTAAGCTTAACACCTTTAACCTTGAGTGCGTTTGTAACAACTTTGCCAAGGTCCTTGCCGAGTACCATTGAAAGAATCTTATCAACATCCACACCTGCTGATTTAGCAGTTTTAAGAATGTTTGTAACAGGAGCAAGGAGATTATCGAGTAACTGGCCTATGCCGTTGTTATCAATAAAGTATGCAAGGTTTGGAAGAACAGATGTGAGTGTATCAAATGGCTTATCAAGAAGTGTATCTACAAAGCTCATAAGAGGATTGAGAACATCAAGAATTACATTATCTTTAGCCTTCTTGCAATCTTTTTGATACTGCTTAAATGTTTTAATCTTGCTGTTGCTTACTTGAAGAACATCAAGAAGAGGAACAATTGCGCCTTCATAACCGTTAATACCGTTAACGCCTACATTAAGAGCGTTAAGGTCAAGCTTAATTGTTGAAAGCTTTGAGTCAGGGTTCATATCATCCTTAAGGGTAAGAGTGAGAACGCCTTTCTTAAGCATATAAGTAAGTGCAACTTTGCTTGTTACTTTACCGTTGCTGTCTTTAATATCAAATGAAGTTGAAGCCTTCTTGATATTGATATTGCTGAGGTCAATCTTTCCTTCATTGAGGAATACAGCAAGAACGCTGTTTACAGGACGGAGGATTGCTGCAAGAGCATTGATAAAGCCCTGCTCTGCCTTTGCTGAACCATCCTTGAAGCCCCAGTTAATTGTTTTAACTTTCTTCCAGCTCTTTGCCTTCTTAAGTGTGTTGGCTGCTGAAGTGTAAGTTTTGCCATAGCTCTTATCTACAAGGAGATTAGCAACACCCTTTGGTGATACTGCAATGCCTGCCATATTGAGATATGGTGAAATCTTCTTGGTATCAAGTGCACCGTAAAGTGCCTTTGCAAGAGATGTGAGGTTAGCGTTTGTAAATGCCAATCCGCTGACAATGCTCTTAAGATTTGATGCGTTAACTACACCGAAGTTGGCGAGAAGAGCCATAACTGCATCAACTGCTGTGTCAAGCTGTGAAACAGCGTTATTTGCATCATAAGCTGTAATTCCGTCAGGATACTTAAAGTTTAATGATGTACCCTTGTAATTCTTATAAGTCCAGTAAACTTCTGTTGGTGACTGAGTGAAGTCAAGAAGCTTGCCGATAACTTTAAGAAGTCCCATAGCGTCAAGCTTACCTGTTTCGATGTACTTGATAAGCTTTTGAATTCCCTTGCTAATCTTGTTGTTGCCCATAATCAACTGAATGATTGTGGTAAGATTGTTGTTTGTCTTTACGAATTCAATTACATAATCAAGAACATAAAGAAGGGTTTGAGCAGGAGAAGCTGTTTTGCCGAGTGCATTCCAGTTAATGTTATTAAGCTTAATGCCTGTTTTAGCAAGAAGTGTATTTATAATAGGTATAATATTATTACCTGAAAGAAGGTATCCCTTTACTTCAATACCGATTTCCTGCTTATCATTAACTGTTACCAATTTACCGAATGTTTTAGTAGCAATGTTTTCAAGGAATGAAGCAAGAGTAGGTGATGTTGCACCAAGAGTACCATTGCTTATTCTGAGGATTTTTGCAAGTCCGTTAACTTCATTTGAAATAGGTTTAACAGCGTTTGCAATTGTTGAAGCAAGTGTAGGAGCTGTTGTGTCATCTAATATAACACCGATAGCTGATACAAGGTTCAACAATGTAGTTACAGGTTTTTCAAAGAATTTGTCAAGTAATGCAACGATTGGGTTAACAATTCCTACAAATACTTCATCACGGTATGGATTGCTCTTGTCAGCGAACTTTTCAGGAGTATCAACTGTGATGCCTGTTTTTACTGCGATTGTATTAAGAACCGGATAAAGTGCATTTTCGTAAATGCCTGTGTCAATAAGAAGTACGCCGATAATAGATGTGAGAAGTCTGAGTGATGTTGAAAGACCATTCATAAACTCATCTCTGTTGCCGGCTGAAACACCCCAGTTAATGCTTACATTGAGTGTTCCGTTGTCATTAACAGCATCGCTCCAGCTTGCAAGCTTCTTAAGTTTACCGCTGGCATTCTTAATATCTGTGTCTTTAATTCTTACAGCTAATGAGTCAGGAGAAATAAGTCCGTTAACTGCTTCGCTGATAAGATTGTATTTAGCTGAAACATTGTTTGCACCTGTGTATGAATAAGCGTACTTATCAGTAAGGTTTGCAACAAGTGATTCAATGAGTGCATAAGTTCTTACTACTACTGTGGTAAGTCCTTCATTTGTGTAGATATCCTTAGGGTTAACATTACCGTTAGAATCAGCTGAGCGTGAATCTTCACCGTTAAGGTAATATAAATAGGTATTAAGTAAATCTATTACTGCATTTGCTGAGTTAGCACCGATGTAATTTGAAAGTAATGAAATTACGCCGACAATAATATTATTTGTTTTGTTGATTGAATAGCCATTGATTCTTGAATCAGCAAGGAGAGATGACAATGCTTTATCAAGCTTTTCAATTGTGCTGTCAACACTCTTAACATCTTTGCTCTTATACGCTGAAATGTCAACTGATGAGTTAGAAGTTTGAACTGCCTGTGTAGGAGCAGTTGTTGTATTATTATTTGTATTATTATTTGTATTGTCAGTCTTCTTAAATGATTTAACAAGACTTTGAATTACATCTACAAGCTTGCTTACATTAGTAATAAGGAAGTAAGCATTGTTTTTATCAAGTCCGACAAATCCGCTTGCCTGCTTTTCAAATGTAAAGCTGTATTTGCTTTCACGGGTGATTTGGAAAATGCTGTTAAACAAGTCTGTAAGTGCGCTTGTTTCGCCAAATCCGCCGATTGACTGAAGAACACCTGTAATGAGAGGAAGGTTCTTTGCAAATGCGCTGTTGTCTGAATCAATAACATTGTTTACAAGACCGAGGATTGCATCAAGCCAATCTTCTACAAAGATACCAACGAAAGTATCGAAAATCTTTGTTGAATCAGGATTTTGAGCATATGACTTGAATTCAGTTACCTTTGTGTTAGAAACAGCGGTATAGGTTTTACCCGATACTGTAATTTCTTCAGTTTTAAATTTACCGTCGTAGCAGTATGTCCATGCATTTTTGCTGACACCGTACTTATCTGCTCCAAGGTCTTCCATAATATCGAAGAGCTGTGGAATAGCAACCATTAAGTTGTTAAGTCCGCTGTTAGCAATATTTCCGTTGTTATCTTTACCCTTAACTTGATTTCTGAGTGATGGGGTATTTACATAAGTGTCAACTGCTGTTGTAAATAATCCTGCAAGTTCGTTAATTACTTCTGCAAGTCCGGTTGCAAGCTGAGCGTTTGTGTCTGAAAGAACGCCTTTATCATCTGTAAATGCTTTCTTAAGAACCTTATCAAGTCCGCTGAGCTTAGCGTCCCTAAGTGCTTTATCGGCAATGTAAATTCCTGTGATGTAAGGAACTTTTGCTTCATATTTACTGTAAACAGTAAATTTAGCATTTGTCGGAGCTTTTGCAAGAGCTACTGAAATATCATTGCTTGTTACACCATTATATGTATAGTATGTAACATCTTCGGTATATTCAACTGTCTTTGCAGTACCGTTTTCATCCACTTCTGTTTTTGTCTTCTTTTCTGTTACAACTTTAGAAGTGATTTCGTTGCCTTTACTGTCAACAATCTTTTCATATTTAGTAACATATTCTGGTTTGCTGATAACAGTACTTGTTGTAATATTCTTTGTCGTAATTTTATCAAGTCCGCCTGATAAATCGGTATATTTGGTGATTTTGAAATTCTTTTCAGCACCGTTATTCCAATATGTACCGCCCATCTTGTCATAAGAACCGTCATTCTTGAGCCAATGCATAAGCAATGGAAGCATTTCATTAAGGTCCCAAGCAAGTGTGTCAATACCGATGTATGAGCCATAATCAGCAGTTAAGTCATAGAGAAGACCATCATGTGTGAAGTTATAAAGCATATTGTTTTGCTTGGTTTCACCTGATTTAGCACTGAAGAATATCGGTTCAAGTACTTCATTTACAAGAACAACAACAAGCGGAAGAAGATTGAATATTGTTTCAACCGGTGATTCAATAAGGTTAGCCCAAATATTGTAAGTTGCTTTGACAAGGTCAATTTTTGTTGAAGCAAGTTCGTCAAGAGCACCGTTGATAATATTACCTATTGTTGAACTCGGATCGAGATATGTGGAAATAATAGAGTTAAGAACTATATTTGTAAGCTGTGTACCACCGTTACCACAAAGAGCTGCAAGTGCATTGTTGATAACAGACTGCTTTTGAGCGTCTGTAAGAGTTACACCTGTTGTATCAAGATGTTCTTTAACATAGTCATTGATAAACTTGCTAATATCCAAAGAACATTTGATTGAATTGTTATCATAAGTTAAGTCGTCAGACGCAGTGCTTATTTTTGAGCAAAAATAAGATGTAAGAGTTGACATATATGAATATTTAACCCATTCATTTAAATCTGCTTTTGAATAAGTATTGCCGGTATGCTTGTATGCATAAATACCGGTGTTAGGATCTGAATTTTCTGTATCTAAAAGAGTAGCATTTTGAATATAATCACTTGTTTTATTGCTTCTGTTGCTAATCCAGTTACCTGCAAACAAGTTGATAACCTTGTTACGCTGTTGTGCATCAGAGTTGTTATTCTTTCTGCTGTACATCTTCAAGAATGTAGCAAAATATTCAATAGTGGCTGTATCTCTGAGATTCTTAGGAAGAATGAAAGTTTTAGAACCGTCTGTATCATTAAACTTCATACTACCGTCAGCAAAATATCCGTTTATTGTTTCAGGGAAATTGTTATCTTGAGTAGCAACCAAGTTCAAAATTGAATACATCTGCTCAAGTTCATCATCTGTAAGGAAGAATTCATCTCCGTCTTGCCAGTAGAAGTTGAAGCCTGCAGGCATATCCTTATCAACTGCTTGATTTATATCTTCAAGTTTAAGTCCTTTAAAGTCAACCAATGCTCCCTTTAAAATATATTGAGCATAAGGAGCGTTTTGTCGTCCGCCGCCATTTACATCATCAACAAGTGAAGCGTATGATAATATGATATAAAGGCTTGTGATATAATCCTTTACAGATGACATTGATAATGCATCTGTGGATACACTATCTCTGGTGAGCATTTCGCTTACTGCAGTGTCAAGACTGTCGTATCCGAGAGCTTGAGCAAAGAATGGCTCAATCTGTGATAATAATCCGTCAACAGTTTTAAAAGTTTTAATACCGGTTGATTCAATGGTGTATGGGTCTCCGGTAGGAGATGTAACTTTTGGGTTCCATTGGTCATTAAAGAAATCTGAATCAGCAGAGAGTTTGAAATCTGCACCGCCGTCAACAGCAAGTCTAATGTAAGGCATGGTTCTTGCTAAGTTACCGCCAAACATATTTGTGAAAGTATCTGTTTGAGGTGAATATGCATAGTAAATACAATCAGCAACATCAGAGGCATTAAGATCAATACCAAAAACTTTATAGTAGTTGTTTAAGTAACTACATACTTCATTTACGGTTTTCTGCTGAGCTTCTGTGAGTGTGTAGGTTGCGGATTTAAGCTGTGAAAGGCTTGCCATCATAGATGTTTCGCCTATTCTTACATGTCCGCCGTCACCGTTGAAGTCCAACATATCTGTGATTGAAGAAAGTTCAACAGGTTTGATTTTACCATCTGCAACTTGATCGTCATATTGCTGTGCAATTGCAGGCAAAATATTATCAACAGCATCGGAAATATCAAAGTTAGTAGAAGTATTTGAATCTACTAATGTTGTTAAATACCACAAACCTTTGGTGTTGTATTTAATGTTAACATAGTGCTTGTGCTGACCTGTTGAGTCAACAGTGATTTTTTTGATTGCTTTACCATCAAGGTTGCGATCGCCTGCACCATAAAGAATATCTTCAAGTGCTTTCTTTGTTTCTTTGTTTGCAGAAATGTTGCTTACACCGTCATAAATGAGCTTATGGCACATACCTGCAAGCTGGAAGAAATTGATGTCGTCACTGAAATTGTTGAGGTAGTCATAATTGCTTACATTTGATGATGATTCACCAATAATGTCTGTGACAAATTCCGATTGGCTTGTAGATACAGCCATTTTGCCGACAGCATTGATAAGCGTAGGCTGAAGTGCCTGCAACATCTCAGGAAGAGTCGTATTCTCCTTAATTGATTCTTTCTGGTCTTTAGTCAACTTGTCTGAAGTTGTACCAAGACTGATTGCCCCTTTGTTATAGACTACTTTTGAAATTGCGTCTATACCCATGAGAAGGGACGGAAGCTCATCTGCCAAACCGTTGACGGTTTTATATGCGGATGAAGCATTAACGCTGGAAGTGTTCCACAATGGGTTGTCATTACTGTTTTTTGCAAATGCAGTAAATCCAACCGAACAAGTGGTCACGACCATTACCACAGCTAAGAAAAAGCTGAGTATTTTTTTGCTCGTTCTCATATAAATTTTCTCTCCTTTACAATATGATTTACGAACTTTGTCGTATGGTAACGCATTTTGGATTATGCGCCGAGCAGTATTTGTTTATTACACAGTTTCTACACAAAAACTGCTTTTTAGGCGCAGGATATCCACACGCGTATTAACAAATACAATATATTTATATCAAATAAAATCTAATAAGTCAATAATTTTATAACATATTTTGAATTTATTGTGAATTTTAACATATTTTGCGTTTTGAATTTGACAACGGAGTGCTTGTAAATGGACTTAATCGGAAATTATGTCTAACAAGCGTCGATTTTATTAAGAACAACTGAAAAACGGATAAAACAGAGAAAAAGTGCATTAAAAATTTTGCAAAATGTAAAGCTTCAGCCCTTTACAAATGTAAAAATTGTGTAAAGTATTGTCGCTTTACTCACCGTGAAAAGCTTATTTTTCTCCTTAAAACTATTAACAAATTGTAAAATTTTCGTAAACTAATTGTGCATAGTGACAAAAAAATGAGGTCGTTTTTGGCTAAAGTTACAAAAATGAGGATTGTAAGTTTAATTTATTGACTTTCGGGTGGCTGTATGTAATAATTATAATGTGTTTAAAGCACATATTGCGCCAATTTAATGCTGTGGCTTGTAATGAGCCTTCATTCTAATTCAGATTGCCTGATGGTCAGAGATTGCGACGGGCATTACGCACAATATGTTAACACTTCACTTTAAATTTTTTAAAATTTTACGGAGGTAAAAAATGAAAACGAAAGCAAAAAAGTTTTCCCATAAGCTGCTTGCGTTGTTTATGGCTGTTCTTATGGCTGCTTCTTGTTTAACATGTGCATTTTCAGCTCACGCTGCACCTGTTAGTTCAGAAAAGCAGTATACAGATGACGCGTTAGAATATAACGACCTTGCTTGGAATATTCTTTCTGACGAACAAGCCGCAACAGCATTGCTTGACTATGCGGACCTTATGCTTCCTACAGTTGCTCCAACAGTTTACAACCTTCTTGCAAATCTCCCATCCAGCGTTACAGCTTATATGACATGGGATGCCGCTCAAAAGCATCTTAATATCAACGCGTTTGGTATTATTAAATATACCTTAACAGTTAAGCTTGACAGCGTTGATGATGTAATGCTTACACTTGAGAGTGTTGCAGGTCTTCTTTCTAAGTATGGTAGTTATGTTGGTGACGCAGGTAACATTCAGCTTAAATCATTAGCTTCAAGTGATGCCAGCAAGAATTTCTGGCATGTTACAAGAGAAAACTATTCATCAACTGAGATTGTTAAGAGAGCTCTTGCTCTTCTTCAAATCAACTCAGCTGACTATGCCGGTAAGGATGTACTCGGTCAGGTATTAAGAGGTGATTTCAACCTCGGTGTTCTTAAGAGTGCGGTTAATATCTACAAGCTTCTTGCAGGTCCATTAGGCTTCAGTGATGAAAGTTATGCTAAAAACCTTGTTTATAACATTGTTCAGCAGCTTATTTTCAACTATACTAAATGGTATACACAGGATGAAATCAATGATTTCAAGAGTGGCAAAACTCAATGGGTATATGATGACCAGCTTTTCGATAAGCTCTCTACCGAGCTTCTTCAGAAGATAAGCGTTCTCGTTACATATAACCAAGAATATAATGAAAAGAACGAAGATGGCTCACTCAAACCTATCCAGGATACATCAGCTACTCGTTATCTTGAAATCAAGGCTGAAATGAATAAGTCAGGCTCGGATTATGCAGCAGCAGCTGCTAAACTCGGTTATGACCCTAACCTTGTATATTCAAGCGAATTTAAAGATGATGACGGCAATCCGCTTAATGTTCTTCTTTTTGCTTATGGACATCCGGATGCAAACGGTTATGCAACAGAGCAAACAACAAAGCTTACATTTAAGCCAACCGATTCTCTTTTCAAATTAGGTTATACAGCACTTGATCTTGCTTGGGATACAGTTCTCAAGGGTACAGTCAAGCTTCTCCATGTAAACACCCAGGGTGACAGAAATCTTGATAATGCATACTATTATTATTTCGACAAAAAGGGTGAATGGAATTCAAGCGATATTGCTTCTAACTATACTCAGGCAAAGATTAACGAATGGGCTGAAGCTAATTACGAAGCTTATGGCGATAAATCAGCAGATGACTTTATTGCAAAAGCTAAGGAACAGCTTTCATTTGACCGTGCAGCTGCTGAAACATCAACAGGCAAGTGGTCAGATATTGATGAAACAAAGCTCTTTGCTAAGTTAAGATACAGCCCTCTTGCTGACTACGGTTTCAATATGCAAACAGGTCCTATCAACCTTTACTTTGCACAAACCGGAACAAAGAATATTGACGATTTCTTTAAAAATGAATATTCAAATTACGGTTCAATGGTAGCAGGCTTTAACGATGCACTTGTTGCAGCAGTTAATGATTTGTTCCCACAAAGAGATAACATTATCGGCAATCGTCCGGAAATGGCAAAATCTCAAACAACAAAGGCAGACGGTATTGAATCAATCAATGATGCAACAATCAAGAAAATCACTTCAACACTCGTTAACAATGCACTTAAGATGGTTCAGTACACAGCAGATGCTACTGACGCTAACATCCTCAAGGCATTCTATGATGCTAACGGTACTGATGCTGTTCTTTCAGAAGCAAATCTTGAATCAGCAATGGTTCCTATGCTTGTTGCTTGTATCGGCCAGGTTAACCTTGGTGCAGGCAAACTTCAAGATATTATCCACCCAGCAGAATGGGATGGTTGTAAGGATGCAGAAGCAGTTGCTTATGTATGCCTTAAAGAATACTTATCATATGTACTTCCTAATAAGGATTATTCATCACTTGTAAATGTAGCCAATGACGGTACAATCAACGCAACACTTGAAGGTACAATTCTTCCTATGGCTCGTGATGCAGTTGCATATGTACTTGAAGGATATGTTCCTGTAACATACAAAGGCAAAACTTGGAAGACAGAAAACGAAGATGTTAATTCAAGTGCTACAATTTTTGACCTCTTGAATTCAGTAATTCTTTACTACGGTGGAGATTACTCAATGAAGAAGTCAACTAACTCAGGTGAAAGAGCAATGGGTGTTGCAGCTCTTCTCGGTATTTGCGATGAAAACGGTAACAGTGCTCTTACAAATAACCTTTGGGAAAACATTGATAAAATTGCTAACAAGTTCTTCCCTGTTCTTGGTACACTCCAAGGCAAAGAATACGGTAAGTTCGATTCACATGACCTTATCTGGAACGATGTAGTTCTTTCAGTTCTTAATATTGCAGATAAGAAAGACAGCGGTTTCTGTGGCGTATCTAATTTCGTTTACAAACTTATCACAATCGTATCTGCTGAACCGATTCAGTCAAAAGGTTTTGTAAATACTGTTTATGATTTGCTTGCTGACCTTATCAACGGTCTCCTCGGTAAGCGTTATTCTAAACAGCCGCAGAATTTCACAACCATAATTCCTAAGTCAAACGGTGACAACAAGCCATTTGATGATTTACTTCAGGTTAAAACTCTTGCAGGTACCGGCGGTACTGACCTCGGTGCAATCCAAAAGGCTATTTGCAACTTTGTTGAATTCACCGGTTATGGTGCAGACAGCACCAAGGGTGATGCCGGCAAGTATGGCGATTCAGTAATGAGAGGTATTTTCTTTGCTCTTTCAGCAGTTAACTCTTTCGTTCCTGAAGCTATCACTCCAATCGGAACTCAGCAGCTTAAGACTGCTTCAGCAAGCTTTGCTACACCTTCTATGAAGACAACAGCAGGCGGCGATTGCAGCGATACAGTTTCATTTACAAATAACTGCACAGGTCTTAACCGTGCATATATCTCTAACGGACAGCTTGTTCAACTTTCTCGTTACTATTACAAGCTTAAGTCAGCAACTTATATTGGCAGTAACAACGAAAAAACTGATATTACATCTCAACTTAAATCAGGTCTTATTGCTCCTAACGAAACAATAGTAACACCTAAACTTCCTATTACTTTCGACTCAGCAGCAGGAGAATCTAATGTAGTTGAAGTTCAGTTTGTATACGACATCGTACTTAAAGATGGCACAGTTGTTGCAGCTGATAACAATGTTTCAGCTTATAAGTATATGACAACCGCAACAGGTTGGAAAGAAGCTATGTATAATAGTAACAAGCAGTTCCAGCATGATACAAATAAACCTGATCAAACAGTTGGTGTTGAGGGTGCTTATGTAAAATCAACATCTAAATTTAGTAATGATGGTACTCTTGTTGCTAACTATCCTGAATACATGGTACTTGATTCATCAAACCTTGCTGATATTTCTACATATTCAGTTAGATATAGAAGTAACAGAAATAAGATTTTGACCGGTTCAAAAGCAGTTGACGGTATCTACTTCTATGATGAAGATTCAAATTATCAGTCAAACACACTTGATGCAAATAATGTTGTAACAAAGTATGATAAAAATGCTGCTTATACAACAGTAAACATCACAAGTGAAAACGCTATCCCTGCTTGGGATAAGACAAACGGTAACCTTCTTAAGTATAATATGTATGACTACCGTGTTGAAACTACTCCTGGTTCAGGTGAATTCGGTGAATGGAACCGTAACGAGGTAACAGAAGCAACAGCAGGTAACAGCGATAAAATTACTTATTATAAGGGTTACACAAGCGATGAAATCGAAGCAGTTAAAGCTCAAACTAACCCTGATGGTACCACAGCTGCAAATATTAAGGCTATTCAGACAAGAACTCATGTAGTTTACACTCTTTCTGAAGCTATTGCTAAGAATATTATCGCAGGTTACCATGTTGGTGACGGTGATATTTACGAATCAGTTTATTTGCAGAACAATGGCGGTCAGATTAACTACGATAACCTCTTCAACATTGTTTCAATGGGTAACACCAAAGTTCCTGGTTTCTACATTGAAAGTGAGAAGAAGCAGATTCCAAATGCATCTGCTCTTGAAGTTCAACCGTTCCGTTATGATGGTGAAACCAACATTCAAGGCGGCGAATATCCGGTTGATATGTGTATCTACAATGGTTCTAAGTCAGCTTATGCTCACTTTACTATCCTTGTAGGTGATACCAGCCAGCTCAGCGGTATGAATACTGCTTATGATAATTTGGCATCACTTGTATCACAGTATAAGTCTTCAGACTTTACTAACTCAACTGTTTTCGAGCAAGCTAAGCAGGCTCTTCTTAATGTACTTTCTATTAAGTCATCTGCTATGACAGTTGCTTTTGCACAGAGCATTAACAATAAGACTCAGCTCACAGCAACAACTAAAGAAGTTACATCAAAGTTTGGCGATTTAGCTTATGTTCCTTATACAAAATCTGCTCCAACAGTAACATCTAAAGGAAAAGAATATACAATTCCAAAGGATGTTTTGGCTAACGCTTATGTTGGTGGCGAAGCTCTTGCTGACGGTTCAGGTAAAGTCGGCGGTGTTGCAGGCGTTTACTACTTCGATGCTGCAGGTACAATGCCAATCTATTCACCATTAGCTCTTTCTGATGATAATGGAAAGGTTCGTACAACAGACCAAGCCGGAATCAAAGTAATTAAGAATGCAGATGGTAAATACTATCTTGCTAACTCAGTTGTTTATGAAACAACTTGGGACAATGCTATTACCACAAATGGTAATCCTTGCCAGATGCCTACTAAAACTCAGGCAACTGACTCACAGGGTAATCTCCTTTACAACCAGGTTCAGTATGTATACCGTGATGCCGATGGCAAGAAGGTTAACTCAAATGAAGATTGGTCATGTAAGTTCCCTGTAACAGATTATACTATCGTTCCTAACGAAGTTAAGTCTGACGGTTCAATCGTTGATAACCGTGGTGCTGTTGCAAAGGCTGTTGATAGAATCAACTATGTAACAAGCATTATGAATGATACACTTAAGCCGGCTGCAGATAATGCATTCAAAAACATTTCTGTTGCAAGAACCGGTCTTAATGACACAAACTTTAACATCTTAACATTCTCTAAGATGACTGACATTGCCAGAAACATTGAAAAGAACTTTACTGTTGATCTTGAATATCATTATGATAAAGTTGTTTTAGGTGCAGATGGCAACCCGGTAATTGATGAAGCTACCGGAGAGGCTAAAACTGAAGATGCAGTTAAGAAGGAATTAGGCGTTTCTCCTGCAAGTGCAGCATCAACTGTACAAAACTGCATTGACAACGGAAAGTCTTATACTTATGTAACTCATTCATCACTTTCATCAGCAGCAGTAGCTGAATATACCAGACTCTTCAATATCTTCGCAAGCGCAGCTGTTGAGCGTGGTTACCAGGGTGCACAGCTTGAAAAAGAAATCAAGTGTGCATCAGGCAACATCTATTCAACTCTTACTGCTACTAAGGCTGTTTATGCTGAAGACGGTAAGACTGTAACAACTGAAGCTTCAGTTTCAAAGACAACAGGCGCAAACGCTCCTCGCTTTGGTAAGTGGGATGCTGAAGGTAAGCTTGTAAACGATGGTTCTTACTCTGCAGAATCATGGACCAGATATGTCAGAGCTCTTGCAGCAGCAGTTGCTCTTGCACAGTATGGTCACGGCGATTATGCTCATAAGGATCCAGCTAATTTTGTTCTTTCTGATAAGAAGGGCTACGATGCTTCACTTACAAATATCTACACTGTTGATACAGAACTTCAGGCTGCAGAGATTGCTCTTGCTCCTGCTGAAACTACAAACAACACTGTAACAGTTAATGCTGTTGAAGGTGCTACTGTAACAATCAATGGCGCTGCTTACACAGCTCCTGTTTCAGTAGAAACCGGCTCAACAATCACAATTGATGTTAAGGCAGCTGAAGGTTACCAAGTTGTTAATGAACTTACAATCAACGGTGAAAAGGTAACAGTTAATGCATTCCCTTATGAATATAAGGTTGATGGCGATGTAACAATTGCTCCTTCAGTTAAGCAGGCAGCAGCTGATACAATCACTGTAAGCGGTAAGGTTCTTATTGCAACAAATGTTGACGGTACTGAATCATCAACAGGTGTTGCAGGAATTGATGTTATCGCAAACGGCGAAGTAGTTGCTACTTCGGCAGCTGACGGTTCATTCACTGCTACTGTTCCAGTTGGTACAACATCACTTACTGTTCATAGACAAAATGTAACTATCGACAGAACTGTAACACTCACCGGTACAAAAGATATTTCAAATGTTGAAATTCCTGTATGTATTTGTGATTACAACGGTGATGGTGTTATTGATGGCTTGGATAAGCTTACATTCTACACTGCATTTTCCGGCGGTTCAAACGCTTATGATCTCTACTGTGACTATAATAAGGATAATGCAATTGACGGCTTAGATAAGCTTACATTCTTTACCTTCTATGGTAAGACAGTTGAGTACGCAGCACGTGCTCTCGACTAATTAAATTAAATCATATCAGGGGTAGCAATACCCCTGATATGTAACCGTTTATTATAATGGTTACTTTATTTATAAATTCGATATGATCGGGTAATCCCCGTTTATATACCGGCCCTGTTTTTAGGGTTGGGAGGTTAAAGGCGATTGCGTTTAGTCACTGTTTATCCCTGATATTACAATATCATTTCTTCAAAGCTTGCTTTTACGCTTTTGCGTTTTTATAACCGAGGTTTGATTTGGTGTTGTATGCGCTCTCGTCTCTCCCTAAATTTTATTTACTTGGCAAGGAGGTAACACCTATGCAAAATGCATTTGTTAAAAAGAGAATAGGTGCTGTAATTGGTACACTTACTTTCTTGGTGCTTATTGCACTTTTCGTGTGCCTTCCTAATACTTCATACGGTGCAACTATTGGCAGTGAAAAGCCAAATATTTATTGCACTTATACAGACTCTGACGGAAAACAATATGACGGTGATGAATTGCCTGCCGGTACTTACGATGTAAACTTCTATTTAGAAGGTGTTTCCGAGTTATCGGTTGTGCAGGTAACTGCAAAGTACAGTGCAGATGCTACTGTTGACACAGCGGCACAGTCGCTTCTTTCAGATGAAGTTACCGGCATTTCGTCAATGGGAACTATTACACAAAATTCAAATTTGGTGTTTGGCTTTGTTTCTGATTCTGACTCTTGTTCAGCAATCAATAGTGATGGCACATTGCTTGCAACTTTTTCAGTTGCTTTTGCTAATAAATGTGATGCATCAAATGTAATTTCAGTTTCAACCAGCCCGAATAAGACTTTTGTTTTAACAGATTATAATGATGGGCTTAAGGATGAGTATGCACTCGTTAACCAAGCCGATGATTATGACGGTTCTTTATATCTTATGACCTGTGATGTTTCACCGAAAGGTCCGGGTTGTGATATAACAGGTAAGATTACTATTGCTACTTCCCTTGATGGAGGTGCAAGTGATACCGGTATTAGCGGTATAAATCTTACGGTTAAAACTGCAGATGATTCAACCGTTGCAACTGCAGTTACAGATTCAAACGGTGATTATACACTTGCCGATATTCCGGCAGGTGAGTACAAAATGTTAATAAGTGGTGAAACCACTATTGACAGAACGGTTACATTAGTAGTTTCCGAATCAAAGGATGTTTCATCGGTAAGCATTGCAATATGCGACTATAACCACGATGGCAGTATTGATGGCTTGGATAAGCTTTCGTTTTATGAAGCTTTTTCCGGTGGTGCAGAAGATTATAATCTTTACTGCGACTTTAACAAAGATAATGCAATTGATGGTTTAGATAAGCTTACATTTTTTACATTCTTTGGTAATGAAGTTAAATACGCTGATGTAACTTTGAATTAAATAGGGGGAAAGAAAATGAATAAAACTTTCAAAAAGGCAATTGCTGTCATTTTGTCAGTTCTTATGGTTGTTTTATCAGTACCTTTCACAGCACTTGCAGCACCTGGCGATTATGAACCAAATTTGAAAATGTATTTTGGTACATTCGTAGAGGATAATGCAACTAATTATACTGATTATTCAACCTGTGGCACAGGCTCAGAAAAGTTTGGCTCTTATGCTTCACTTTATGGCGCACCTGTAGATTATAATTATACAGTTGTTAATGGTAACACTACTTCCGGTACACTTACTATTAGCAAGGATAAGGCAAATACATTTAATTCAGCAATCGAAAATTATTTTCCTACACTCGAAAATGATGTTCAGCTCGGTGTAGGTGATTATTTCACAATGACAGTTGCTGTTGAAAACATCAAAGTTCTTTCATCAATCTTGGCACAAGTTCAGTTCAGTGATTCTATTGAACCTGCCGGTATTTATTCTTATAAATCAGGCAGAAAGAACGTTTATAAGCTTGGTACTGAAACTGAAAGAGCAGCTGCTAAGGGTACTTGGGAAAAAGGTAAAGGTGGTTTATCTTACCTTCCTTTATATTCACTTTGTGAAGAAGGCGTAAGCAAATCTTCATTCACAACAGATGGTTCAAACTCTTCACAGATTATTGCTAATTCAGAAGATGGCAAGTACAATGTACTTGATTATAGCTGGTCTTGGCCAAATGTTGATACCACTTCAGTTGCAGATCCTGACGGTTTATTTGTAGACCCTACAACAGGTGAAGCATCAGGTTATACTTATACAAATGCAATTCCTGTTGCTACATTCGTATTTAAAATCGTAACAAACGATCCTATCCAGTTCCACATTTATAATCCTACAAATGTAAAGAGCTTTTCATATGTAGGTCCAAACAGTGATGGTACTATGATTCCTAAACTTACAACATATGCTAAAAATGCTTGGGATACAAAAACAAATACTAACACAGGTGATACTGAATGGCCTGGTTCAAAAAAGTCAACTTTCATGGGCTTCAATGAATTTAGAGAAGCTCCTAAGCCATCAACTCACACAATCACATTTACACCTTATGGTGGTGAACCTACCACTCAAACTGTAAATGATGGCGAAATGCCAAAAATTCCTGCTAACACAGCAACAACAGCTCCGACACCGGTTGATTCAAATCATCATTCAGTAACAAGTTACAAGTGGACACCTGAAGTTGTAGCTGCAACAGCTGACGCTGCTTATACTGAAGAAGCAGTAGTAGCAAAATCTGAATGTCCATTCACAGTAACTGACCATAAGGACGCTACTTATAAAGAAGCAGGTTATGATGTTTACACATGTCCTGATTGTGGCAATACTTATACAAAACCAATTGATAAGCTTGTATGTGACCACGCTGATACAAAGATTGTAAACGCTACTAAACCTACAATCAACAATCCTGGTAACACAGGTGACACAGTATGTAATGTTTGCGGCGAAACAATCGCAACAGGTACTGAAATTGCTCAGCTTAACGGTGAAGCTTACAGAGCTGCACTCAAGGCTGCAAAGGATGCTGACGCTTCTAAGTATACAGCAGATTCTTATGCTAAGGTAACAGAAGCACTTGCTAAATATGATGAAGCAACAGTTGGTGCTTACACATCACAGGAAGATGTAGACGCTGCAAGAGATGCTCTTAAAGCTGCAGTTGACGGTCTTGTAGCTAATCCTACAACTGAAACTTATACTTATAACTTCATTGACGGTACATCTAAACCTCTCACTGTTAATAAGGGCGAAACACCTGAAAACTTTGCTAACACTCCTGCTAAGGTTACCGATAATAAGAACGGTACTCATACAACAACAACTTATACATGGTCACAGGATGGTTTTGTATTTACTGAAGTTGGTAGCGACAAAGTAGATGATTGTACTCTTAAGTACGAAACCGTTACTCAGCCTACAATTAAGGTAGAAGGTTCTAAGACAGCTACTTGCCCTGATTGTGGTTATGTATCAACACTTCCGATTGATAAGCTTAACGGTACAGAATACTATAATGCGCTTGATGCTGCACAGAATGTAAAAGCTGATGATTTCACAGCAGCTTCTTACGCAAAGGTAGCAGAAGCTCTTAAGGCTAATGCTCAGGCTACAGTTGAAGCTTACACAACACAGGAAGATGTAGACGCTGCAACAGCTGCTCTTAAAGATGCAGTTGCTAAGCTTGATGCAGGTGTAGTTGTAACAGTTGCTTCAACAAAACTTGGCACAACAACTCTTAACGGTGCTGATGCTACAAACGGTGCTAACGCAAGACTTGCAGTTGGTGACGATGTAGTTCTTACTGCTAAAGCTAATAACGAAACAGGCGAATTCGTAGGTTGGAAAGTTGGTAACAAGATTGTTTCTGACGAAGCAACATTTAAAACAGCTGCAACAGCTGACATCACTTACGAACCTGTATTTGCTGAAAAGGCTGACACTTCATTTACAGTAGTATTTGTAGACCCATACGGCAATGTAATTGATACTCAAACTGTTGATAGCGCAGCTAATATTACAGTTCCTACTGAACCTGTATTCCCTGGTTACACATTCACAGGTTGGTCAATGACTGAAGAACAAATCAGCAAACTCACAGACGGTGCTACAATCTACGCTCAGTACAAGAAGGACGATGTTGCTAAGTATACAGTAACTGCTAACGATGGTGCTACAATCACTGTTAACGGTGCTGAAGTAGCTAGCCCGGCTCAAGTTGCTTATGATACTAAGGTTAGCGTTCATAAGGACGGTGCTGAAGCTTGGAAGTTAAATGACGGTACAGTAGTTGGTTATGGCGATACTTACACATTCTTCTGCGGTTCTGATATTGAACTTACACCTGTAATGACTGCAGTTCAGCAGAAAACAACAGTTAAGATTCTTTCTGCAACACCAATTGAGGGTACAGTTAAGGTTTCATTCTTGGCAACTCGCAATGTTGCTCCTGGCGAAACAGTAGTTAAGCAGGGCTTTGTATATGGTAAGAATTTAGCTGATTCTGAACTCACACTTGATAATGTTGGCAATAAGGGTGCAGACGCTAATGCAGGCACTGTAAAGATTCTTTACAACAAGAATTCAGCAGAGCAGATTGCTCTTGACTATGGTCTTTCAAAGAAAGATGGTAAGATTTCTGCAGTAGCATTTGTTATTACAAAGACTGCTGATGGCACATTAAAGCCAACTATGTCTAACATTGAATCTTACACTTATTGATAACAAATTATAATTTATTGATGCTTTTGCCTCTGCCTAATCGGCAGGGGTAAGGCACCGGTAAATTTGGGAGGAAAACCAATGAAAGAGCTTTACACAAAGCCAATGTCACAGATTGATGAGTTCAAGACTTATGATGAGGTTTTAACAGCATCTTATACTGGTGGAAATACCGGTATTGACCATGGTACTGATTTAGACTAAAATCTTGACATTGAAATAAAGCTTTAGGAGACGGTAGAAATACCGTCTCTTTTTGCTTTTTATAAACTAATAAAATAAAGGTGTAAGCACCATAAGATTTTGGTTGACATAAAACAAAGCCATCGGTTAAAAACCGATGGCTTTTATACTGTCAATAAACTGATTTAAAAGTAATACAAAATCTGACGCACTGCTGTACGACAGATTTTGAGAGGCGGAGCAAAATTCTCGCCCATAAACAAAAAGGAAATAATTAAAACAGGGCTCTTATAAGAAACAAAGATACTACAAAACAGTTCCCCGAACTGTTTTTCCCAAATTCTTTGCTCTCGTTGTTCGCAGAATTTGGAGTATCTTGTCACAGGTTCGAGCATTACATCTAATTACATAAAAATAAAAAGGATACCTTGTAGGTATCCTTTTTATTTTGGTGGGAACAACAGGGCTCGAACCTGTGACCCTCTGCTTGTAAGGCAGATGCTCTCCCAGCTGAGCTATGCTCCCGTCAGCGATATTGATTATATAACAAGTAGAGCAGAATGTCAAGAGTTAATTTTAGAAAAAAGTTCTTTTATTCTGTCAATTTCATTATTTAAGTATAAATAGCCGAATAACGCTTCTACTCCGGTGGCGCAGTGGTACTCACCGTCAGTTGCACTTTTTGGGGAATGGCCCACTTTAGCATTGCGCCCGCGCTTGAAAATCGCAAGTTCATCTTCGGTTAAATCATCCTTGATTTTTTCAAAAGCAACGGTTTGTGCTTTTGCCGAAACATACTTTACACTTTCCTTGTGCAAATCATTTACGGGGCGATTTGCATCAAGCACAAGTGTTTCACGCACAAGTATTTCATAAATGCAATCGCCTATAAATGCCAAATTAAGCGGGCTTAATTGCTTTGCATTAACATCTTTGTCTACAAATCTCATATTTATTAAGGCACATATTCAAACTCTATGTCATAGAGTGAAACAATGTCACCCTCCTCAATTCCTTTTTCTCGAAGCGCATTGAAAATTCCGCTCTTTTCTAATACTCGTTGCATATATTGCAGTGCTTCGTAATCTTCAATATCAATCCCTTTGAGAACTTTTGGAAACCAACTTGCTTCCACAAGAAAGTAATGTTCATCAACTTGGGTGATTTTAAAGCCTTTATCATCTTTAACCAATGCTTCAAACGGAATTTCTTCAACTTCATATTCTTTAATAGGAGGCAAGGTCTGCAACTTGTTCCAAACCGCATTCATAAGCTCCTTTGTGCCTTCCATGATTGGCGCACAGATAGAATAATAGTCATATCCCTTATCTTCAACATATTTTTTAAATCTTTCGATTTGTTCAGGCTCAGCCATATCAATTTTATTTCCGGCAACTATTTGCGGCTGCTTTGCAAGTTCGGGGTTGAACTTTACAAGCTCCTCATTGATTTTTTCAAAATCTTCAATAGGGTCTCTGCCTTCGCTGCCGCTTACATCAACAATGTGTACAAGAAGCCTGCAACGCTCAACATGTCGCAAAAATTCATGCCCGAGTCCGATACCTTCGCTAGCACCTTCAATAAGCCCCGGAATATCCGCTATAACAAATGAGTTGCCCTCACCCATTGATACAACACCCAAGTTTGGCACAAGAGTTGTAAAGTGATAATCGCCGATTTTAGGCTTTGCCTGACTTACTACTGATATAAGGCTTGATTTGCCTACTGACGGATAACCTAAAAGTCCCACATCGGCAAGAAGCTTAAGCTCAAGCGAAACTTCCCATTCTTCACCCGGTACACCCGGCTTTGCAAATCGCGGTACTTGGCGGGTCGGAGTTGCAAAATGAATGTTTCCCCAGCCGCCCTTTCCGCCTTTAGCAGCTACAAATCTGTCAGTCTTACTCATATCAGCCATAACTGCGCCTGAATTTGCTTCGCGAATGATAGTACCCCTCGGCACTTTGATTTCAAGGTCGGGCGCTTTTTTACCGTATTGGCGTGAGCCGCGTCCGTTTTCACCGTTTTTGGCTACATATTTTCTTTTATATCTGAAATCGGCAAGGGTTGCAAGGTTGTCATCAACTACAAATACAACATCTCCGCCTTTTCCTCCGTCACCGCCGTCAGGTCCGCCGGCAGCCACATATTTTTCCCTGTGAAATGCTACTGCGCCTGCACCGCCGTCACCGGCTTTTATCTTAATTTTAGCAATATCTACAAACATATATAACATCCTTTGTTTTTACTAATATGAATTTTAACAAATTTTAATTGAAATTGCAACCAAAAGGCATAAATATAATTCATCTGTGACCCAATTATAAACAGTTCGTTAAATAAATAACAATAACACTTGCATAAATACACTTGTTTTTGTATAAAGTGTAAAAAATACAATTTTATCTTGATTTATGAGGACAAACAGTATAAAATAAAGAATGCATAAAAGCAATAAAACTTTAAATTATATTCGGAGGTAAATTCCAATGGTAAAAGTTGCTATTAATGGTTTCGGCCGTATCGGTCGTCTTGCTTTCCGCCAGATGTTTGGTGCAGAAGGCTACGAAGTAGTTGCTATCAACGATCTTACAAGTGCAAAGATGCTTGCTCATCTTCTTAAGTATGACTCATCACAGGGTAACTATGTTGCTCAGGGTCACACTGTTGACTTCCACGAAGGTGAAGGCGAAGATAACTACATTGTAGTTGACGGTAAGAAAATTGTTATTTACAAAATGCCTAACGCTGCTGACCTTCCTTGGGGCAAACTTGGTGTTGACGTTGTTCTTGAATGTACAGGTTTCTATACATCAAAAGAAAAGGCTTCTGCTCATATTCAGGCAGGTGCTCGTAAGGTTGTTATTTCAGCTCCGGCAGGTAACGATCTTCCAACAATCGTTTACAATGTAAACCATGACACACTTACAGCTGAAGATACAGTTATTTCTGCTGCATCTTGCACAACTAACTGCCTTGCTCCTATGGCTAAGGCTCTTAACGATTTCGCTCCTATCCAGAGTGGTATCATGTGCACAATCCACGCTTACACAGGCGATCAGATGATTCTTGATGGTCCTCAGAGAAAGGGTGACCTTCGCCGTGCTCGTGCAGGTGCTGTTAACATTGTTCCTAACACAACAGGTGCTGCAAAGGCTATCGGTCTTGTAATTCCTGAACTTAACGGTAAGCTTATCGGTTCTGCTCAGAGAGTTCCTACTCCAACAGGTTCAACAACAATCCTTACAGCAGTTATTAAGACTGACAAGGAAGTTACAGTTGATGCTATCAACGCAGCTATGAAGGCTGAAGCAACAGAATCATTCGGTTACAATGAAGACCTTATCGTTTCTTCAGATATCGTTGGTATGAGATATGGTTCACTCTTTGATTCAACTCAGACAATGGTTCTTAAAGTAGCTGATGACACATATGAAGTTCAGGTTGTTTCTTGGTATGATAACGAAAACTCATACACATCACAGATGGTTAGAACAATCAAGTACTTCTCAGAACTTGGCTAATCTTAAAAGCAATTTATTAAAGAGCTTTCCTTATGGGAAGCTCTTTTTCTTTTGTCATATAAATTGACAATGTTTATAATAAGTATTATAATATCTTTATCTCGTTATAAATATAGTACAATTTGAATTTAGGAGTATTTATGAAGAAAAGAATTTTAATGAGAGCGAGTGTTTCGCCATTCGCTGTTCACAAACCTATTGATGTTATCTGCCAAAAAGTAATCGGTAACAATACAGGCAATCTTCTTTTTGCATACAGTATGACAAGAACACTTTATACCGAAGATGTTGAAATTGACTTCCTTGCTGATAAGGAAGTAGCACACGGTAAAGTTCAGGCTGAATATATAAACGAAAATTACGATTATCTTGTTCTTCCTATGGCAAACTCATTCAGAAAGCAGTTTATGCAGTGTATGGGAATGTGGACAAGTATTATTGAAAAATTAACTATTCCGGTGGTTGTAACAGGTATCGGCATTCAAATGCCTTATGAGCCTGATGTTACAGAGGAGCATATATACGATGAATGTGCAAAGAAGTTTATTACCGCGGTGCTTAATCACTCTGCAAGCGTAGGTGTAAGGGGTGCAATAACCGAAAGTTATTTAAAGCATTTAGGCTTTGGCAGTAATGAAATTGATGTAACGGGTTGCCCATCATTTGCTATGTTTGGCCCGGGTTTAACCGTTAGGGATAAAAAGCCGCTTACTAATGAAAGTGCGGTTTGCGTTACAGGTTCTGTGGCAAATCCGGTAAACTTTAAAGAGTTTATGATTAAAAACAGGGAGTTGCTTCCTAATTATTATTTTATGCCGCAATTTGTGGATGATTTGAGATTGATGTATCTCGGCATACCGCTTCCTATAACTAATGATTCGCAAGTGCTTTACCCTCATTTAATAAATGACGAAGTTTTTGTTAACGATAGGGCGAGATTCTTTATCAATTTTCCAAGTATTCTTGAATTCAATAAAAATATTGATTTTAACTATGGCACACGAATTCATGGTGCGGTAGGAAGTATCCTTTCCGGTGTACCGAGCTTCTTGTTTCCAACCGATGCAAGAATCAGGGAGCTTGCGGAATATCACAATGTTCCTAATATGCCGGCAAGCGAAGTTGATGAAAATACAGATATTTTTGATATATATGAAAAAACAGATTTTTCACAGGTGAATGACGGCCACGAACAACGCTTTTGGCATTTTGTTGATTTCCTTAATGCTAACGGTTTGCCGCATATTTATCAAGATAAAAACAGAACAGTCGTTCCTTTTGATGAAAAGATTAAAAATATTGAGTTTGAAGGCCCTATTCATTCTCTTACAACCTGCCCTCCAAATGAAATGATAGAGCGAATCGCATTTGGTAATGAGCTTCTTATGAAAGAGCAGAAAAAGGCAGTTGATACTCTTAATGAAGATAAAAAGGAATTAAAAGCTGAAATCAAAGGCTTAAAATCAGAACAGAGAAAACTGAATAAAAGGCTTAATTGGTACGATAATTCATCAGCAGCAAGAATTGCGGCATCAAGAGTTAAGCACAAAATTGTTAAATAAAAGAAGTTGGCACGCTACTTTGTGCCAACTTCTTTCTTTATGTAGTTACAGTAAAGTTTAATAATATCAATATCTGTTTTATCATATACCATTCGTGCGCCGACGGTATCTTCTATTTCATTAAATATCAAATGCCCATTGTCAAACAGAAAATCAATTCCTATATAATCACTTTTTATTAGTGACAGCACTTTTTTTACAAGTGCGATTTCATCGTGATTTAATTCATACGGTGTGGCTTTTCCGCCAAGGCAAAAATTAGAGCGAAAATCGGTATCGCTTTCACGCAATATGGCTGCAATGATTTTTCCGCCTATTGCCCAAACACGCAAATCTTTGCCGAGTGTGGCACAAGGCTTTTGGTAAACAAAACCGGGTTCAAATTTTTCTTTTTTATTTATCATTGTTACATTTTGCCCGCCGTGTCCGTCAATCGGCTTTTTTACAGCAGGAATTTCGCTGTAATTTATCGGCAAAATTTCAATACCGTTTTTATACATAAATTCATAGCAAAGCTGTTTGTTGTTAGCAAGCATAGATAGGCTTGATGGGTTAAAAACACGAATTCCTTTTTGCTCAAATTTTTGCGCAATTATGTAATTGTTGGTTCTGTTTATCACAAAATCGGCTTTTCCGTCATAATTTTCATCCACAAGCTTTATATCAAGATTTTCTTTGAATTTGTTAATTGCAAATATATTTCGCTTTGCTTCTTTTTCACTGTAAATCAGTATTCCGCTCATAAGATTTTACCTTTAATTGTTTCAAAAATATATGGTGCAATGTCAATTTTTGTTGAATTCATAATGTTTATTATATGCGCATTTGAATTCACTTCGCACACGCTTCCGTCATCTAATATGTCAACTCCGCCAAAGGTTAAGCCAAGCGTGTTGCACGCTTTAATTGCAGTTTCAATTTCAGTTTTGCTTGGTGTGCAAGGCGTCATTGTGCCGCCGTTTGTAACATTTGAACGAAAATCATTTTTGTTTTCACGCCTTGCCGCACATATGTATTCTCCGCCGATAATTTCAATTCTTTTATCCGTTCCTTTGCTTTCTTTGATGAATTTTTGTAAAATAAAAGGCTTATCACTTATGTGGGAATATATATCATTTTCACTGTTGCATAAAAATACCTGTGCGCCGAAAGAACCGAAAGATTCTTTAAAAACAAGCGGTAAGCCAAGTATATCAATAGCTTTTTTTACAAATTCGCTCATATCCGATTTGAAGTAACATTTAGGTGATATTAGAGTTTTAGGTTGCGGTACGATTTTATCAAGCTCAATGTAAGTAAGCCCCTTATCATCGCATTTTTCAATTGCACTTGCACTGTTGAAAACCGGAATATTGCTTTTTTCAAGCCTTTTTGCAAGGTTAATATCCTTATCCCAAAAAAGTACAAAATCTGCATTTGCATTTTGTGTGGCAAGTTCCAAATTGGTTTTAATATCAAGATTTATGCTGCACTTTTTTGCCGCAGAAACAAGATGATTGTGTAAAGTGCTGTATTTTTCACCTTTTAAAAAGTGATTTACTAATAAAATTCCGTTCATTTTGTATCACCGTGATTTATTGTATCATTCTCTATTGCATTTTTCAATGTAATGGTATAAAATATTATATCTAAATTATAAATTACTGAAAGGTGATGTAAAGATGACAGAGTATAAGCTTAAATACGGTTGTAACCCAAATCAAAATCCTGCAAGAATTCATATGGACGGAAAAGAACTTCCTTTTGAAATTTTGAACGGTGCAGCAGGATATATCAATCTTCTCGATGCTTTTAATTCTTGGCAACTTGTAAGAGAACTTAAGGAAGCAACAGGATTGCCGAGTGCGGCTTCGTTCAAGCATGTTTCACCTGCCGGTGCAGCAGTTGCTCAGCCGCTTAGTGAAGTTGACCGCAAAGTGTGTATGGTGCCTGATGATTTAGAGTTATCTCCGATTGCGCAGGCTTATGTTCGTGCAAGGGGATGTGACAGAGTTTCTTCTTTCGGTGATTTTGTTGCATTAAGTGATGAATGTGACGCAAGTGTTGCAAAATTCCTTGTAAAAGAAGTAAGCGACGGTATTATTGCTCCGTCATATTCTGATGAAGCACTTGAAATTCTCAAGGCAAAGAGAAGAGAAAATTATCTTATTATTAAGATGAACCCTGATTATCAGCCTGAAGAAATGGAAACAAAGCAGGTTTTCGGCATTAAGTTTGAGCAAAAGAGAAATGATTCAAAGCTCACTATGGCACTCTTTGACGATATGCCTACAAAGATTAAGGATATACCGGAAATTGCAAAAATCGACCTTCTTATATCACTTATCACTCTTAAATATACTCAGTCAAATTCAGTTTGCTATGCATCGGGCGGGCAAACTATCGGTGTAGGCGCAGGCCAGCAAAGCCGTATTCACTGCACACGCCTTGCAGGCAATAAGGCTGATAATCTTTGGCTTCGCCATAATGAAAAGGTGCTTAATCTTCCGTTTATTGAAGGTCTTCGCAAATGTGAAGCTGATAATGCTATTGACCTTTATATTTCAGATGAATATGAAGATTTGCTTAAAGACGGAGTATGGCAAAGATACTTTACATCTTGCCCTGAACCTTTTACTGCTGATGAAAAGAAGGCTTGGCATGAAAAGATGACTGATGTTGCTCTCGGTTCTGACGCTTTCTTCCCGTTTGAAGATAATATTGAGCGTGCTGTTCGCTCCGGTGTTAAGTATATCGCTCAACCGGGCGGCTCTGTTCGTGACGGCGCTGTAATTGAATGTTGCGATAATTTCGGTATTGCAATGGCAATGACGGGAATTCGTCTTTTCCACCACTAATATAAATTCATATGCAGGGGGCGGCCGTTGGTCGCCCGTTTTGATAGGTAATATTTTAGGTGGCATTTATGAACATTTTAACTTGTCCTGTTTGCGGTGAAAAATTAAATATTGACGGTAAGGCTTTTAAATGTGCTAATAGCCACAGCTTTGATATTGCAAAGCAAGGGTATGTAAATCTTTTGCTTACAAATAAAAGCGGTGATAAAAAGGGCGACAGCAGGGAGTCGGCACATTCAAGAAGGGAATTTTTGCAAAAAGGCTATTACTCGTTTTTGCGTGATTATGTTACTTCAAAGCTTGGCGGTACAGTGCTTGATATTTGCTGCGGTGAGGGGTATTATGATGAATATCAGGGCGAACTTTATGGCTTTGATATAAGTCGTGAAATGGTGCGCCTTGCAGCTTCGGCAAGAAAGGAACATAATTATTTTGTTGCAAATCTTGCAAATATCCCTATTGAAGATAATTCGATTGATACAGCAATGCATCTTTTTGCCCCGTTTAATGAAAAAGAATTTTATCGTGTTTTGAAAAAAGGCGGGCGGCTTTTAAGCGTTATTCCGGGTGAAGATCATTTGATTGAACTTAAAAATATTCTTTATTCAACACCTTATAAGAATGACGAAAAAGCACCGCAAACCGAACTTTTAAAGCTGAAATCGAAAAATAAAATATCAGATAAATTTGATATTTCACAAAAGGATTTAAAAACATTGTTTTCAATGACGCCTTATTTTTACAGAACGAGTGAGGCTGATAAAGCAAAGCTTGATAATGTTGAAAATATCGAACTTACTGCTTCTTTTATTATTTTGGAATATGTGAAAGAGGGATGATTTTGGACTTACTGTGTGAAAAATGCTGGTATAATGAATATGACGAGGAAACGGACGAGTGTTTTTGCTCACTTGTGCTTGATGAGGATGAATATGTTCGCTTTTGCGAAGAGCAGAATAAAACCTGCCGCTATTTCAGACCGAGTGGTTCTGAATATGATATTGTACGCAAGCAAAACTAAATAGCCAATAAGATGAATAGTAACTATTCATCTTATTTTTTTGCTGTTGACAAATACGGTATAGGGGTATATAATAAAAATACCCTAATGGGGTATAAGGAGTAATATATGGATAATAAAAATGAATGCTGTTGCCATAAGACAAAGCAAAGAAATGAAGAAGAGCAAAAAGCACTTATCAATCGTTTAAACAGGATTGAGGGGCAAATAAGAGGTATAAAGCGTATGCTTGAAGAAGATGCCTATTGTACAGATATTATAACGCAGGTGTCTGCTGTTAATGCCGCGCTGAATTCTTTTAATAAAGAGCTTCTTTCCACGCATATTAAAACCTGTGTTACGGATGATATTAAAGCAGGGAAAAGTGAAACGGTTGACGACCTTTTAAAAACTCTTCAAAAACTTATGAAATGATTTTGAGGTGATGTATTGAAACAGTATAATGTAACGGGAATGAGCTGTGCGGCTTGCAGTGCCAGGGTTGAAAAGGCAGTAAGCGGTGTTGACGGAGTTGAAAACTGCGCAGTTAATTTACTGACTAATTCAATGGGGGTTGAGGGTACAGCAAGTGATGAAGCGATTATAGCTGCCGTTGAAAAAGCCGGATACGGTGCAAGTTTGAAAACAGGTGATAAAAAATCAAAAGCTATGCCTGATGATGAGCTTAAAGATACTCAAACACCGAAGATAAGAAATAGGCTTATTTGGTCTGTTATTTTTCTTGCACCGCTAATGTATATTTCAATGGGGCATATGATGTGGGGCTGGAAATTGCCTGCATTTATGCAAGATAATCATATCGCAATGGGGCTTGCACAGCTTCTTTTAACTGTTATAATTATGGTTATAAACCAGAAGTTTTTTATAAACGGATTTAAAGGTATAATTCACAGAAGTCCAAATATGGATACGCTTGTGGCACTCGGTGCGTCTGCTTCATTTGCTTACAGTACGGTTCAGCTTTTTTTGATGACATCTGCCCAGCTTGCAGGTGACAGTGAAAAAGTTATGAGCCTTATGCATGAATTCTATTTTGAATCATCTGCAATGATTTTAACTCTTATTACAGTCGGCAAAATGCTTGAATCGTATTCAAAAGGCAAAACCACCAACGCTCTAAAATCACTGATGAATTTAGCACCTAAAAATGCGACTGTAATCAGGGATGAAAAGGAAGTTGTTATCCCGGTTTCAGATGTAATGCTGAATGATATATTTGTAGTAAAACCGGGTGAAAGCGTACCGGTTGACGCGGTGATTATTGAGGGCGAAACCGCTGTTGACGAGTCGGCATTAACAGGTGAAAGTATTCCGGTTGATAAAGATGTGGGGGATAAAGTATCAGGCGCTACAATAAATCAATCAGGATATATTAAATGCCGTGCAACTGCCGTAGGCGAAGATACAACATTATCGCAAATTATAAAAATGGTTAGTGACGCTTCGGCAACAAAAGCACCGATTTCAAAAATTGCCGATAGGGTATCGGGTGTATTTGTTCCTTGCGTAATAGTAATTGCATTTATTGCATTTTGCGTTTGGCTTGCTGTTGGGCAAAGCTTCGGATATGCACTTGCACGCGCAATTTCAGTGCTTGTAATCAGCTGCCCATGTGCGCTCGGCCTTGCAACTCCCGTTGCAGTTATGGTTGGCAATGGCAAGGGTGCAAAATCAGGCATTTTGTTTAAAACTGCGGCATCACTTGAAGAAGCCGGCAGAATACAAATTGTGGCTCTTGATAAAACAGGCACAATCACAAAGGGCGAACCTAAAGTTACTGATATTATTCCTGCTAAAGCAGAAAAAAGCAAACTTTTAAGTTATGCATATTCACTTGAAAAGAAAAGTGAGCATCCGCTTGCAAAAGCAATTTGCGATTATGCGCAGGATGCTGAAGTTGACAGTTTTGAAACTGATGAATTTAAAGCACTTGCAGGTAACGGATTAGCTGCAAATGCAGGTGATAAAAAAATTATCGGCGGAAGCCTTAAATTTATCTCAAGCCAAATCAGTATTGATGATACAATTAGGGAAAAAGCAAGTTCGCTTTCAAAAGAGGGCAAAACACCGCTGTTTTTCGCCTGTGATGATGAACTTCTCGGCATAATAGCAGTTGCCGATGTTATTAAAGAGGAAAGCCCGAAAGCTATAAAAGAATTGCAAAATATGGGTATTCGTGTTGTAATGCTTACCGGCGATAATGAAAAAACAGCCAAGGCAATCGGTAAGCAGATTGGTGTTGATAATGTTATTTCCGATGTTTTGCCCGATGGAAAAGAGAATGTTATTAAGGAATTGATGTCATTCGGCAAGGTTGCAATGGTGGGCGACGGAATAAACGACGCACCGGCACTTACCCGTGCAAATGTGGGCATTGCTATCGGTGCAGGCACTGATGTTGCAATTGATGCCGCCGATGTTGTATTGATGAACAGCAAGCTTACCGATGTTTCATCTGCAATCAGATTAAGCAGAAAAACACTTGCAAATATTCACGAAAATTTGTTTTGGGCATTTATTTATAATGTTATCGGTATTCCGCTTGCAGCAGGTGTATGGATTCCGATATTTGGCTGGACACTTAATCCGATGTTCGGCGCATTGGCTATGAGCCTTTCAAGCTTTTGTGTTGTAACTAATGCGCTTAGGCTTAATCTTGTTAATGTTCATTCATCAAAGCACGATAAAAAGAAAAAAGCAGTCGACATTAAACTTAATATCACTGCTGATAATAATAAGGAGGAAAAAACTGTGATTAAAACTATTAAGGTAGAGGGTATGATGTGCCCGCATTGCGAGGCAGCTGTTAAAAAAGCACTTGAAGCAATTGACGGTGTAAAAGAAGCAACTGCAAGCCACGAAAAGTGCGAAGCAGTGGCAGAGCTTGAAAAAGATGTGGATTTATCCGTACTTGAAAAAGCTATAACAGACGCAGGATATAAAGTAATAAAATAAAAGTTAACGGCAGTAACGCAAAAGCGTTACTGCCATTTTTATAATTTGTTTTCTTCTTCGTATTCCTTTGAATATTCCACATTTTGAGTATCCGGTATAGGTACACCCATTTCGGTTTTTCTGTCAGGCTGTACAGTCGGATTTGATATGGAAGTCAAATATTTATTTGTCAAGTCATTGTCTTTGTTAAGGTTATATTTTTTCTTGTATTTGTCTTCTTTCATAAATTCACCCCTAAGGGTATTATTTACAAAAGTTCGCTGATTATTAAATTGGATACTAACATTCCCTCGGGCGTCAGTGCAATATTATTGCCCGTTTCTTTCATCAATCCCATTTTTATAAATGATGAAAAGTCCTTTTTAATAAATTTTTTGTCAATCCCTTTGTTAAGCCTTAATCCGAGCATTATCCTCTCTTCTTCATAATCGACTTCGCCCTCGCTTTTCAGCGACCAATCTGTATCATAATAAAATCTCTTGCCGCCCCAAAACGAATGTGCACTTTTGCCCAAGCCTAAATAATCATCCAATATCCAATATTTTGTATTGTGCCGGCTTTCAAATGACGGTTTTGAAAAATTGCTTATTTCATATTGATTAAAGCCGAGTGATTTTAGGGATGAAATTGTTTTTAAATACATTTCGCAAACAGTGTCTTCATTCGGCAGTGCAAGTCTTTCTTTAATATCGTAAAAGCGTGTGCCTTCTTCAATTTTCAACATATATGCACTTATGTGGCTTACATTCATTTTATCAATAAATTCAAATGTTTCTTCAAGCGAGGCAAGGCTTTGCTTCGGAGTGCCAAGCATAACATCAAGGCTGATATTGGTTATTCCGGCCGCCTTGGCGTCAAATACAGCTTTTTTAACTTCTGCCTGCCCCGCACTTCTGCCAAGGGCAAAGCGTTCTTCATTTCTTGCACTTTGCATACCTATGCTCACTCTGTTTATTCCGTATTCGGCATAGTTGTAAAAGTCTTTTTCAAGATTTTTTGATGGGTTGCATTCTATGGTGATTTCGGCATTTTTGTCAATATCAAAATGTTCTTTTACTGCCGATAATATCTTACCGATTAAGTTATAATCTAATATTGACGGAGTTCCGCCGCCAAAGTACACCGTATCAAATTCACCGGTGTAATCGCCCATAGTTTTGATTAACTCATCTGTGTATTTCTCCGCAAGGCTTTCATCATATTTTACAGAGTAAAAATCACAATAAGGGCATTTTGATTTGCAAAAGGGAATGTGTATATAAAGTCCTGCTTTGTTTTTCATAATTCATTCCACCTAAAAAACAACCCGATAGCTTAACTATCGGGTGTTATTTATATTTTATTCGTCAGCTTCGGTTGAAAGAAGAACACGGTCATTATCGAATTCTTCACCGCCGGAAGTGATTTTGAATTTAGCAAGCAAGTCTGCTGTTGTAAGGTTTTTCTTTTCCTCACCAGATACATCATAAATGATTTTGCCCTCATTCATCATAATAAGCCTGTTGCCTATATTGATAGCATCTTTCATATTATGTGTAATCATAATTGTTGTAAGATTATCTCTTTCAACAATTTTTTCTGTAAGGTCAAGAACTTTTTTCGCTGTTTTCGGGTCAAGTGCGGCTGTATGCTCATCAAGAAGTAAAATCTTCGGCTTTTTAAGTGTAGCCATAAGCAGAGTTACAGCTTGCCTTTGGCCGCCTGAAAGCAATCCTACTTTTGATGTAAGCCTTGTTTCAAGGCCTAAATCAAGGCTTTTAAGTACATCTATATACTCTTCTTTTTCTTTTCTTGTAACGCCGAATTTTAATCCCCTGTGCTGCCCTCTTCTTTTGGCAAGCGCAAGGTTTTCAAGAATTTGCATATCGGCTGCAGTACCGTTCATAGGGTCTTGGAAAACTCTGCCGATATATTTAGCTCTTTTATGTTCCGGAAGCTTTGTAACATCAATTCCGTCAACTGTTATTGTGCCGCAGTCAACAGGGTAAACGCCTGCTATCATATTAAGCATTGTTGATTTGCCCGCACCGTTGCCGCCTATAACAGTAACAAAATCACCCTCGTTTAATACAAGGTCAACACCGTTAAGCGCTTTCTTTTCGTTAATAGTGTTAGGGTTAAAAGTCTTGTGTACATTGCTGATTTTAAGCATTATTTGTTGCCTCCCTTCGATTTGATATGCTTTTGTGCATATTGACTTTTAATATAAGGGATACCGAGGAATATAGCAACAATAACAGCGGTAAGAAGCTTAAGGTCATCGGTATTAAGGCCGAGGTTGATTACAAATTGCATTACAATGTAGTAAATTATTCCGCCAAATGCAACTGCAAGAAGCCTGAGCGCAAAGTTTTTGAAAATCTTGCCGAAAATAACTTCACCAATAATAACAGCGGCAAGTCCGATTACGATAGCACCTCTGCCCATATTGACATCTGCAAAGCCCTGATACTGTGAAAGAAGGCCGCCTGCAAGTGCAACAAGTCCGTTTGAAAGAATAAGTGCTACTATTTTGGTGAATTTAATGTTGATACCGTTAGCTCGTGACATATTTTGGTTACATCCGGTTGCACGGATTGAATGGCCGAGTTCGGTATCGAAAAACCAATAAAGAATTGCAATAATTGCAACAACAAATATTGCTACGATAATAATTGCCTTTGTAATATCGGTCATACTTGCGAGCACGTGATATTTATAAATTGAAAGTGCTTGGTTTGATTTGCCGAGTATTCTCAAATTTACGGAATACAGTGCAAGCTGCGTTAATATACCTGCAAGAATAGGCGGTATGCCGAGCAATGTGTTTAACACACCGGTAACAAGACCTGCCACACATCCTGCTATGAATGAAAGTAAAAGTGCAACATATACATTCATTCCGTTCATCATTGTAATAACTAAAACTGCACCGCCTGTTGCAAGCGTGCCGTCAACAGTTAAATCGGCAAAATCAAGCACCCTAAAAGTGATATAAACGCCGATTGCCATTATACCCCAAATAAGACCTTGCGCTAATGCACCGGGAATGGCACTGATAAAAGCTCCCATAATATTTATACCTTTCAAATAAGTAATTTAAAGAGCAACAAGTATTAACTCATTGCTCTTTATTATTTTGATACTATTATACTTTAAACCGTTAAATTAGTCAATAGAAGTTTATTATTTAGCTTCGTATGCCTGATAGTTTTCAGGGATATGAGCTTTGAACTTATTGGCTTGGTCTTTATTGTAGTAGTATGTGAGGTTTTCAGCCTGCTGAATATTCATAGTAGCCGGGTCTGTACCCTTTGTAAGAATTTCGTAAGCCATAGCACCTGCTTTTTCACCGATTTCATAGAATGAAATTGAAAGTGTTGCTACTGCGTTTGTTTTGTTGAAAATACCTTCTTCGCCTGCGATGATTGGTACGCCTGCTTCTGTGCAAGCTGCATCAATAATGCCACCGTTATCTGCTGCTGTGTTATCGGTTGGAATGTAAATTACATCTGATTCCTTTGCAGCTTTCTTTGCTACTGATGAAATATCGTTTGAATCGGCAAAGGTGTAGAAGTTGCATTTAACACCTTTGGCTTCAAGTGCTTTTTTCACACCGTCAACCTGGTACTGTGAGTTTGCTTCTGCTGAGCAGTAGATTGCACCTACTGTTTTAGCATCAGGGAAGAGGTCAAGAATCATCTTTGCCTGATCAGCAAGAGGAGCAAGGTCAGAAGTACCTGTAACATTGATTCCGGTTGAGCCGGTAGGATCCATCTCAATGTCAAGCGCTGTGCCATAATCTGTTACAGATGTACCGATTACAGGGATTTTGCTTGCCGCTGTTGCTGTTGCAGCAGCCTGAAGTGCAGGTGTTGCATTTGCCAAAATAAGATCATAATTTGATGATACAAATTTGTTTACGATTGTTGCGCAGGTTGCTGAATCATTAGAAGCGTTTTGATAATCAAAATTGATTGTTTTTCCGTCAGCCTTTGCAAGCTCATTAAGTTTATCTTTGAAACCTTTGGTTGCATTGTCAAGTGCGTCGTGCTGTGTAAGCTGGCAAATACCTACATTATATGTGTCTTTGTCAACAGCCTTTTTATCATTTGAATTTGATGAGCAGCCTGCAAAAATACCGCCCACCATAAGCGCAGAAAGTGCAACTGCCGCTACTTTTTTAACTACTTTGTTCATAAAATATTTTTCCTCTCTGAATTTATGATTACTTTAGCACTTAAAAGTGCAAAAGTTTATGCTGTTAGTTTAGCACCTAAAAGCGTTAAAGTCAATACTTAACATTCTTTTTGTTAAACTGTTACAAAATTTCTGCTGCCTTTTAGTGCATAGTCACCATAAAAAAGCGGTAACTATAAAAATATAGTTACCGCTTTTGGCGTCCCAGAAGGGATTCGAACCCCCGACCTTTCGCTTAGTAGAAGTCTCGGAGGGGCTTTTCTTATTCCCTCGAAATCCTCAAAAATCCTTGATTTTACTGGCTTTTCCGAAATTTTAGTGTTAATAATTTCTCTTATGAAATCTGCTAATTTTACGCCGTTTTTTCCCTTCATTTTAGCAAGGTATTAGCAAATGCAAAGATTTTTGGGGGACATCATTCAGTTAATCTGATACTCGTTGCGAGTGCTAAATCGCCGTAGCACTTTTTCGTTATTTTCGAGTATCTTATCAAATTCGTGTTTTTATTAGTTTCGTTGCAAGCGTGATACCCAAGTCATCTGTATTCTGCCAACCGAGGCAAGTAGTTAAGTCGCCCTGCGAGTCTGCGTCTATGAGCAATACTTTCTTTCCCTGCATTGCAAGACCTACACCGAGATTTACCGTTGTGGTTGTCTTTCCAACTCCGCCTTTTTGATTGCATATTGCAATCGTTTTGCAGTTTGACACTTTGTTGTCCTCCTTTCTTAAAATTCATAGCTTTTCGGCTATGTACCTGACCGATTCATTTCCTAATCGGTCGTGGCAATATTTATTCTCAATACCCCTTGCCGTGCAAGACGCTGTGGGAAGTCACTAAGGAACAGATAGCTAATCTGTATCATAGGAGTTTCACCTCTGCCGGGTTTTCCGCCAGCCCCTTAGGGAAGTATCATTATCATTCTGACTGTCATCGCCATAACAGGGGCAACCTGTTATTTATATAGGGAGTTCTCGCTATTCTGATATTCAGAAGTCTCGGCGTACCCAATAAGGTGGCTAAATTCATCAGAAATAAAGTCTTAGTGACCTGTGTATTCAGTTTTCAAAGTACAAGTGAAAGGCTTCCGTTTTCGTGGTTCGGAATTAACCCCTTCACTTGTTTGAAATGGGAGAGCGTTTTTTGGGGGTGTTTTTTCAAAATTTCTTAAATATTTTTTTGAACGCAAAAAAAGCCGCCTATTATAAATTTAAGGTCAATAGACGGCGGGTAGAAATTTTCATATTTATGATGTATAATATGTGATATTAAAGATTGATAAATCGGAATTTGAGAAGGTAAGTGAATGGGATACCATGGAGGAATATGATAATGTCGAAAGATGAGTATTTGATAACCGATACGCCCCTCAAAGCGTTGACGGTTTTTGCAATGCCAATGATTATTGGAAGTTTTTTTCAGCAAATATACAATATGGCCGACTCTGTTATTGTCGGCCAGTTTGTTGGTTCTTCCGCACTTGCAGCTGTCGGTGCATGTGCAGCATTGACCAATGTGTTCATTTGTGTGGCACTGGGAGCCGGTGTCGGAGCCGGTGTGCTTGTGAGCCGTTATTTCGGAGCCAGGGAGTATGGCAAAATGAAAACAATCGTGTCAACCTCCTTGATTAGCTTTTTGCTTCTAAGTATAGTCCTTGGTGTTTTTGGCTTTTTCTTCGCCAACTTGATGATGAGTGGACTGCAAACCCCTGCTGATATACTGGATGATGCAGTACTGTATCTGCGGGTCTATTTTGTGGGCTTTCCGTTTCTGTTTATGTATAACATTCTTTCTACCATGTTCAACTCAATCGGCGAATCCAAAATTCCGCTAGGACTACTGATTTTTTCGTCCATTCTGAATATTTTAATGGATCTTTGGATGGTAGCCGTGCTAGGTCTCGGAGTGTTCGGTGCGGCTATTGCAACCCTGATTGCACAGGGAATTTCTGCCGTGTTTTCGTTTTTGATCTTTCTGTCTCGGATGCGGCAATACAAGAGCTCCTTTAGCAGGTTCGACCGGCAGGAGCTGTATTCCATGCTTCGCATTGCGGTACCATCGGTTTTGCAGCAGTCCACAGTGTCTATCGGTATGATGATCGTGCAGGCAGTGGTAAATCCTTTCGGTACACAGGCACTCGCCGGGTATGCAGCAACGATGAGGGTGGAAAATGTTTTTTCATTGATCTTTGTATCCATCGGCAATGCGGTTTCGCCGTATGTTTCCCAAAATCTTGGTGCAAAGAAAATTGATCGCATCAAAAAAGGCTACCATGCGGTGCTGGTGCTGGACGTGTGCTTTGCCGTTCTTGCCTTTCTTGTCATTGAAACGCTACACACGCAGATCTCCTCGCTGTTCTTAGGAAAAGACGGAACAGCGTTGGCATATCAGGTATCCGGTGATTATATGAGGTGGATTGGTTACTTTTTCATCTTCATGGGTATCAAGATGGCAACCGATGGAGTTCTTCGCGGTCTCGGAATTATGCGTCCATTCCTCGTTGCAAACATAGTGAATCTTGCGATTCGTCTGTCCGTTGCCCTAATCTGTGCACCACGTTTCGGTATTGCCTTTGTCTGGCTTGCTGTACCGGCTGGTTGGCTTGCAAACTTTTTAATCTCCTATGTGGCTCTTAGGAGATCATGGCCGACTGATAAAATGGTATCCATTAGTTAACTTCCGGTTTATCAAGCAGTTTAACACACCCAAGGAGCAACCGCCACGGCTGCTCCTTTTTTCATACCTAGAGCCAAACGGCTCTTTTTTTATGCCCATAAATTCCATTAAACTGCTTAATCTTTTTTGATCCGACAATATAAACCTGATTATTTCCGTTGACATTTTAGCTAAAATGTGATATACTAATAGTAGCTAAAATAATGGAGGTGCTATTTATGATCACGGCAACTGCAACGGATGTACAGAATAATTTTGGTCGCTTTCTTCAGGCTGTTCAGTCGGGAGATGAGATAGTTATTTTAAAAAATGGAAAAGAAGTCGCAAGACTGATCTCTCACGAATCCAGCGTTTCATTTTTGACAGATTCACTCACAGGTGTCCTAAAAAATGACTACGATGATAAGGCAGTTCGTGCAGAAAGGATAGAATCACATGAAAGTATTGATTGATACAAATGTGATACTAGACGTTCTCTGCAATAGAGTTGATTTTGCAGAAGCTTCATCGAAGGTGTGGAAATACTGCGAAGTGGATAAGCTGGAGGGATATATTTCAGCCCTTTCGATTCCAAATATAGTATATATTCTGAGAAAAGAACTTACTCCGGAAAAAACACAGCAGATCATTCAGCAGATAATGATTATTTTTCATGTGGTCGATCTAAGAGCATCAGACTTGAAAAATGCGGCTGAAATGCTTTCAAATGATTTTGAAGACGCCGTTCAGATGTGCTGTGCAAGCAGAATAAAAGCGGACTATATTGTTACAAGAAATATTCGTGACTTTCAAAACAGCAAGGTTATCGCTTTAAAACCGTCTGAATTGTTGGAAAGAATATGAGTTTGTTTTAAATATTTACTCAAAGGAGCAACCTCTACGGCTGCTCCTTTTTTCATACCTAGAGCCAAACGGCTCTTTTTTTATGCCCATTTCAAGGAGGTGACGCAGAATGTCAGACAAACTAGGAGTAAAGCTGGGACTAGAGGGCGAAAAGGACTTTAAGAAAGCACTTGCGGATATAAACTCATCATTCAAAGTGCTGGGTTCGGAAATGAAACTGGCAGAGTCGCAGTTCGGCAAGAATGACAACAGCGTGTCGGCTCTGACCGCAAAGAATGAAGTGCTCAACAAGCAGATAACTCAGCAGAAAGAAAAGGTCGAAGTGCTGAAAAATGCCCTAGATAATGCGTCAAAGTCCTTCGGTGAAACTGATAAGCGTACTCAGAACTGGCAGACTAAACTGAACAATGCACAAGCTGAACTCAACAATATGGAGCGTGAACTAGACGGCAATAAAAAGGCTCTGAACGATGCCGCAAATGCTATGGATAATGCAGGCGACAACGCAGATAAACTTGCCGACGATATGGAGGACGTGGGCGAGGAAACTGAGAACTCATCGGGTCACTTCGAGAAATTTGGTTCTGTTGTGAAAACCATAGGTGCAGCAGCTGCTGCCTCAATAGCCGCTATCGGTGCTGCCGCAGTTGCCGCCGGCAAAGAGATAGTCAGTATGGTCAACGACACAGCCGCCGCAGGCGATGAGATAGACAAAGCAAGTCAAGCGGCAGGTATGGGCTCGACTGCTTTTCAGGAGTGGAGCTACGTCCTTGACCGAAACGGAGCAAGTGTCGACTCGCTCTCAACTTGGATGAAAAAGCTTAACAACAACGTTGACGATGCGGCAGGCGGCAGTGCAACTGCGGTCGAAAAGTTCAGCAGATTGGGAATTTCCATAGAGGATCTGCAAAACAAATCTCGTGAAGATGTTTTTGCAGAGGTCATCGCAGGTCTGCAAAATATGGACAACGAATCAGAGCGTGCCGCTGTCGCAAATGACCTGCTTGGCGGTTCGGCAACTGACCTTGGTGCTTTGCTAAACTCAACCGCAGAAGATACAAACGCTTTACGTCAAAATGCTCACGACTTAGGCTTGGTAATGAGCGAGGACGCAGTAAAGGCATCAGCAAATTATGAGGACGCACTAACTGATTTAAAGGGTGCGTTCACAGGAGTTAAAAACTCTATCTCGTCAGAACTGCTCCCCGGTTTTACAGACGTTATGCACGGACTTACCGGCCTTATCACAGGCGAGGAAAACGCCGCAGAAACTTTGAAGAGTGGTATGTCTGACATAATAGACAGCGTTTCAAGTGCTGTGCCGAAGTTCCTTGACTTAATTTCAAACATAATTTCGTCGGTTTCAGCCAGTGCACCAGAGATAATCACAAGCCTTGTAAGCGGAATAACGGACAACCTGCCAATGCTCATAACTGCGGCACAGCAGATCTTGTCTGCACTCATTGATGGCATAATTCAAGCACTGCCAGCTTTAACAGACGGAGCAATTCAGCTGATACTTGCACTCACAAACGGCATTGTAGAGAACCTGCCTGCCATAACAGAGGCGGCAGTTCAGATGATTGTTACCCTTGCCGCAGGAGTGGGAGAGGCTCTGCCCGAGCTTATCCCTGCCATAGTCCAGTGCATTGTGACGATAGTTCAAACGCTTTTGGAGAATATGGATCAGATATTAGAGGCGGCGCTCTTGCTTATCCAAGGTCTGGCAGATAGCATAATTCAATCTTTGCCAGTCCTCATAGACGCACTTCCGCAGATAATCCAAAGCATAGTGGAGTTCGTCATAAACAATCTGCCGCTGATACTTGATACAGCAGTTCAGATAATGCTTGCAATAGTCGAAGGTCTTTTGCAGACTCTGCCGCAGTTGGTGGAGATAATTCCGCAGATATTAGAGGCGATAACCGAACCGCTCAGCGGATTGGTTGACTTTTTCTCAGAATTGTGGAATATTATCACTGACTCTACCTCAAAAGCTTGGAACGCAATAAAGGCATTTTTCGTTGACCTATGGAAAAGCATAACAAGCAGTGTGAAGAGTTCTTGGAACGGCATTTGGGACTTTCTGACGAACATTGTATCCTCACTCATTTCTGCAATTATGGATATTTTCTCGCCTATTGTGAACTTTTTGGGCGACCTTTGGAGCAGTGTTTCATCGGGTGTTAAAAGTGCTTGGAGCAGCATAAAGTCAAGTTTGTCAAGCACTGTTTCAAGCATATTTTCCAACATCACAAGCGTTTTCAGCGGTCTGCCTGCAAAGATTGGCAGTGTGTTCACAAACATTTTCGGCAAGATAAAGGACTTCGGAAGCAACGCAATTTCTTCTATCAAGTCGAATATGCAAAGCTTCGCAAGCACTGCGGTAAACGCTCTTTCAGACCTGCCCAGCAAGTTTTGGGACATCGGCAAGAACATAGTCAGTGGTGTTTGGAACGGCATACAGAGTATGGCGGGATATTTTCGGGATCAGGTCGAGGGGTTTTTCTCTGGCATTGTTGACGGAGTAAAGGACTTTCTCGGCATTCATTCGCCGTCAAAGGTATTCGCTGAGATAGGCGGATATATGGGTCTTGGTCTTGAAGAGGGCATGACCGATTCGCTTGATGACGCACGAAATAGTATGAACAAGGCTTTTCGTGGCATTACGAATGACGCTATGAATGTACAGACTAGATTTGAGGTTGCAGGAAACGCAGGCAATTCAAATGGTGCTTTCGGTGTAAACGTCAGCGTTCCGCTCTACCTAGACGGACGTGAGATAACAGCCGCATCAAGCCATATCCAAAGCGGCAGAAATCAAAGCTGTAAACGAGCATTGGGGGTGACATAATTGGCTGAGATAATTCTTAGGACTGCGGATAATACGCACATTGCCGACATTAGGAAAGTGCTGTCCTGCACGTCTGAAGAAAAGCTGACCACCGAGAAAACTCTTAGTTTTGAAGTATTGCTTAAAGGCGATGTTTCCAGTGTGAATGACAAATTGAAGTATGTCGCTGAGTTTGAGGGTGACTTTTACGATATAGTTTCGATAAAGAAAAGCCTGCAAAACGGAATTTATCAAGCGGCATTTGATTGCGAGCATATCTCATATCGCCTTACTGACTGCAAGCTTGCGTACTTTGCCAACAACGGAACTTTGCGTGAAACGCTCACAAAGCTGCTTGGCGGCACAGGCTTTTCCTGCGGAGATATTCCCGATACTGAGGTAAAGGCTTTTGCAATACCCAGCACATCAACAGTTCGTGCAGTGGTGCTTGACCTTGCTGAACTTTTTGGCTATGAGGCAGAATTTCATCAATATTATGTGTCTATGCGGGAACATCGTGGGAACACAAAAATCAAATCACTTACCGACAGCAATGTTGTATCCGTTTCAAAAACTACTGACTGCACCAGTGCTGAAAATTCCTACTCCTGCACGCTCTATCGGCCCGATAATATCTCGCTTGGTGATGAGGTGCAGTTTGATTTTGCAAAGCTTGATATGCACGAAAATGTGCGTATCATAGGTGTTAAACGTCAGCCGTTCTCGTCAAAAAACGTGGAGCTTGAAGTAGATAACCCGTCAAAGACACTTGAACGTGACGCCGCCCAAGAAGCTGAGAACACTGTTTCTCAGAGCAAAAGATATTACGGCGTTCGTATCGGTAATGAGGAGGGGCTGTCTGTTACTCGCTCAGACGGTGGAGCAAAAGTTGTGCTCAACGCTGATGAGTTTTCGATGAAATCAGCAGACGAAAACGGAAATCTTACTGACCGAATATATTTTGACCCAGTGACTTCAAACTACAAATTTGTCGGTAATGTCACCATTGACGGCGGAAAGATAGACATCGGCGGAAATTTCAAAGTCGATGAGTACGGCAATGTGTATATGTCGGGCGACTCTACGATATATGGCGGCAGATACTATGCAGGCACGCCCGAGAGCATTGACGGATACAGCGAGATGACTTCAAGGGGCTTTGATGTGTTCAACAGTTCGGGAGAGCTTAAACTTAGGTTTGGATATACTACAAGCGGAGAGGACTATCCTTTCATTCAGTTGGGTTCGGGTTCAGGCAAGGACGCTGACTATGGTCTTGTAAAGAAGTTCACAGACGGCTTGTGGATAGGCAATTCCGACCCTGCTAACGAGAGCGGAGAGTTTCGTGCAAAGCAAGGCTACAACGGCATTTTCTTTAAGTTTTCGGACAACACGGCGTACATCGTGAGGAATACAACGCAGAAGAATATTTACACAGGTGCGTCTATCGCGAAGTTTGGGTAAGTGAAATATGATAAAACCTTGGACTTGGGAAGAGTCAAACGGCTCTGCGGCCTACTGGCAAATGAAAGCGGCTGTCGAGGTGCTTTCAAACTGCGGCACAACGGCGGGCTTTTTCCACCCTGTATGGAACGACCTTGTTGACAAAGTAAATGAGACCGCAAAGGCTATGCGTCACGGCTGGTGCAATGCTCCGCTTAAGCTATCAGATATGCTAATTTCAGAAACGTATCACCCATTGACGGCGAGAATGTTCAACACGCTTGTCTACAACACCCATTATCCTGTATGGAGCTGGCAGTCTGAACTCGGCAGGACAGAATTTCACGGAGTTGAAACTCACGGCGAGTCGGGTGCGGATATTGTTTACGGCAGATATTTTTATGAGCTGACGGAGCGTTTGAATCTTGTTATCGCTATCCTCAATGATACGGCTGACAGCATTAAGTTAAGGATTGCGTACAAGATCTTGACGGATATTTCCGTTGAATTAAATGCTCTCCGATCAGAATATTTACGCACTCACGAAAAGCACAAGCTTACGGCCATCGGCGTTTTAACGCAAGAAAAACTTGACACTTGGCGGCTTCATTACAACATCCCGACAGCTGAGTTCACTGCCATTATCCAAAACGGCGACTTTGCCGAGTGCAGAGGTCAGCTTGAAAGTTATCTGAACATAAAGCGAAAAGTGAATGTTCTTTCCAGTGGTGTATTGGCGGTCAAGCCTCACTCGGCTGATGTGCTTGGAGCTTATGCTGAAATATCAACTGACAAACCGCAAACATTTCTTGCAGATAGCATTGAAACTGCTGGAAACTTTTCAAAGCTAAACAGACTTCATTCCGTAACTTTTGACAGCAATAACCTTGCTAAGTTGGGAATTAAAGCAACTGCAAGGACTTCAAAAACTCAGTCTGTCAAATGGTCGCCGCTGTCGGCAATGCTCACTTTCGGGGCAAAAGCCTCAATGGACAAGCTGAATTTCATCGGTGCGGCACATTTCAAATCAGAGCATAAAGGCTATTCTAAACTTGATATGCGTAAGTCAGGTCAGGTTTTAGTTGATCTTAGCGACAAAATCACTGCTTTTGCGGCTCTTGAACAAGCTGATCTTTTTATCGGCATTTATGAAAGTGAGTTGTTCGCTCAGAAGTCAAACGCCGATATTTCATACAACATCTCTGTAAACACTTCCACCGAGTCCAAATTTGGGCTGAGTGCAAAAGCTGATGCAGGAGTTATACGGTATGCTAAAGCACAGGTTGAATTTACCGCACACATCGCAGATTTTGCCAACCTTGAAACCTCCGGCAGTTGGAGTTATCCTGTGCAGGAGGGAGAAAACCTCAGCATTTCGCAGGTATATGAGATAGAACAGAATAATGAACACTTGTTCTTTGATTTCGGCATACTTAAAGGCAGGACAGCATTTGAAATATCATCACACGCAAATATCGACTGGCAGCTTAAATGGGAGTATCCGACACAAAACGGCTTGGATATATTTATCCCGCAAAGCGTGCTGGCAAGGCAATTTACAAGCAAATTGGAGGTGGATTGATGCCTGATATTTTACTCAAAACTGAAATGGGCAGGCAAAAAGAATACTATGGGATAGAAACGATAACTGTTCAGCGAGTTGGCGGCGGAACGGCGGCTTACTCGTTTGGCTATCCTGCACCGACCGAGCATTGGGAGCAGATGACGGAGTTTTTATCGCAGAATACATACACAAAATATACAGCAGATGTGCAGTTCGGAAAGCTTGTTAGTTCGGATATTGCCGACTTCGGGCTGTGGTATCTGAGCAATTATGATGCGATAAAGCTGCTTGAAAAGACCAGCTGGAGCAATTTTCAGCCCGTTTCTGGCGGTGCCTTGCTGTCCAACAATTATTCATCCAATGAAGGGCTGTACCTATTTGACAGCAAGGAAATGACGGCACGGCAAGTCTATCCCTATGGTTACAGTTGGTCTGTGTTTCAGAAGATCGACGGGGGTTATCTTGTTTCGGGAGCAGGCACGGGGATTTTGTATTATGACGAAACAAACAAGACAGCCATTCAAATTTACACTAAAGGCACATACTGGAGCAGATTTCTAGGGGTGGAAGGCGGCTATCTTGTTTCAAGCAGTAATTCAAGTTCTTACGGCATACTGTTTGTTGACACTAAGAAACATACGGCTGTGCAGATCTACACGCAGGGGTACAACTGGAACTGCAGCATAAAGGCGGACGGAGGGCTGCTTCTTTCGTCAAATTCAAGTTCATACGGCATAGTCTATTTTGATGAAAAGAAACGGACTGCCGAGCAGAAATATACCGCAGGCTACCAATGGCAGTATTCCTGCGATGTTGAGGGCGGCACGCTCATTTCAAGCTACCGAAGTGGAACAGGTTTGCTGTTTTTTGACAATACCACTAAGGCTATCACGCAGGTTTCAAATCTGTCATACCGCTGGCAATATTTCTGCAAAACTGACGGCGGTGCGGTATGTTCTTCAAGTGTTTCGGGTACTGGTATTCTGTACTTTGATTCTGAAAGCAAGACCGCTCAACGTGTGTACAACACTGGATATGGCTACTCTTATCTTACTGCTGTAAAAGGCGGCTGTCTATGCTCATCGTCACAAAGCAGTTATGGGCTTGTTTATGTTGACGACAGCGGCACTGCAAAGGCACTTGTGAGCACAGGCTACTGGTCGATGATGAAACGTGTGGGTAATGATTGCCTTGTTTCGGGAACATCTTCTGATTGCGGTTTAAGGCTTTTTGACAGCGAAAGCAAAACGCTTACTTCGCTCTACGGCTCTTACTACTGGAACTGCTTTCAAGAGGTAGAAGGCGGCTGTTTGGTTGGAAGTTCAAACTCGTCAACGCAGGGACTTTTGTATTACGATAATTCTGCTAAGACCTGCACTTTGCTATTGAGCGGCACTTACTGGCAGCACTTTAAACTTACCGCTAAGGGCTGTTTAGTAGCTGCTGACAGTTCAACAAACCTCGGCATTTACTACTTCAAAAACTCATCAAAAGAACTTGTCAAGCTTATGGACACGGGTTATTGCTGGTACAGCTGGGTGGATACCGACGGCGGCGTGCTTATTTCCAGTGCTTCAAGCTATTACGGCATTTACTGGTTTGATGAGGCTGCGGAAACTGTCACGCAGAAGTACAATGGCGGCTACAACTGGAGAAATGTTCACGAGGTTGACGGTGGTCTGCTTATCTATTCCAACAGCACAAGCACAGGCATAGTTTACTGGAACGAGGGGGCTAAAACCATAAGCTGTTTGTACAACAGCGGCTGTTCATACAGCATTATCCACAAAGTTCGTGACGGCTATCTGCTTGCGGCGAACAGTTCAAGCTATCCGGGTATCGTCTATGTCGAGCCGTCAAATGAAAGCGGCAAAAAGGTATGGACTACCAGTTACAACTGGAGCGATTTTGAGGACACTGACAGTGGCTGTCGGATATTTCAGAAGTACACACATTTTGTTAAGTCGCTTTTTTGGAGCGATGAGGACAAACAAATAACTGAAACATAAAGAAAGGGTTGATTTTATGGCATTTACAAACACAGGAAGTACGGCAATTTTAAACGGACTTATCGGAAAATCGAGCAGCGGGCCGCTTTCAAGCTGTTACTTAGCACTCAGTTCGACCACGCCTAATCAGGACGGAACGAACTTCACAGAACCGTCAAGCACAGCAGGATATGCTCGTGCGGTAGTTGGACTTTCGAGCCAGTCGGCAACGCAGGTGATGAACCCGCCTGTCAACGGAACTACCCAGAACAAGGAGATAATCTTCTTTCCTGAGGCGTCCGCAAGCTGGGGAACGCTTACTCATTTCGGGCTGTACTCTGCGGCGAACGGCGGAAATCTCATTCTTTACGGGGCGTTGTCATCGCCTATTACTGTTGCGGCAAATTATGTTCCGCTGTTTCGTGCGGGTAATTTCTCGCTGACGTTGACTTAACTGAAAATTTGGCATAGGAAAGTTGGTGATCATCGTGCCAAAATATATTGAACTTTCGGCTCAGACAGAGTTAAATTTGTCTGAGCTGTTTTCATCTAACAAACCAAAAGAAGATGATGCAAAGGAGGAAAAAGACGAATGAAAGAATTATGGAACACATTTCAAGCCGTAATAGCGGCATTGGGCGGTTGGCTGGGGTATTTTCTTGGCGGGTGTGACGGCTTGCTGTATGCACTGATAGTCTTCGTGGTGCTTGACTACATCACAGGGGTGCTTTGTGCGATAGCAGACCGCAGGCTTTCCAGTGCAGTTGGGTTCAAGGGCATTTGCAGAAAGGTGCTTATCTTTGCACTTGTCGGCATTGCAAACATACTCGACGTTCACGTCATAGGTACTGGCTGCGTTGTGAGAACGGCTACGATATTTTTCTACATATCCAACGAGGGTGTGTCGATATTGGAGAATGCGGCGAACCTCGGTTTGCCGGTGCCGAAAAAGGTAAAGGAAGTTTTGAAACAGCTCCACGAGGGAGCAGAAAGTGAGGACGACAATGAGAGGAATTGATATTTCGCAGTTTCAGGGGAACGTAAATTTTAAAAAAGTCAAGAAATCGGGCATTGAATTTGTGATGATCCGTGCGGGTTTCGGCAGGTATGAAACGCAGCGTGACCCGTACTTTGAGAAGAACTACAAGGCTGCTAAAGCGGCAGGATTGCACGTCGGTGCGTACTGGTACAGTTATGCTCAGTCGGTCGATGACGCCAAGCAGGAAGCCAAAGTTTGTATGAAGATCATCAATGGCAAGCAGTTTGATTTTCCTATCTTCTTCGACCTTGAAGAACGTTCTCAGTTTGCGAAAGGCAGAGATCACTGCGACGGTTTAGTCAAGGCTTTCTGCGGAGAGCTTGAGAATAACGGGTGGTTTGCGGGGCTTTACATAAGCCGTTCACCGCTCCAGACTTACATCTCTCCGACCGTTGCAAAGCGTTATGCTCTTTGGGTGGCTGAGTATGGTTCACGCTGTAACTATGGCGGCTCTTACGGCATTTGGCAGTATTCGTCTACTGGCAGAGTTTCGGGCATCAGCGGAAATGTTGACCTTGATGTATCCAGTGTTGATTATCCGTCAGTTATCCGCAAGGGCGGATTTAATGGGTATGCTAAAGGCTCGGCTAAGAAGTCTGTTGACACTCTTGCTCGTGAAGTTATTGCTGGCAAGTGGGGTAACGGAGATGAGAGGAAGAAGAGGCTGACAGCGGCAGGGTATGACTATGCTAAGGTGTAGAAGAGGGTCAATGAACTGCTCAGATAACTGAATATGTTTAGTTGATACGCCCATCGGGATTTTTTTTATCCTTCGTTATAAAAAGAGGGAAGAAATGTCCTTAATATAGTAGGAAGCATTGTGCTTATTGTACAGCTTTCACGGAAGAATACCGACTTATGATCGTGTAGTATATATCTGCACATTTGCTTGAATAATATCGCTTTTAGAGGTAATATTTATAGTATATATAAGTTGGATAATTTTAGTGTATATAAAGGAGATGTATTTCATGAAAACTGAAAATCCGGATCTGATGCTCAAAAAACAGACCCTCGCCGCTTGGACAAAACTGCTGCTCGATAAAGGCGACATCGACCTCAGAAAATACAACAGAATGCTCGTTCTTATCGAAAGACTTACGGCTTGAACAAGCATATGTTTAACGCTTTGATAACTAATTTAGAAATGTTTTCCCTCCCGTTGACTTGTGTTGTTCGGTATGGTATAATCATTAGCAATGATACCAAAGCAAACCGATCGGGCTAAGGCATTAAATCTAAATCGAAGGAGCGATCTATATGGATATTTACGCAGCCGCGGATATTATGAAACGCGAGCGCAAAACGATTTTTGACCTTGAGATGAATGTTACATTCTACGCACGAGTTTCCACTACCCGTGATGAGCAGGAAAATTCGATAGAAAACCAGATAAACTTTTTTACCGAGATGATAAAGTCGAATCCTAACTGGACTTACGTTGACGGCTACATCGACAGGGTGAGGGGAGAGCACGCCGAAAACCGTGCAGAGTTTATGAGAATGATCGAGGACGGAAAGGGCGGCAGGTTCGACCTGGTGCTTACAAAAGAGGTAAGCCGTTTCGCCCGAAACACTATCGACAGCCTTACTTACACCCGTGACCTGCTTCGTGCAGGCGTGGGCGTTTATTTTCAGAACGATAATATCTGCACCATTGACTCTGACAGCGAAATGCGGCTTACCATTATGTCGAGTATCGCCGCAGACGAAGTAAGAAAGCTTTCAGAACGTGTGCGCTGGGGACATAAGCGTGCTATCGAGGGCGGAAACGTTTTGGGAAACAGCCGCATTTTCGGTTACGATAAAGACGACTGCAAGCTCATTATAAACGAATCTGAAGCGGAAATGGTTCGCATGATCTTTGAGCTTTATTCGACAGGCGATATGAGCGTTCGCAAGATAGAGCGTATACTTTACGATAAAGGATACCGCGGACGCAGCGGAACACGCATACAGCACAACACGATCTCGAGCATTATACAAAATCCGAAATACAAAGGCTATTACTGCGGAAACAAGGTCAAGATAGTTGACTACCGTACAAAGGAACAGCGATTTCTGCCAAAGGAAGAATGGGTAATGTACAAGGACGAGACCGGCGAGGTAGTACCCGCCATTGTTTCGGAAGAGATATGGGAAAAGTGCAACATGATATTTGAACAGCGCAGTACGGTGATAAAGAGCCGTGAGCACTCTTTCAAAGACAAGAGCGTTTTTACGGGCAAGATATGGTGCGGCGCACATGACAGACCTTATTGGCGAACAAGCTATTCAAACAGCGTTTCGCTCGGCAAGCCTGTCTACCAGTGGATATGTTCAGAGAAAAAGAAAATGGGTGCAAAGACCTGCTCATCTTTTGCGATAATGGAGAGCGAGCTTTACACGATGCTTTCAGAGTTTTTCGTTGACATTGCAGAAAATCTTGAGGACTACGTTGAAACTTTTCTGAAGATATACAAAGAAGCTGACCGCTCGGCAGAGGCGGTAAAACAGCTCAACAGGGTAAAGGTACAGCTGGAAAAAGAAAACCGCAAGCGCGACAAACTGCTGGAGCTTTACATGGAAGAAACGATAACTAAAGCGGAATTTACAAAACGCAATACCGAATGCGGCGTCATCATTTCAGACTTGGAGGAAGAGGTACACCGCATCGAGAAAAAGATAGCGGGAGATGACGACTACGCAGACCGCTTGAAAAAGATAGAAAAGTACTTCCGCAAGATGTACGACCCTAACGCAGAAATGAACAAGGAACAGGTAGACGCAATGGCAAAGGCGGTCATCGACCGCATAACGGTAGTGCCGATAAGCGAGAACAAAATGAAGCTTGAGGTAAAGCTGAAAACAGGGGAGTCAGAGCCGATGACCTATATAAGAAATGGGGAAAGGTACGGTCGGCGTTCCGGACTCACGAGCAAGAAGATGATCGACGCTTATAAGACCGGCAATAAGCAGTAATTTGCTTTCGCCATACGCGGGCCGCTGCGCCCGCGCTACATATTTTTTGTGTAATATCTGTTGACAAACTGTGTATATTGTGATATAATTATTCTGCGGCGCGCACCTTTTGGTTTAGTCTGCCCAACTCGCCGCTGATTATGTGATTTACTGTAAATATGAATATCGGGAGATTTTTTGATGGATAAGAGTAACCGCGCCGATGTTAAAGCAGTATGCGTTATCGCGGGGCTGGTCGGCACAGTGATACTGCTTTGTCAGCTTTTTACACTCGTTACTTGGAAAAGCACTACCGCTGCGGTGGACGCTGTCAACCGCATGGGGCATACCCGCCGCGGCGGCGTTGCCGGCTATGAGATGTACTATACATACGAGGTGGATGGGCAAGTCTACTCCGGCGAAAGTACCGTGCTGAACGCTATCTCGCGCGAGGGCGACCGCGTAAGGGTCTTTTATAAGCGCTCAGACGTCGCGCGCTCTACCGCTTTGCAAAGCATAGTGCGCAAGCTTTTCTTTGGCGTCGTGCTTTTCGCGATGGGGCTTACAGTCGTCGCACCCAACGCTTTCAAACGTCTGCACAAACGCAATATTTAAGGCAAAACTGCACAAGGACCGCCTAGCGGCTTTGCACGCAATCTGCTTGCATATTTTCCGTCATATTGCACAGAAACTCCTTACCATACGCTAGTATGCCTGCGTCGTTTCTATACAATCTGACGAAAAATCTGACTGCGCATCTTACGCGCAATCCTTGTGCGGTCTTGCCTTAAAATAAGACAAAAATAAACGGGAGCAGTTTTTGTGAACTGCTCCCGCTTTTTATGCGCTAAATTAGTCTTCCGACATCTTGCGCAGAAACGCTTTCGTGCGCTCGTTGTTCGGGTTGTCTATAACGTCTGCGGGCGCGCCCTGCTCTACTACTAAGCCGTCCGCCATGAAGATCACGCGGTCTGACACGCTGCGCGCAAAGTCGATCTCGTGCGTTACTATCACCATCGTCATCTTCTCAGCCGCCAGCGCCCTCAGAACTTTCAGTATCTCAGCCGTAAGCTCGGGGTCGAGCGCGGAGGTCGGTTCGTCGAAGAAAAGTATCTCGGGCTTCATGGCGAGAGCGCGCGCTATCGCTACTCGCTGCTGCTGTCCGCCGCTGAGCTGGTAGGGGTAGTAGTCGCCCTTGTCGCTAAGCCCCATCTTCTTCAGCAGCGCCGCCGCTTCTGCCATTACCTCCTGCTTGTCGCGCTTCTGAACGTGTATCGGCGCGTCGGTGATGTTCTGCAAAGCAGTGTAGTGCGGAAAGAGGTTGAAGTTCTGGAAAACCAGCCCGAAATACCCCTGTATCCGTCGCAGATCGGACTTTGCCGCGTAGCATACCGTTCCGCTCTCGCTCGTTACCGCCGTTTCGCCGCAGTAAGCTATGCTGCCGCCGTCTATCTTTTCCAGCATGGTAAGGCAGCGCAGAAAAGTCGATTTTCCCGAGCCGGAAGGGCCGATTATCGAAATAACTTCGCTTTGCTCGACCTCCATGCTTATGTCTTTCAGTACGCGGAGGTCGCCGAAGCTTTTGCTCAGATTTTTTACCTCCAGCAGAGTTTTTTTGCTTATCTCAGCCATTTGCATAGACCTCCTGTTTTATCTGTAATAATTCAGCTTTTTCTCGATGCGCTCCATCACGAATGCTACCACGAAATTGAATATGTAGTAGAACACGCCCGCGATGAAAAGCGGCATTATGGTAGTCTGCGCGGCGGCTATCTGCTTCGCCAGCGTGAACATTTCGGTGAATGATACCGCAAACGCCAGCGAGGTATCCTTTACCAGCGTGATGACCTCGTTCGTTACCGAGGGTATGATGTTCTTTATCATCTGCGGGAAGATTATCTTTACATTCGTCTGCATACGTGTGTAGCCCAGTACCTCTGCCGCTTCGTACTGTCCGCGCGGTACTGCCTGTATGCCCGAACGGTATATCTCGGCGAAGTACGCCGCGTAGTTCAGCGTGAAGCCGATTATTACTGCCGCAAAACGGTAGTTAGGCGGGGTGTGCACATTGAATAGGTAGTAAGGACCGAAGAATACTACCAGCAGCTGTAGCATAAGCGGCGTGCCGCGCGCTATGGATATGTAAAGCTTTATCAGCCAGCGCAGGGGAGCGAATTTCGACATCCTGCCCGCCATTACCAGCAGACCAAGCGGCATCGAAAGGATTATCGTAAGCACGAATATCAGCGCCGAAGCCAGCAGACCGCGGAGCAACTGCGTGGATATGTTGGCAAATTTTTCGCCGAAGCCGGGCTTCTTGTCTTTCGCGACCGCGCTGTCGCTGACGTTGCCGTTTTCGGTAACTTCATCGCGCGAAAGGCATACGCTTTCCTCAAGACCCCAGTCCTTAGCTATCTTCTCGAAAGTTCCGTCATCCAGCATATCGAAAAGGGTGTTCTGCACGGCATCGCGCAGCTCGGTGTTGCCGAGCAGGAAGCCCACTCCGTACTCCTCGGCGGAGAGGTGGTCGTCAAGCATCTTAAATCCGCCGCCGCGCGAGTTCATCTCGTAGCTTGCAACGCCTATATCCATCGCGATGGCGTCTACCGCACCGGAATCGAGGTTCATGAAAGCGCTGTTGTAGTCGCCCACCTGCTGTAAGTCTTTGAAGCTTTCCGCCAGCGCAAGGTTCTCTTCGGTAGCGTCCTCGCCCGTGAGCGCCGCCAGCGCCGAGCTGTCAGCCTGCACCGCTACTATCTTGCCCGCAAGGTCGTCAAGCTCGTTTATGCCCGAGTTGTCCTTTACTATGACCACCTGCGAGTTGTCAACATAAGGCACGCTCCAGGTGTACTTGCTCTCGCGGCCGTTCATCGTGAAGCCGTTCCATAGGCAGTCGATAGTGCCGTTTTTCAGCTCCATGTCTTTCGAATTCCACTCTATCGGCTGTTTTTTCAGCGTCCAGCCGTTTCTGTCGCAGACCTCCTGCGCGAGGTCTAGGTCGAAGCCGACGTATTCGCCGTTGTCGTCCTTGTAGCCGTAGGGCGGGAATTCGGCGTCGAAGCCTACTATAAATTCCTTGTCCTCCAGCGTGTTTGCAGAGGCGCTCATAGTCAGCTCGGCGGGCGATATGTACACCGCCGCCGCTGTCATAACGGCCGCCGCCGCAAAGCTTATCAGCTTTTTCAGTATCAAGTTCAGTACCCTCATTTCGTATTATTTTATCATCATATTATCGTGTTGACATATTCACACATTCACACGTTCACACGCTTTTCTTTTAGCGCGCTAAAGCACAGCAGGCAGAGCGGGTAAGTGACCGCCGCCTGTATCATGTTCAGTATGCTTAGTTCGCTCAGTCAGCCGTGTATGCCAGACCCAGTACCGAGAAGTAGCGGTCGTCTTCGCCGTCCGCCATGGTTATCTCTATCTCGTACTCTGCGTTTTTAGCCGACATGCCTATGCACTTTGTCTGCGGATTTCCCCAGCCGCTCTTGTCAACGGGGTCGAGGTCGAATTCGTCGTAAACTTCGCCGTCTTTAGTTACGGTTATGTGCGCCTTGCCGTAGTCGCCCCAGTTGTTTTCCTCGTAGATGAGGTAAACGAATCTGCCCGTCAGCGTGAATTTCAGCGTGCCGTTTTTATCGCCGTACTTGTGCGTCCAGCCTTCGTTGAAATGCGCGATGGTCGAGCCTTCCTCCCAGTTCTCCATTTCAGGCTTGCAGTTGGTATTGTCAAGCATCTGTGCGCCGTACTCGTGGATAGAGTTTATCGGCTCGGTCGGGTAGGTGTACTCCTCAGCCTTCTGATCCATTACGGTGTCGAAATAGTTGTCGATCATCTCAGCCACCAGCGTGTGGCCGTACTTGTTCGGGTGCGACTGGTCATCAGAAAAATCCTGCCATACCATCTTGCCGTTGTCGAACATATACTTTATCGCGTCGCTGTAAGAGATCATCGGCAGGCCGTAGTACTCGCCCTGCTGCTGCATATATTCCTGACAGGTGTGGCCGTTTTCCGTGCGCGCGAACACAAGCACCACCGCCACGTCATTTTCTATCAGCGTGCGGATTATCGACTCGTAAGCGCTCTGATAATCGCTTTCCATGCCGTCATTCACCGCAAATTCCACGAAGCATATGTCGGGTTCGGTCGAGAGCACATCTCTTTGCAGGCGAAGTATGCCCAGCTTTGAGGGCGTGCCGCTTATGCCCGCGTTGTTGTAATTGACGTTTTCGCCTGTGCCGAATTTCTCGGCGATGTGGTCGTAGGTCAGCTTAGCCCAGCAGGTATCGGGCGTAGCGCCCACGCCCTCGGTTATCGAGCCGCCGAGGTACGAGATATTCAGCTTTTCGCCCGCCTGCGCCGCTTTCAGCTTTTCCTGCATCTTACTGACGTTGCCGTAAGAGGTCAGCGATTTGTTTATCATCGTCGTGTGCCATTCCTCATCGGTCTCTGGCAGCTTTTCCTCCTCGCTTGAGGTATCAGCCGCGCTCGCGGCGCTTTCGGCAGTGCTTTCCGCCGACTTATCTCCGCAGCCCGTCAGCCCCGCCGCGCAGGTGCTGAGCATCGCCAGAGCCGCCGCAGCCGCTACGATCTTCTTTGCTATCATATATTTTTCCCTTCTCAAAAACTCAGCCCCTCCTCCATATAGCGAAGGAAGGGCTGAATGCTTATTTTTCAGATGTGATCTATTGACCGTATGAGCTTACAAGCCTATCAGTTGATAACGCTCTTCTCGGTCTCCTTATCGAAGATATGGATCCTGTTAGGATCAAGAGCAACCTGGATCTCGTCCTGAGGACGTGCGGTAGATCTGGGCGATACTCTTGCAGTCAGAGGAATACCTTCGCAGGTGAGGTACAGGTATGTCTCTGCACCCATCATTTCGGTTACTTCAACGGTGGTGTTGATAACGCCGGTCTTAGCGTTAGAGATGAACATTTCTTCATCGTGGATGCACTCAGGACGAATACCGAGTACAACTTCGCGGTCTACCAGCGGCTCAAGAGCCTCAGCGTCAGCCTTGCCCTCGGGTACTTCTACGGTGTACTTTACACCTCTGCTGGTCTTGGTATCTTCAGAGCCGAACTCTACGAGATACTTGCCGTCTTTCTTTATCAGCTTAGCGTCGATGAAGTTCATCTGGGGAGATCCGATGAAGCCTGCAACGAACTGGTTTACAGGGTACTGATAGAGGTTCTGAGGAGTATCGATCTGCTGGATGTAACCGTCCTTCATAACTACGATACGGTCACCCATCGTCATAGCCTCGGTCTGGTCATGGGTTACATAGATGAATGTAGTACCCAGCTTCTTATGCAGCTTAGAGATCTCAGTTCTCATCTGCGCACGCAGCTTAGCGTCGAGGTTGGAAAGAGGCTCGTCGAGCAGGAATACCTGAGGCTCACGAACTATTGCACGACCCAGCGCAACACGCTGTCTCTGACCACCCGAAAGAGCCTTAGGCTTTCTGTCGAGCAGGTGAGCGATGTCGAGAACTCTTGCAGCTTCTTCTACCTTCTTAGCTATCTCGTCCTTAGGAACCTTGCGGAGCTTCAGACCGAAAGCCATGTTCTCGAATACTGTCATGTGAGGATACAGAGCGTAGTTCTGGAAAACCATTGCAATATCTCTGTCCTTAGGTGCGATGTCGTTTACGAGTCTGTCGCCGATGTACAGCTCGCCTTCGCTGATCTCTTCAAGACCTGCGATCATACGCAGGGTAGTAGACTTACCGCAGCCGGAAGGGCCAACGAGGATTATGAACTCCTTGTCCTTGATCTCGATGTTAAAGTCGGAAACCGCAATAACGCCGCCGGGGTACTTCTTATAGATCTCTCTTAATGATACACTTGCCATTTAAATAGGACCTCCCTAATTTTGATTTTGCTTGATTTACATTAATTAAGAATCAGGGCTTAGCCAACTATATGAGCGCTCCGGCTGAGTAAGATCCTGCCATATATAGCGCCATAGCTGCACCCTTTTTGCTATAATAATATCATAACAAATTTTTCATATAGTGACAAGAGTTTTTTTTACTAAACTTTCGCGGCGGTCTTTATAAATATTGACGAAAAATCATAAGAGATTTACATATACTGTCAATTGCTATCGCTGCGGCACAAAAGTTTTTCAACATCTTTGTGCATAAGTTCCAAACAGCCGCCGAGCGGCAAATTTGGGTCTAAAGCCAGCCCGCCGATGCTTATCCTCTTTAAATATACCACCTTGTTTCCTGCCGCTTCAAACATTCTTTTCACCTGATGAAATTTGCCCTCGTGCAGGGTAAGGGTGCAGGCGTGCGGGTCGTCCCCGTCGGCGCAGCACTCGGCAGGCAGACACACCTCGTCGCCGTCGATAGTTATGCCCTTGGCGAACAGCGCTTCGCAGGCGGGGTCGTATGGCTTTTCCAGCCGCACATAGTATGTCTTGGGCACATGGCGAGAGGGAGCAAGCATATTGTGCGCCAGCTCCCCGTCGTCAGTTATAAGCACGAACCCCTCGGTGTCCTTATCCAGCCTGCCCGCGGGAAAAAGTCCGCGGCGGCGCAGCTCTTCGGGCACAAGCTCCAGCACAGTAGGCGTTCTGCCCGCCCGCGTAGAGCATATGCAGCCCTGCGGCTTGTTGAGCATTATGTATATGTGCTCTTTGTAGCCGACGATCTCGCCGCAGACCTCTACAGTATCGGCGGGGTCTACGTTCATCTCGGGCTTTTTCGCCGCCGTGCCGTTTACCGCCACCTTGCCCGCGCGCACAAGCTTTTTCACATCGCTGCGCGAGAGGTCGGTGCGCTGCGATGAAATGTATTTGTCTAACCTCATTATTATATACACGTCCCTTAACGTCAAGCGCCTTATTTCTTGTTTGTGCTCATAAGTCCCTGCATAAAGCCGTCAAGCTCCGAACAGCTGACGTCGCCGCCGATGAGCCTGCCCTCGCAGCCGATGATGGTGAGGGTCATGCAGTCCTTATGTCCTTTATAATTATACACCGGATACGAATAAATTTCAACCTTTTTTCCTTTATATTTTGTCAGATCAAAGCCCTGCTGCTTCTGAAGCTCGTTGTAGGCGGAGTACACCTCGTCAAATTCGGCAGGTATCTCGGCCGTCTTGTGCTCAGAGGGCTTCTCAGAGGTCTTCCAGCCCAGTTCGGCTATCAGCGTTTGGCGCTGCTGCTCGGTCTTTACTGCGTATGTCTTGCCGCCGCCCGCTGCGCGAACCACGCAGAGCACTATCAGCAGCACCAAAGCGGCGCACACCGCGGCGGCAGCGGCTATCGCCGCAGTCTTTTTCACTTTCAGAGTCTTTACAAACATAAGTATCCTACCTTTCGTTTTGTCAGAATTTGCTTTTGATTGATATATATGCCCTGCGGTCGAGATGTAGAACAAGCGCTGACAAGTTTTCCGTTGTTTAAGGCAACACCGCACAACTACCGCCTAGCGGCTTTGTGCACATCTTGCTTGCGTTTTTGCGAAGCCAAAACAATTTTCCGTCATATCACCCAAAACCTCCTAGCTTAACGCGAGTTAAGCGTCGTCGGCTTTAGGCGATCTGACGAAAAATCTGACGACGCGATCTGCACACAATAGTTGCGCGGTATTGCCTTAAATAGAATAAATCTTGATCAAGTGGTATTGTGCAAAACAAACAAAAATGAGACTGCAAATTGATATAAACTTACGATTTTGCTTTTTTTGTTTAAAATCTCTTTGACAATTTCAGATTTTGTGGTAAAATAGATTATAGGTAATACTGCGGAAAGCTCTGAGGGTGTTTGCGTAAAGCGGCGGCTTCGGACGAGTACACCGCCGGTTTGTGAGGGAAGGGATCGGCAGGGAAGCGTAAATTTAAGTATTACAGTTTATTTTATGCGGCTGGGATCGCTCGCCGCGCCCGCAGCCTTTTCGCTTCGGCGTTTCGGCAGCTGTGCGGGCATATACACACGAAAGGGGCAGAAGGATCTTATGTCAAAAATTATTGCGGTAACCTCCGGTAAAGGAGGCACAGGCAAATCTTCTATCAGCGCCTGTCTGGGTTACGCTCTTGCTAAGCAGGGCAACAGAACTCTTATCATCGAGCTGGACTTCGGTCTGAGATGTATGGACATCATGCTCGGTATGCAGGGCAACATCACTTACGATCTGGGCGATGTTCTTGAAGGCACCTGCGATGTTTACAAGGCTACCACCACGGTAAAGCTGGCTTCAAATCTCTCGGTGCTCTGCGCTCCGTCAGACCCGTTCGTACAGCTCAAGGCTGAGGACATAGAGAAGATAACTTCGGAAATGAGAAAGTATTTCGAGTACATAATCATCGACACCTCTGCGGGTATCAATAATTCGGTATTCGATATAGTTACAAATTCAGACCTTATCCTTATAGTTACCACGCCCGACCCCGTATGCGTGCGCGACGCCCGCATGATGTCAGACGAATTTTATAAGAGAGGCAACCAGAAACAGCGCCTTGTTATCAATAAGGCTAACAAGAGAATATTCGAGTACGACGATATAGACGACCTCGACGCTATTATAGACACCGTAGGCGTACAGCTTCTCGGCGTTATCCCCGAGGACGCGGCTATCCCGCTGGCTACCGGTAAGGGCGCGCCCCTCTCCTCCAGCTCTATGGGCTTCCTCGCATTCTCGGCTATCTCAAGAAGAATTAAGGGCGAGCATATACCGCTTTCGATAAAGGCGTAAAAACGCCGCAAACATGATCTGTCTTTGGGGGGATTTATTTTGAATATAGCGCTTATCGCTCATGATACAAAAAAAGAACTGATGGTGCAGTTCTGCATAGCCTACTGCGGCATCCTCAGCAGAAATAATCTCTGCGCTACCGGCACTACCGGCAAGCTTGTTTCTGAAGCTACCGGCTTGAAGATACAGAGATATATGAGCGGAGTGCAGGGCGGAGCTCAGCAGATAGCGGCGCGCATTTCCTGCAACGAGATAGACCTGCTTTTGTTTTTCAGAGATCCTATTTCCGCGAAGCCGCATGAGCCCAACGAGGCTAACCTGCTCAGGCTCTGCGACGTGCATAATATACCTGTGGCGACCAATATCGCTACGGCTGAGGCGCTTGTACACGCCCTCGACCGCGGAGATCTTGACTGGAGAAATATAGTAAACCCCGTAGCTCCCGAGCGCTCGTAAGACGCAAAGAGTACGGCTAAAATCGAATATCTGTCACATAAAGGCAGCGACGGAGGAAAGCAGCACAGCGAAAGCCATGCACAGCGAGGACGGTACGGTGAGAGCGTCCGCATAGCGGCGGTGATTATGACGCCTCTAACAGCCTGCGCCTGAACTAAAGGGCGCGCGTAACCTCTGCGTTAAAGAGATGATGAGAGGCGGCGAAAACTTACGGCTTTTTCCGCAATTAGGGTGGTATCACGATCATTTATGCAAATTTTGGTCGTCCCTTTTTGAGGGGACGGCTGTTTTTGTTTTATAAGGAGAATTATGGATAACAGCAGACCGCTGCGGCTTTCGCAGCTCGATACTTCGGCATTGGACAGCGCTCTTGTGGATAAGCTGCTATTTGAGGGGCTGGAGTACGGCGGCGAGCGGGCGGACATCATAATGGTGCTGGGCAGCCGAAAGGCTTGCGAATACCGCGTTCCGCCGGCGGCAAAGCTGCTTGAACAGGGCGCGGCGGATAAGCTGCTTTTCTGCGGCGGCAGGGTACAGCGCACGAAATTCGGCGAGATGGCGGAGTACCGCTCGATGCTTGCAGCGGCGCAGCAGTTTGGCTTGCCGATGGAGAAGATTTTCTGCGAAGAGCGCTCTATGAACACCGCCGAGAATTTTAAATTTTCGCGGGAGATACTTGCGCGGCAGATACCCCGCGGAGGCAGCGTGATACTCGTTACTACGGCTTACCATATGCGCAGGGCGATAATGCTCGCGCGGCGGATATTGCCCGAGTACCGATTTATACCCGCGCCCGCCGACTGCGGCAGCACCCGCCGCTCAAACTGGCAGCTTACCGAAAAAGGCATAAGAACCGCGCATGCCGAGGCTGAAAAGCTTGCGGAATACGCGCGTAAAGGATATATCGAAAATATCGAGATATGATAGATCACGAAAGGAATTATTATCTATGGCTACATTAAAGGTTCAAAGACCAAAGGGCACGCAGGACGTAGTGCCCTCGCAGATGTACAAGTGGAACACGGTAGAGGGTATCGTGAAAGATACCGCCTCCGCTTACGGCTTCCGCGAGATACGCATACCTACTTTTGAGGACACCGCGCTCTTCGTTCGCTCGGTGGGCGACACTACCGACGTGGTGCAGAAAGAGATGTACAGCGTTACCGCAAAGGGCGACGCCGACTTTACTCTGCGCCCCGAGGGCACGGCGGGCACTATTCGCGCGCTGATAGAAAACGGCATACTCAACGAGGGATTTCCGCAGAAGGTTTTCTACGTTCTCTCCTGTTTCCGCCACGAAAAACCGCAGGCGGGCAGACTGCGCGAATTCCACCAGTTCGGCGTAGAGATGGCGGGCACTAAAGACCCCCGCGCCGATGCCGAGGTCATCTCTCTCGCAAAGTCGATAATCGACACGGCTGGTCTGCGCGGGATAAAGCTTTTTATCAACTCGATAGGCTGTCCCGAATGCAGAGCCAAATACCACGCCGCGCTTAAAGAATATTTCGCAGGCAGAGCCGACGAGCTTTGCGACACCTGCCGCGGCAGACTTGAAAAGAACCCCATGCGCATACTCGACTGCAAGTCGCCCGTCTGCTCTGAGATAGCCGAGGGCGCGCCAGTTATCCTCGATTACCTCTGCGAGGACTGCCGCGAGCACTTTGAAAAGCTTCAGCAGTACCTCACGGCTATGGATATAAAGTTTGAGATAAATCCGAAGATCGTGCGCGGTCTGGATTATTATACCAAGACGGTGTTTGAGTTCGTAACTACCGACATCGGCGCGCAGGGCACTGTTTGCGGCGGCGGCAGATACGACGGACTTATAGAAACTCTCAGCGGCAAGCCCTGCCCCGCCCTCGGCTTCGCCATGGGTCTTGAAAGGCTGATACTCACGATGGAAAAGCAGGGGCTTGACTTCGCGGCGGAGGACACCTGCGATATTTACATCGCTTCTATGGGCGAGGCGGCTTTCGTAAAGGCTATGCAGATGTGCGCCGAGCTGCGCGCCGACGGCGTTTCGGCTGAGTGCGACGTGGTAGGCAGAGGTCTGAAAGCGCAGATGAAGTACGCCGATAAGTTGGGCGCGAAATTCTCAGTAGTTCTCGGCGACAGCGAGCTTGAGAGCCAGACCGCCGAGCTGAAAAATATGCAGACGGGCGAAAAGGTAACTCTGCCGATAGACGAGCGCTTTAAGGCGGCTTTCAACGCTATGCTCATCTCGCATATGCTCTCCGCCGAGGAGATAGAAGAGCCGTTTGACGAGCTTGAAAGCGGCGACATTACCGACTAACGAAAGGAAATCACAAATTATGGCTAAAGAAAGATGCGCTGTCTGCGGAAATATACCGCTGGTGCAGATACACAATCCGCAGGAGTATATGCTCTGCCTAGATTCATTCATGAGAATGGTCAACGCGGGCGACCTCACGATAGTTTACCAGACTTGCCCCCTCGACGAGGTGATAAAGGACGGTAAATTTTATCAGCAGAAGCTTTTCCACCAGTTCAAGTGCCCCGCCTGCGGCTGCATTTACGGTATGTATGTAGACGCTACGCAGGGCGGCGAGATAAAGCAGAACGATAAAGTATTCGTACCGCAGGAGTATTAAGGGATATGTTTTTTCTGTTGCCTAAAAAGGTATCGCTGGAAACTAAGATGTCCCCCGCCGAGTGCCGCCGCAAGCTTAACCGCGAGCTGATAGACTACACCCGCAAGCCCAGCTTGGTAGCGGCGAGCCAGTTCCTCAAAAAGCACCGCCTTGAAAACTGCTACTTCGGCAGCAGCGAGAAGAGCGGAAAGGTAGAGATATTCTACCACCGCGCCAAAAAGCACGACGGCTCTTCCGCAGGATTTTTCGGGCATATCGATAAAACGTCGGGCGGCTCGCGCATAACGGGCAGCATACGCCGCACCGCTGCCGTGTACATCGCGGCGGCGCTTTGGACAGTTATAACGCTCTTCATAGCGCTGGTGCTCGTCGCGCTGAAAGAGTACAGCGGGGCTGCTTGTACGGCGGCTGTCATGCTGGCAGGTCTTGGGCTGATGCTTTGGGAAGGCTCGGCAGGGTATATACAGACCTACCTTGAAACGTTCCCGCCGATGAAGCCGAAAGAGCCTGAGTTTACCGACTCTGCGGATGATTCGGATGACGCAGACGATTGACAGTCTGCCGCAAATTATAGGGGGAATTTGATATGGATAAATTACGCCGAGCGTTGCTTTTTGTCGCAAAAGCCTTGGTGCTGACGGTATTGCTGGTGCTCATGGGTACGGGCTGGCTGTTCCTGCTGTTTATACAGGGCGGCGGACTTTCCGAAAACGCCAAAATACCCATCTACTGGGTGGTGATTGACATACTGCTTTTCGCCGCCTGCATAGCGTTTTATGTGTTTATAGCCGTAACGCTCAGCAAGCTCGGCAGGAAAACCGACTGTCAGCCGAGCCGCCTAAAGCGTGCGAGATACCCGCTGCTGCTGGCGTTTGCATCCGCCGTGCCGATACTGATATGGGCGGCGGCAGGCCCCGTAAATGACTTCGCCGAAAAGCGGCTGGCTATTTACCGTTTGGAAAACGCGGACGTGGTAATAGAGTATCAAAACGACCTCGACTACAACGCCGATCTGCTGGGTACGGGTCTGCACCGCAGCACCGCGATAGTAGACCGCAGCACAAAGCGGGCGACTTTCATTTTTCACGTTGATTACGATAAAATGAGGTCGTACAAGCTGAAAAAAGGCTTTTCGGCAGAGGGCATGAAGCTGCAGTTTACTCAGAACATTGGCGACGGCTGGATATTTTCGACATATTACAGCGGCGATGCGATACGCACCGAAGCCGTTGCTCTTCAAAACCCCGACGGCACGGTTTGGGGCAAGGATATTGGCGGCGAATGGCTTGACTTCAACGGCACATTGTGCGATGAGCTGAGCGAGATACTCACCGACACCGCGCAGATAGTGCCTTACAGCGAAGCGGAGCTTCCGCCATACGCTATGGGCGTAGAGCACAACAGCGTAGTGCCCGACATGGAAAACGGCAGGCTGGGCATAGTTTACGGCGCGGAGAATAACGTGGTCTACTGCAGCAGATTCACGCTTGATGAGGTAAAGATGATTGACGGCGTGTATGTGCAGGCAGAAGTGCCGCTGGGCGGCGGCGCGACGCTTTACGCTTACGCGAAAAGAAACGACTATGCCATCGACGGCTGTACCGACGGCATGGCGATACTTACCGCCGAGGGAAGGCTTTACGAATGTGCGGAATACCGCGAGTGGGGCCGCTACGGCTTTGAGAACAGCATTTACGCCGTGGATAAAAGCACGCCGAGGGACATCGTTTCGACTGTTTCGACAGTTCCCACAATAGATAATTAAATCAAAATCAGATAAATATGAAAAGAGGAAAAATTTATGAAGCTTGATTCAATGAAAGGCTTGAAGAGAACGCACTACTGCGCAGAAGTGCCCGACGACGCTAAGGAAGCCGTAGTCTGCGGCTTTGCCGACAGGGTGCGCGATATAGGTCACAATATTTTTATCAACCTGCGCGACAGAACGGGCATAGTACAGCTCGCATTCAATGACGATACCGACAGAGCCGTTTTTGAAAAGGCGCAGCAGGTAAAGAGCGAATTTGTGCTGATGGCAAAAGGCACTGTACGCCCGCGCGAGAGCGAGAATGCCAAGCTAAAAACGGGCAAGATAGAGATAGCCGTTACCGACCTGCGCATACTTGCAAAGGCGGAAACTACGCCTTTTGAGGTCACCAATTCCGACAAGGTGAACGACGAGCTGAAGCTGCGCTACCGCTACCTAGACCTCAGAAACCCCAGACTTCAGAAAAACCTCATCATGCGCCACGAGATAGCTAAGGCGGCGAGAGAGTACTTCTACTCAAACGGTTTCCTCGAGATAGAAACGCCTATGATGATGCGCTCTACCCCCGAGGGCGCTCGCGACTACCTCGTGCCCTCGCGCGTGCACAAGGGCAGCTTTTACGCCCTGCCGCAGTCGCCGCAGATATACAAGCAGCTTTTGATGGTATCGGGCTACGACCGCTATGTTCAGGTAGCCCGCTGCTTCCGCGACGAAGACCTGCGCGCCGACCGCCAGCCCGAATTTACCCAGATAGACCTTGAGATGTCTTTCGTAGACGTTGACGGACTTATCGAGATGGGCGAGGGCTTCTTGAAGCACATCTGCAAGCAGGTACTGGGCAAGGATATACCTACCCCCCTGCCGCGCATCACCTTTGCCGACGCTATGAACCGCTACGGCTCTGACAAGCCCGACACCCGCTTCGGCATGGAGATACAGAATATAACCGAAGCTGTAAAGGGGATAGAGTTCCCCGTATTTACAGGCGCGGTAGAAGCGGGCGGAAGCGTTCGCGCGATAGTTGCCGAGGGCGCTGCCGCGACCTACACCCGCAAGGAGATCGACAAGCTTACCGACCACGCAAAAGGCATAGGCGCAAAGGGTCTGGCGTATATTCGCTGGACAGCCGACGGCGCTAACTGCTCATTCAAGAAATTCCTCGGCGAGGGCGACCTTGATAAGCTGCTCGCGGCGCTGGGCGCTAAGGAAGGCGACCTCGTGCTGATAGCCGCCGATAAGGATAAGATAGCCCTGCCGGTACTCGGCGCGCTCCGCCTTATCATCGCGAAGAGAATAGATATTATCCCCGCCGACAAGCTGAACTTCCTCGTTATCACCGAAATGCCTTTCTTTGAGTACGACGACGAGAGCGGTAAGTGGCTCGCTATGCACCACCCGTTCACCATGCCGATGGAGGAGTGCCTCGACAGCCTCGATTCCGACCCCGCCTCCGTTCGCGCGCAGGCTTTCGACTTCGTTCTCAACGGCGTTGAGCTTTCCTCCGGCTCTATGCGTATCACCGACTTTGAGCTTCAGCAGAAGATGTTCGAGGCACTGGGCCTTACCGACGAAGAGATAGCCGCAAAATTCGGCTTCTTGGTAGACGCTTACCGCTACGCCGCGCCCCCTCACGGCGGCATGGGCTTCGGTCTTGACAGACTCGCTATGATGCTCTGCGGCGCAGATTCGCTGAGAGATGTAGTAGCTTTCCCGAAAGTACAGAACGCCAGCGAGCTTATGAGCGCCTGCCCCGCGCAGGTAGACCCCGAGCAGCTCGCCGAGCTGGGCATAGAGGTTTCGCAGACCGCGCAGGCTGATGATGAATAATTGAACTTTGGTTTAAACTATTGAACAAAAATAAGACCGTCCCTTTGTGCAAAGGGGCGGTTTTTTGTACAAATTGTTAGCAAAGCGTTGACGAAACCGTCATAATTATGCTATAATAAAATATGGTATTGTGTAACTTTTGGAGAGAAGAACTAAATCCCAAATATGATTAGAATTACAGAGATATAGATAAAAGCCTAACACAGAACTAAAAACGGAGGTCACCGATGAGTCAGACAGAAAAAACAATCGACTATTCTACCTATTCTTCGTACAAAGATACGGTAGCTTCGCTAACTGAGAGCTTGAAAGAGCTGCTTTCGCTGAGCGAGGAGATCTCGCTGAGCCATACGGCGGATTCTATCCGCGAAACCATCGAAAAATCAGCAGACGAGCATTTTGAAGTTGCCATAGTCGGCGAATTCAAGCGCGGGAAATCTACGCTTATAAACGCTATGCTCGGCGAGGACGTACTGCCCGCAGACGTGCTGCCCGCTACCGCTACGCTCAACCGCGTAACTTACAGTGAAGAGCCTTTCGTGCAGGTGGAGTATAAAGACGGCAGAAGCGAGCGCATAGATATAGACCAGCTTGAAAACTATGTTACAAAGCTCACGCTGGAATCAGAAGAAGTGGCTGAGACTGTAAAGGAAGCTACCGTTTATTACGATACCAATTTCTGCAAGAATAACGTTGACATCATCGACACTCCCGGTCTGAACGACGACGAGCAGATGACCAACGTTACCCTTTCCATACTGCCGAAGATCGACGCGGCGGTCTTCGTTATCAGCGCGAACTCGCCTTTCTCGCAGTTTGAAAAAGATTTCCTTGAAAAGAAAATGCTTACTTCCGACGTGGGCAAGATAATTTTCGTAGTAAACTGCTTCGGCACATTCTCGCCTGAGGACGAAAACAAGATAGTAGAAACAGTACGCACCAGAATAACCAAGTATGTAATGGACAAGGCGAAGATGGTAATGGGCGAGGATTCCCGCGAATTTGCCGTTTACAAGCGCAAGATAGGCACGCCCAGAGTAATAGGCCTGTACGCAAAGCGTGCGCTGACCGCTAAGAAAATAGAAGATCAGGGTCTGCTGGAGGAATCGAACTTCCCCGAATTTGAGCGTGCGCTGGAAACTATGCTGACCAAAGACCGCGGTACTATCACCCTCCAAATACTGGCTAACAAGATAACCAACTCGGGTACTGAGATACTGCGCTCGGTAGTAATGCAGGAAAACGCCCTTATGATGGCAAACGACGAATTTATGGAGCGCTACGAAGCCGCCATCGGCGAGATCGACGATATACGCAACAAAAAGCGCGCCGAGTTCGTAAAGATAAACAAGGCCGCTAATCAGGTGTTCTCCGACTTGCAGCCCGTGCTCGACAGCTATTGGGAAAACATCGAGGAAGCCGCTATGCAGGTGATCGACAGCTACAGCATGACCTCCGACGACTTCAAGCGCGACAAGCTGAAGATAGTTACCGGCAAGATGACCGAAAAGATAAAAGAGAGCATAGAAGACAGAGCGCAGCTTATCTGCGAGCAGATACAGAACAACATCAACGTTGCCGTAAGCTGCGAGGCAGAAAGACTGCAAAGCTTCGAGGACGAATTCTTCGAGTCCGTCACCAAAATACAGGAAATGTTCGTTATGCCCGATAAGATCTCGAAAAACGGCACGGCTGCCGATAAGGGCATAGGCGCGGCGCTCGGCTCGTTCGGCGTAGGCGCGGCGTTCTTAGGCTTCCGCGAAGCGGGCGTAAAGGGCGCGCTGCTGGGCGGAGTTACGGGCTTAGTAAGCTTTTCTTCGATATTCTTCACCACCGTGCTGGCGCTCTCGCCCGCATGGCCCATCGCCCTCTGCCTTATGGCGGTAGCGGGTCTGGCAGGCACGTTCACAGCGGGCTTCGCGATAGATAAGCTGCTGGTGAACGAGAGAATAGATAAATACAAGAACAACTTCAAGACGCAGGTGAAAAAACAATTTCACGAAATGCGCCTGAACAACGACTTTACCGAAACAGTCCGCCGTCAGGTATTCTCGGCATTTGAAGGACTGAAAGGCAAGATAGAGACCGAGACCGAGATCATACTGCGCGACACGCAGGAAACACTCGACAACCTCAATTCGCTCAAGACTGAGAAGAACAATATATCCGAGCGCGAGATGGACAGACTGCACAGCATAGCCGAAAAGGCGAGCGCGATAGTTTCCGACGCATACGCTGTAAGAAAGGTAATATCCGACTCGCTGGATAACGCGGCTGAAAATAACGAAGCCGTATAAGCGATACTGACCAAGAAATTACAGGAGGAAAGCAAACATGAGTGATACCGTTTCATCGGTAAACCCGCTTTTGTCGATAGATACAGATTTCCGCAGCTATCTGAACGCTTATACACGCTCTTTTCAGAACCACGTTATAGACGGTCAGCTCGATTACGCCATCGACTCAGACTTCGCCGTAAGGCAGAAGCTGATAGGTCTTTCGGGCTGGGGAAAACTTTCTAAGGCAATAAACGGCACGGATATTTCCGCCGAGGCCAAGCACCTTTTCTTAAAGTGCGAGCAGGCGGGCGCGCTGAAATATCCCGAGATATACGACGTACTAAAGCAGTGCAGCGAGCGCTTAGAGCTCAACCTGCCGATAGTGCTGCTGCGCAAGGACTACGAAAAGCCGCTGATATACTCGATAGCCAGCGACCTTATCGAGCCGAGCATAGTGATTACAAAAACGCTTTTTGATATGTGCAGCAAGGAGGAGCTTGAGCTGCTTATAGGCAGCGAATGCGGCAGGATACAGAATAACCACTGCGTCTACAACTGGGCTTTCACATATCTAAATTACAATAAGGACGCCTACAAGCCCTCTGAACGCTCGTATAAGGGCGCGGTAAACAGCCAGATAGTCGGCGCGCTGATAGACTGGATACGCTTTGCCGACGTAACGGCGAACCGCGCGGCTATGATCTGCATGACTAATCCCGGCAGATATATAGACGTATCATGCGGGCTGCTGAAAAAGGGCTACACCGATTTTTACGGCAGAAAGCAGGAAAACACCGACGCCGAAAAACTTATGCAGCTCTCGGCGGCGAACCACACTACCGCGGCGCGCAGCCTAAGACCCGCGGCTTCTCTTACCGACTTAGAGCGCAAGATAGTCGCTTCGGCTGAGTACCTCACCTGCGATTCGCTGTTTACATGGCGCACCGACCTCGAGGCTGCCGATTCGCACACCTGCACGGGACAGATATGCGATGTGCGAAGCAATATAATTCTGGCGGGAGGGCAGTGATATGAGCGAGATAAACGAATACTCAAACGTAAACGCCCACGCCGATATAGAAAAGATCCGCGCGATAACCGACAGCATTGCCGAGGACAAAGAGCTTGCCTCGATACTGGGACATGATTTTACCGAGAGCCTGAGCGACTGGAAAACGCTTATCGGCAAGCGCAGCTCCGAGCCTTTCACGCTGGTGATACTCGGCGACTTCAAGCGCGGCAAGAGCACTATAATCAACGCGCTGCTGGGCAGAGAGATAGCCCCCTCGAACGTTTCACCCGAAACGTACACGATAAACGAGATCTCTTACGGCGAAGAGCGGGAAGTTACCGCCGTACTGGAAAACGGTCAGCGCGTGCCGCTGCAAATGGGCGATATTACGCGCGACAGACTTGAAATTTTGATGAGAATGTTCCCCGCTAAGGTGGAATATTTGGATATACGCGACAACGCGCCGATACTCAAAGAGATACGCATAGTCGACACGCCGGGTCTTTCCGACCTCGACGACCTCGACAGGCAGGTAACGGAATATTTGGTGAATGCCGACGCTATAATGTACGCGGCTTCAAGCCTGCTGCCGTTCTCTGAGTCGGAGCAGATGTATCTGGCTTCGCACGTTCAGCCACGCCGCTTCGGTATGCTGTATGTGCTGGTAAATATGATCGACGCGCTCAATTCGCAGAGCGACGTGGATAAGATAATGCGCAGATTTAAAATGCTCTGCGAAAAGATAGTGCCGAACGCTTTCGTTTACGGCATAAGCGGCGCGGACGAACTTCGCCGCAAGACCGGCGCTGCGCGGCTTCCCGATAAGGGCACTAAGGAATTTTACGAAACGCAGTTCATGCAGTTTGAAATGTCGCTGCAGCGCGATATTATCCTTAAAAAGGATATTATCCGCACCGAGCGCGTGCTCACCATGCTTGACGATATGGTGAGCGAAACCAGCGCGAAGCTGCATATGTTCTCGGAAATGGCTGAGATGGACTATAAAAAGCTGGAGGATAAAGAGCGCGGCTTCGACGAGCAGTGCAGCCAGCTTTCGGCGGCGCTGGAAGAGTGCAAGCCGGTATTGCACCTCAGTATGACGGAAATGCAGCAGGAAGCGGAAAGCTGGATGTACGAATTTTTCGCCAAGCTGCGCAAGAGCATACTCGAATGCCGCAGCAAGGACGCGGCGGGCAATGACATTTATTCATCAGAGGACATCGAGAAATACTTCTACTCCTACCTGATGGAAAAGGTGGGCGAGGCTTACCGCACCTGTATAGAGTATCACCGCGACAAGATGAAGGAAACGGTGGACAAGCTGAGCCGCCAGCTCGCGAAAAAGCTGGGTCTGGAAGACCTCTCGCAGGTAACGCAGGTCACCTCGGTAGACCGCATAATGCGCTCGCTGGGCAAAAACGTTATGCGGCAGGTAATGGGCGTGAAACTCTTCGGTACGTCTGAAACGTTCCCGCCCGCTACCATGACGGCTTTCAGCAAGATACTCGGCAAGAAGAAGCAGACCGACATCATAGATATAGCGCTGGAGAATTACGACGATATACGCCTTAACATCGTAAACGACATTAAGAACGTATATCAGGATCTGGAAGTGAAGGCGCTTCAGCAGCTCGACGGCATCTACCAGTATCAGGCAGAGCTGGGTAAGGAAGCGCTGGGTCACGCAAAGCAGATAATGGAAAGCTACGACAGTGCGCAGATAGGCGGCACGCTCAAAGCGGCTATCGACAAGCTTTCAAAAGCTTCGGAAATTCTGAAAAAATACAAGCAGGCGTAATGCCCTGCGCAAGTGCGAATATAGAAAGAGCCGAGCTGTCAGGAAATGGCAGACCGGTTCTTTTGTGTGCATTGTGCATATGTGCATAAAAATAAGGCGAGCAGTTTTTAGCTGTTCGCCTTTTGCATTTAAAAATATCAGTCGGCAGCGCTTTCGGTCATGTCAGCTGCGGGGGTGTTTGCTGCGAGAGCTGCGGTAGCCTGATCGTGCCATGAGGGCTCCTGCTCAGGTATCTCGGCAAGCTCGTAATTTCCGGTAAGTTCATTGAGAATATAAATATCAGCCGACTTTAAGTCCTTAGCTATGGTAGCCACTTTGTTGTAAAGCTTTGACTTATATGTATAGAACTCGAAGATGTAGCATTTCTTTTTGCCATCGGCAGTCTTTATTCTTTCAAGACCGGTGTAGCCGTACATTTTCTTTCCGCTGGTATCGGGGAAAAGCTCGGAAGAAGCCTCGGTAACGTAATCGAAATCAGCCTCAGCCTCATCGGGAAGCTCGGTAAACTCGGTATCGGGCAGCGACTCAGTACCCTGCGTAGTGGTCTCGGCAACGGTTTCGGCAACTTTCTGCGGAGCTGCTGCCTTTTTGGAAGATGTATCAGAGCAGGAACAAAGCGCCATCGCTGCGGAAAGCGAAACGGCTGCTGCGACTATTAAAGCTTTCAGTTTCATTTTATATACTCCTTGTTAATTAAGTACCTATGTGGTACAACGTCATAACATACATACAATTTTTCAACGTATAAGAGTATATCACAAAACTTTTTCATTGTAAAGGTGGGTAAAAGTTTTTTTACAAAAAAATTCCGATTACAACAAAAACGCTATAATCGGAATTGTGTTTTTATGCAATTTCACAAGCAATTGTTACATTCTGTAACATATCGCCAGCCGTTCCCGCATTAGACCGGCAGGCAATGAAAAGCTGCTTTTTAGTCGTACTCTACAACGTCGAGCCAGCGCATGAGGAACTCCTTCTCGCTTTCGATGCCCCTGTCAAGCTGGGCGGCAGCTACGATAGGAAGCCACTGCTGAACGTATTTCTTGGAGGTTCCGGTCTTCTGGCAATATTTCTGGAGGTACATATCAGCGTACTGCGGGCGTTTCAGCGAGAGCAGCAGGTAAGTCTTGGCTACGTCGGCGGAAGCGTTGCCCTGACGAGCCGAACCCCAGTTGAGAACGTAAGTGCCTTCGTCGTTAAGGATAACGCAGTCGGGGCTGAAATTGTTGTGACAGAGCTTTATGTGCTTCGGCATAGAGTCGAGTCTGGTGAGCAGCTCGTACTTCTTTATCTCGTCGATCTGGCTGAGCGACTTTATCTGGCGAGCCAGCTTGTCTTTCAGCTTCGAGAGCAGCGGCATATACTGCGCGTGGATCTCGCACTGTATGTCTACCAATTTGTCGATGTACATTTCAGCCTTGTCGGGGTTCTCGTCGATGAGCTGACCCAGCGTTTTGCCGTTTATCCAGTCCATAGAGATAGCCCATTTGCCGTCTATCAGTGAAACCTCGTGCAGTACAGGCATCTTTATACTTGAAAGACCTAGGGTAGTTTCTACTCTGGCGTGGGTAAGCGCTGCGTACAGGCACTTTTCCTTGTATTTTTCATCTTTGTAAACTCTTATAGCAAGTCCGTCTGATTCGTAAACGTCGTAAATATCTCCTGAGGCTACAAAATTTTTCAGTTCCATAAGTCATATCTCCTTTTCATGACGAATTAAATTTATCAGGCAAAGCGTAAATGTTAGATTCAGTTGTGTAATCTGACGATTTATGTTTGCTTGATTTATCATGTCTATATTATACTACACTTTTTCCGATTTGTCTAGTCTTTTTTGTGCAAAATGATATTGTTTACACAATGTTAAGCAAGTATTTAATGAAAATACATATTTAGAGTAAGAGTGAAAACTGCGCGAAAAGAGCGAGTGATAAATTTGTAAAGATTTATTGTGCATAATGACGAATGATTTTTGTCTAAGTTTTATAATTCCTGCGAGCTTATTTGTGAATAATAGATATAATTCGGGGCAAAATGACTTAAAAAGCTGTGAGTTTGACAGATTGACAAAAAAATAACAATCTGCTATAATAGTATCATGGGATATGAAAATATCCGACACCGTAAAAGAATAAAACGGTTATTTGGAAGCAGACTTCATTGGAAAGTCACGCCGCGCGCTGAGAAGCGGCAAATGGCGCTTTGAAAACGCCAAGAAAGGAATGGTTAGATTTATGGCTAAGGAAATTAAGCTCGTAGACAGCGTTGAATCGCTCGAAGCCAAGATTGCGGAAGTTAGAGCCGCACAGGCTGTTTTCTCGACCTACACTCAGGAACAGGTCGACAAGATCTTCAAGGCTGCTGCTATCGCTGCAAACAAGGCAAGAATACCCCTCGCAAAGATGGCTGTTGAAGAAACAGGCATGGGCATCGTAGAAGATAAGGTAATCAAGAACAACTACGCTGCCGAGCACATCTACAACGCTTACAAGAACACCCAGACCTGCGGTGTATTTGAGGAAAACAAGGCATACGGCACCACCAGAATCTATGAGCCTATCGGACTCATCGGCGCTGTTATCCCTACCACAAACCCGACTTCTACCGCTATCTTCAAGACCCTTATTTGTCTGAAGACCAGAAACGGTATCATCATCTCCCCGCACCCCCGTGCAAAGAAGTGCACCATCGAGGCTGCTAAGATCGTTTACGAAGCAGCAGTTGCGGCAGGCGCACCTAAGGGCATCATCGGCTGGATCGACGTTCCTTCGCTCGACCTCACCAACATGATCATGAGAGAGTCTGACACCATCCTCGCTACCGGCGGCCCCGGAATGGTAAAGGCTGCTTACTCCTCGGGTACTCCCGCTCTCGGCGTAGGCGCGGGCAACGCTTCCGCTATCATCGACTCTTCGGCTGACATCGTAAACGCTGTAAACTCGATCATCCACTCCAAGACTTTCGACAACGGTATGATCTGCGCTACTGAGCAGACCGTTATCGCTGACAAGACTATATACAACGACGTTAAGAAAGAGTTCATCAAGAGAGGCTGCTACTTCCTTAATAACGAAGAAGCTGACAAGATCAGAAGCACCATGCTCATCAACGGCGCTCTGAATGCTAAGATCGTTGGTCAGCGCCCTGTTACCATCGCTAAGATGGCAGGATTTGAAGTTCCCGAAGATACTAAGGTACTCATCGGCGAAGCTACCAGCACTGATCCTGATGAAGCTTTCGGCCACGAAAAGCTCACCACCATCCTCGGTATGTACAAGTCGAAGAATTTCGACGATTCGCTCAATATCGCTGAAACTCTGCTTGAGAATAACGGCGGTCTTGGTCATACCTCGGTACTGTGGATCGACAACGTAAACGAGAGAGAGAAGCTCAATAAGTTCGCTGCAAGAATGAAGACCTGCCGTCTTATCGTAAATACTCCTTCCTCGCTCGGCGGTATCGGCGACCTCTACAACTTCGATTTCGCTCCTTCTCTTACACTTGGCTGCGGCTCTTGGGGCGGCAACTCCGTATCTGAGAACGTAGGCATCAAGCATCTTTTGAACATCAAGACCGTTGCTGAGAGGAGAGAGAACATGCTTTGGTTCAGAACACCTGAAAAGGTTTATTTCAAGAAGGGCTGCCTGCCCGTAGCTCTCGACGAGCTGAAAAACGTAATGGGCAAGAAGAAGGCCTTCATCGTTACCGACCAGTTCCTTTACAAGAACGGCTATACTAAGGCTATCACCGATAAGCTCGACGCTATGGGCATTATCCACGAAACATTCTTCGACGTAGCTCCCGACCCGACACTTGCTTGCGCACTCGAAGGCGTAAAGGCTATCAGAGCTTTTGAGCCTGACACCATCATCGCTATCGGCGGCGGTTCTGCAATGGACGCCGGCAAGATCATGTGGGTTCTTTACGAGCATCCCGACGCTGACTTCTTCGACATGGCTATGCGCTACATCGATATTCGTAAGCGTGTATACACCTTCCCGAAGATGGGCGAAAAGGCTTACTTCATCGCTATCCCGACTTCTTCCGGTACCGGTTCTGAGGTTACTCCTTTCGCAGTTATCACTGACGAAAAGACCGGAACCAAGTATCCTCTTGCCGACTATCAGCTGATGCCTAACATGGCTATCGTTGATACCGACATGATGATGAGCGCACCCCGCGGCCTGACTTCCGCTTCCGGTATCGACGCTCTGACTCACGCTCTCGAAGCTTACGCTTCTCTTATGGCTACCGACTACACTGACGGCCTTGCACTGAGAGCTATCAAGCTGATATTCACCTACCTGCCCGACTGCTACGACAACGGCCAGACCGCTGTTAAGGCTCGTGAGGAAATGGCTAATGCTTCCACTATGGCAGGTATGGCATTCGCTAACGCATTCCTGGGTGTTTGCCACTCTATGGCTCACAAGCTCGGCGCTTATCACCACCTGCCTCACGGCATTGCTAACGCTTTGCTCATCACCCTCGTTATGAGATTCAACGCTAACGCTTGCCCCAGAAAGATGGGTACCTTCTCGCAGTACCAGTATCCTCATACTCTTGAGAGATACGCTGACTGCGCTGCTGCGATCGGCATCAAGGGCAAGGACGACGCTGATACTCTGAACAAGTTCATCGACGCTATCGAGCAGCTCAAGGCTAGAGTCGGCATCAAGAAGACCATTGCTGAGTACGGCATCGACGAGCAGGACTTCCTCGACAGACTTGATAACATGGTTGAGGACGCATTCGACGACCAGTGCACCGGCGCTAACCCGAGATACCCGCTGATGAGCGAGATCAAGGAAATGTACCTGGCTGCATACTATGGCACCGAGTACAAGGGCTGATTTTACAACTAGATTTCAAGCATCGCCGCGCCGCATAGCGTGACGAAAGCTTCCAAATAACAAAAGAGGCTGTCGCAGTACAAAAGCTGCGGCAGCCTTTTTATATGCAAAAAAATAGCATGGCACGAAAACCATGCTGTTTTTCTTAGTTGTTGTAATACGCTTCCAGCTCGTCAACGTTCTTTTTCCTGCCCGCGTTCCCGCCCACGATGAGCATTATCACGCCGATAAGTGCGAAAAGCCCGCCGACTCCGCCGAATGTGTAGTAGATCAAGTTGAAAGATCTCAACCCCTCGCCGATGTAATAATTCTTTCGCGGCGAATCAGGGTCGTAGTGGATCTCCACCTCGTCACCCTCAAAAAGGTCGGCAAACTCGCTGCTGTAAATGTTATTCTGCGCGGTGACCTGCCTGCCGTCATTGGTCGTAAATTCCACGACAGGGGAGTACGAGCCGCCCTCGTCGCTCTCTTTCACCCGCACCACAGTCGCCTGCGTTTCGGCGGTGCATCTGTTCTCCATGCCTCTGATGTGGCTTCGCGAGATCATGCAGATGCCGAGAAAGATAATGCCGATGAAAAGAAATATCCCGCCCATCACGACGAACACCATCCGCGCGGCTTTAGCCCCGTCGGCAGAAGAGATGTGGCGGCTGTAAAGAGTTTTTGAAGTGCCGAAATTATCCATAAAATTTGCTCCTTGGATTGTATTATATTAAAGTATATCACAAAATTCGGCGCGGTGCAAGTTTGATTTTGAAATCACGCCGACTTAACAGAATTTTTACAATCGAAAAGCGTTTTCAACCGTATTTTTCGCCAATAATGCTTTCTGAAAGTACGTTTCAACGTACAGTGTTGAAAATAAATTGTTGCAAATCAAGGGAAAATGAGCAGAGTTATTAACACTATCAACAGGGTTTTCAACAAAAATGCTCACGAAAACCGCTTTTCAACATAGTTTTAAACACATTGTTGAAAAACCAGCTGATATTTGCACTATATTTCCTACACTGCAAGAAAACCTGTAAAGAAAGGCAAGGCAGAAAAAATGATCAAAGGTATCAATAAACAAATAATCGAGATTAGATGTACAAACGATGAATATTTCGATAAAGTTTTGTTATTTGTTCGCGCTGATAAAGCTGACACCCCGCAGGGGCTGCTAAAGAAAAACGCCGAAAATTTCTGCGGACGAATAATGCCCTCCTACTTTGCCCGCGCTCTCAGCCGCCGCCGCACGGCGATAAAGCTTGCGCTGCTTTCGATAACTCTCGCGGGCAGCATGGCGGCGCTGATATGGCTCGCGGGACGCGTTTTTATGTAAAATATCGCAGGGCGCAAAAGGCTGATATTTGTGCAAAATGTTAAAAGAACCCGAAAAATCTTCAAAGGCTATTGGCTTTTGAAGATTTTTGTGTTATAATAAAAAGTGTGTAAAATGCTGCCGAAAGTCGGCAGAAATTTGCATATCCATAACATAACAGGAAAGGAAAATATTTTCCTATGGCATATTCAAAAGATAACGAGAGAAAAAGACCTCCCCGCCGCGGCGGACGTTCCGAACGCTATGAGCGTGCAGAGCGTGCTGACCGCTACGAGCGTACAGACCGCAGCGACCGCGCGGACGAAAGCGCCGAGCAGCAGCTTATTTTCGGCAGAAACGCTGTTACCGAAGCGCTGAAAGCGGGTAGGCTGATAGACGTGCTTTTCGTCAACAAAAACGCGGGCGGCTCGATAAACCGCATATGCGCGCTGGCGAACGAAAAGGGCATAATGATAAAGCAGGTGGACGACCGCAAGCTCGATTCGCTCTGCGAAGGGGCGGCTCACCAGGGCTGCGCCGCAATGATGGGCTGCGCCGAGTACTGCTCGATAGAGGACATTCTGCAAAGCGCGCGCGATAAGGGCGAAGACCCCTTTATCATGATCTGCGACGAGATAGAAGATCCGCATAACTTGGGCGCGATAATCAGAACGGCTGAGGCTGCCGGCGTGCACGGCGTTATAATCCCGAAAAGGCGCAGCGCTTCGCTAAACCACACGGTCTTTAAGACCTCTGCGGGCGCGGCGAGCTGGGTGAAAACGGCGCGCGTGGCGAACCTTGCGGCGGCGGTGAAAGAGTTGAAAGACGCGGGCGTTTGGATATACGGCACCGACGCGGCGGGCGAGAGCATATACAACTGCGACCTAAAGGGCGGCATAGCTTTCGTGATAGGCTCTGAAGGCTTCGGCATGGGCAGACTGATGCGCGAAAACTGCGACTTTCTCGTAAGCCTGCCGATGTACGGCGAGGTAAATTCGCTCAACGCTTCCGTGGCGGCGGGAATTTGTATGTACGAAGCCGTAAGACAGCGTTTAAAGTAAATAATTAGCAAATATAGAGTTAGGAGTGGGCTGATGTCTGAAAATAATATAGATAAATTTTCGCTTGACGAGATCCTTAGCGAATATACTCCGAAAACCGCGAAAAGTTCAGGCGAAATGGACGTAGAAGATATAATAAACGAAACAAATCTGCACACGGCTATGGCGGCTTCGGCTGAGATTGCTGACCGCGGGCAGGAGAGTGCTGAAACGGCGTCTTCTGAAAATCCCGAAAATACAGTCGCCGCCGCGGAAGCTGACGAGAGCGCTGCTCACGAAGCGAGTGCCGATACCGCCGAAGCCGATAAAAAGCACGAGGGCTTTTTTGATTCTCACCTGCGCCCCATCGGCGAAAAGGTGATAAACAAGCTCGAGGAACAGGCTGAGGAATTTGACGAAGCCGTTGCGGGCGAGGAAGCGGACGATGTTCCCGAAGATGAGCTGGGCGATGAATTTGAAGGCTCGGCGGACGAGTTTTACGATAACGCTTTCGGCAGCGTGGTAGACGAAAACGCTGAGGAAGCTGCTGAAGATGAGGAAGAGTACGCCGAAGATACCGAGCCTGTTATAAACGAAGAGACTCAGCCCGAAGAGGAAGAGCCGGACGAGGCTTGCGAGGACGATACATACGGTGACGATGGTGACAATGAGAACGAAGCAGAGTCCGAACCGCTGAAAAATACCCGCGGCACGCGCTTTATGTTCCGCACCGAGGAGTACGTTGACGAGGACAAGCGCCCCTCTTCTCAGAGCGAATACACCAAAAAAGAGGACGCGCCGAAGATAAAGGAGCAGATACAGCGCCTGCGCTCAAACCTTACGGTGCGTGCGGCGGTGCTGCTTTTCGCGGCGCTTTTCAGCCTTTTCATCACCGTGGCGAACGACCTCTCGCTGCCGCTGGCGGCGGTTTTTGACCGCACGGTAAACCCCTCGGCGTTCATATTTACAAATACCATACTCGCGATAGTCGCGGTGGGCTTCTCCTACTCCGTCATCGTGAACGGCATAAAGAGCATTTTCAGCCGCCGCCCCGACAGCGACAGCGTTGCGGCTTTGAACATGATAGCGGCTATACTTGCAGGCCTTGTTACGCTTTTCGACCCCGAGTCGCTGAAGGCTTCCTTCTTCCATATCTACACATCTTCGGCGATACTGGGCATGCTCTGCAACACGCTCGGCAAGCTCTGCATAGTACGCCGCACTCAGCGCAACTTCGAGTTCGTGGCTGAGACCGAGAATTTCTCGGCGGTAGAGCTTGTGGACGACGACCAAACAGTCGCTTACCTCACTAACGGCTCTGCCGGCAAGCGCAAAGAGCTTGCAGTTATGCGCCGCACGGGCTTTATAAAAGACTTCATGAAAAACAGCTACTCCTCCGACCTCGCGGACAGCTACGCGGAAAAGACTACTCCGCTAATGCTGGCGGCGGCGCTGGCGGTGGGTCTGCTCTCGATAGTATTTGAGAAAAATTCATCGGGCGCGGCGGAAAAGCTCTTTGTATTCCTCGCTTCCGTTTCGGGCACGCTGGCGATAAGCTCTTCGGTAGGTTTGGCACTGATAGTAAACCGCCCAATGGCTAAGGCGAGTAAGCGCCTTTCGGAATACTCGGGCGTGATACTCGGCTACTCTTCGGTAGAGGAATTTGCTGAGGTAAACAGCGTAGTCATCGACTCGGGCCACCTTTTCCCGACGGGCACTGTTGAATTTGTGAACCTGAAAATGCTCGGCTCTGTAATGATAGATCAGGCGATAATCTATGCGGCGAGCATGGCGCAGGCGGGAAGAAGCGTTACCATACCCGCGTTCTACAAAATGCTGCGCGGCAAGAGCGATATGATACTCGGCGTAAAGGGCTGCGCCTCTGAGGACAACCTCGGCGTTTCGGGCTGGATAGAGAACAAGCGCGTGCTGCTTGGCAGCCGCAAACTCATGGAGCGCCACGGCGTAGAGGGTCTGCCCTCTGAGTCGGCGGAGGAGAATTTCGCCGACGGCAACGGCATCATGTACCTTGCCGTTTCGGGTCAGGCGGCTATGATGTTCGCCGTACAGCTCTCGGTAGGCCCTGCCGCCGAAAGATGGGTGCAGGAGATGGAGGACGAGTCGATAGATATTCACGTTCGCTGCTCCGACGGCTTCATCACACGCGAGCTGCTCTCGCAACTTTTCGACATCAGCGCTTCGTCTATACGCCTGCTGCCCTCTGCCTGCGACGGCGACTGCGAGCAGCTTATGGAGTATAAAGAGAGCGTTTCTGCCTCGATGTTCTGCTCGGGCCACCTGCCCAGCTTCTCGATGCTGCTGGTAGCGGCAAAGCGGCTGAAATTCGTGGCGAATATGGGCGTGGCGCTGCAATACGGCGCTATGGTGCTGGGCATAGTTATCTCGGTGATAATGATGCTTACAGGCTCTTTCGCGCAGATAACGCCTACGATAGTTGTTATCTACAACCTGGCGTTCCTGCTGCTGACTATGCTGATACAGGGCATGAAGAAAATATAGCTTATTACTCCGCAGAAGTGCTGAAAAAATGCGCTTCTGCGGATATTTTTCCCATTTTTAAAATAGCGTTGCGCTGTTTTTTAATAATTTGCAAAATCACTTGACAATGCGCCCAAAAAGTGAGATAATATAATAGATTAGTTATGCTTAAAGGAAGGTAATTGAGATATGGCTATAAGAGTAGGAATGGTCTCGCTGGGATGTCCAAAAAATCAGGTGGACGCTGAGAAAATGATGTTTTCGCTGCGCAAGTACGGCTTTGAACTTATACAAGACGCTGCCCTTGCCGACGTGGCTATTATAAATACCTGCGGATTTATCCAGTCCGCTAAAGAAGAAGCTATAGAAACTATGCTCGAATTCATAGCTCTAAAAAAAGAGGGCAGGATAAAGGGTGTGATATGCACAGGCTGTCTGGCAGAGCGCTATAAGCAGGATATTCTCGACGAGATGCCCGAGCTTGACGCGGTAGTTTCCCTAGGTAAAGACGCCGAGATAGCGCAGATAGTGAAGGATATAATGTCGGGCGAAAACGGCGAAAAGCTTTACGCGGGCGATAAATGCTCGCTGCCTTTAGAGGGCGGAAGAATCATCTCTACTCAGCCTTTTTACGCTTATCTGAAAATAGCTGAGGGCTGCTCTAACGGCTGCACCTACTGCGCTATACCCGCTATAAGAGGAAAATTCCGCAGCCGTACTATCGAGAATATTCTTGAAGAAGCGCGCTGGCTCGCCGATAACGGCGTTACCGAGCTGGTAGTAGTTGCGCAGGATACCACCCGCTACGGCGAGGATATTTACGGCGAGAGCCGCCTGCCCGAGCTGCTTACCGAGCTTTGCAAGATAGAGGGCTTCCACTGGATACGCACCCTTTACCTCTACCCCGAGCGCATCACAGATAAGCTGATAGATACCATAGCCGAGCAGGATAAGCTGGTAAAGTATTTCGATATACCTATACAGCACTGCAACGCCGATATACTAAAGCGCATGAACCGCTGCGGCAGCCGCGAAACGCTTACCGAGCTGATAGGCAAGATACGCGCCCGCATACCGAACGTTATCATAAGAACTACGCTGATAACCGGCTTCCCCGGCGAAACGCAGGAGCAGTTTGAAGAGCTGGCTGAATTTGCCAACGATATGCGCTTTGAAAGACTGGGCTGCTTCGCCTACTCCGCCGAAGAGGGCACGCCCGCCGCTAAGTTTGAGGGTCAGCTTCCCGACGAGGAGAAAGAGCGCCGCAGCGACGTAATAATGGAACAGCAGATGTTCATAAACGACGTGCAAAATCAGGAAATGATAGGAAAAGTAGTAGAGGTAGTTACCGAGGGCTTCGACAGATACGCCGAGTGCTGCTTCGGCAGAAGCGCGGCAGACGCCCCCGAGATCGACGGAAAGATATTCTTCTCTTCTGAGCGCAAGCTCACCGTCGGCGAATATGTGAAAGTTAAGATAGACGATACGCTGGACTGCGACCTGCTGGGCACGGTCTGTGAGTAATATAGCAAAAGAAAAATATTGGGAAAGGGCTGGGAAAGATATTATGAATCTTCCAAATAAGCTTACGGTGCTGCGCGTAGTGCTGGTACCGTTCTTTGTTGCGGCGCTGCTGATAAACTTTACAGGTCATATCTGGGTGGCGCTCGCTTTGTTCGCGATAGCTTCTATAACCGACTGGTTTGACGGAAAAATTGCCCGCCGTGACGGACTTGTTACCGACTTCGGCAAATTCCTCGACCCGCTGGCTGACAAAATGCTCGTCACCTCCGCGCTGATCTGCTTTGCGGCAGGCGGCTGGTGCGACGCGGCGGCCGTTATCATAATAATCGCAAGAGAATTTATGGTATCGGGTCTGCGCATGGTCACGGCGAACAAGGGCGTGGTAGTAGCCGCGGGTATTTGGGGCAAACTCAAGACCGCATTCACAATGATCGCGATAATCGCTATAATGTGTATAGAAGGCTTTGTCGGTCACAACGGCACAGTATTCCTTATCTCTGAGATACTGATATGGATCTCGGTGCTCTTTACCGTTATCTCGGGCGGGATATACCTCAAAACTTACTGGGCGTACATCGACCCGAATAAGTAAGTTTCCGCTCGGTACAAAGCTCATTTTTAGGCAAGACTTGCAGTGTTGCCTTTATTGAAAGGAATGTACACAGTGTCATTTATTAACGATATAAAGGCTGATATACAGTCGATAAAAGAACGCGACCCCGCCGCACACAGCGCGCTGGAGATCGTGATAACCTACTCGGGCGTGCACGCAGTGATAATGCACCGCGTAGCGCACTGGTTTTACGAGAAGGATATGATAGTGGCAGCCCGCATTATCTCGCAGGTGAGCAGATTTTTCACAGGCATAGAGATACACCCCGGCGCTAAGATAGGCAAGGGCCTGCTGATAGACCACGGCAGCGGCGTAGTTATAGGCGAAACGGCTGAGATAGGCGACTACTGCCTGCTTTATCAGGGCTGCACTTTGGGCGGCACGGGCAAAGATCAGGGCAAGCGCCACCCCACTCTCGGCAATAACGTAATGGTCGGCTGCGGCGCGAAGATACTCGGGCCTTTCAAGGTCGGCGACGGCGCTAAGATAGCGGCGAACGCAGTGGTGCTGGAAGAAGTTCCGCCAAACGCTACGGCGGTGGGCGTGCCCGCGAGGATAGTACGCGTAAACGGAAAGACCCCACCCTGCCCCGCTACGCAGGATATAGACCAGATACACATACCCGACCCCGTAGCTCAGGAGCTTTGCAAATATAAGGTAGAGCTGGAAAAGCTCAAAAAGGACGTAGAAGAGCTGAAAAAGGGAAACTAACGAAAGAGGCTTTGAATAATGCAGATATATAATTCACTCACAAGAAAAAAGGAAGAGCTAGTACCCCACGAACCCGGTAAGCTGAGTATGTACACCTGCGGACCTACCGTTTACCACTATGCGCATATAGGCAACCTGCGCAGCTATATAATGGAGGACGTTCTGGAAAAATACCTCAGATACACGGGTCTGGACGTTAAGCGCGTAATGAATATCACCGATGTAGGCCACCTTACTTCCGACGGCGATACGGGCGATGACAAAATGCTCAAGGGCGCGAAGCGCGAGCACAAGACGGTAATGGAGATTGCTAAGTTTTACACTGACGCTTTCTTTGCCGACTGCGCAAAGCTCAATATAAAGACCCCCGACGTGGTAGCCCCCGCTACCCAATGCATCGATGACTTTATAAAGGTCATCTCGGCGCTGATAGAAAAAGGCTACGCTTACGAGGCTGGCGGAAACATCTATTTCGATACCTCTAAGCTCAAAGAATACTACGTTTTCGGCGACTTCAGCGAGGAAGACCTCGCGGTAGGCGTTCGCGAGGGCGTTGAGGAAGACGGCAACAAGCGCAACAAGGCTGACTTCGTGCTTTGGTTCACAAAGTCGAAATTCGACGATCAGGAGCTGAAGTGGGATTCGCCGTGGGGCGTTGGCTACCCCGGCTGGCACATAGAGTGCTCCTGCATTTCGATGAAAAACCTCGGCGAATACCTCGACCTCCACTGCGGCGGCATCGACAACCAGTTCCCCCACCACACTAACGAGATCGCGCAGAGCGAAGCTTACCTCGGCCACAAGTGGTGCAACTACTGGTTCCACGTTCACCATCTTAATACCAACAGCGGCAAGATGAGCAAGTCGAAGGGCGAGTTCCTCACCGTTTCGCTGCTCGAAAGCAAGGGCTACGACCCGCTGGTGTACAGATTTTTCTGCCTACAATCGCATTACAGAAAGTCGCTGGTATTCACCTACGAAAATCTCGATAACGCAAAGCGCGCATTTGAAAAGCTGGCAGCTTCGGTAGCGGCGGCTAAGAAAACTGCATCGGGCGAGCCTGACGCGGCTAAATTCGCCGAGCTGAAAGCGGGCTTTGACGCAGCGCTGGGCAACGACCTCAACACCTCGCTCGCGATAACCGCGCTTTACGACGTGCTGAAATCCGACGCGGACGGCGCTACCAAGATCGCGCTGATAAACGACTTTGACAAAGTGCTCTCGCTCGACCTCGTGAAAAAGGCTGACGCGCTGATAGAGGCCGAAAAGGCTGCCGAAAGCGACGTTCCCGCCGAGATACAGGCTCTTGTTGACCAGCGCCGCGAAGCGAGAAAGGCTAAAAACTTCGCCCTCGCCGACGAGCTTAGGGACAAGATATCCGAGCTGGGCTGGGTGGTAGAAGAGACCAGACAGGGCACAAAGATCTACAAAAAGTGAGGAAATAAAGCGAAGTGAAAAAAGACCAGCCATATGTAGATAAGGACAACAACACCTCGCGCGGAGTGCCTATGGCGCGCCGCAAGATGATGACCTACTTTCAATTCTCGCTGATAGCGCTCATCTTCGTGGTGGTGTTCGCCGCGATATATTTCATCTCGAAAGCCATCGACGGCAAAAACAAGATAGATTACAACAGCGCCGAGCTTATACAGTACGAGCTGCCCGCGGACGACACAAAGGTAGCCGTTTTTGAAACCAACCTCGGCACATTCAAGGCGGTGCTTTACGAAGACCAAGCGCCCGAATACTGCAAGTATTTCGAGGGGCTGGCTGAATCGGGCTATTACGACGGCACGCACGTTTTCGCCGTGCAGGACGGCGTTTATTTCATGGGCGGCTCAAAGACCTCAGACGGCACTGACGACAGCGATACCGATAAGACGGAAAAATCGCCCGAAAAGTCGAAAGACCTTTGGCCGTTTTACGGCGCGCTGGCGGCTTACGGCAACCAGAAATCGGCTTTCAATACGCAGATACAGGCGGGAAGCCGCGTGCTTTTCATCGGCAGCATAGAGTTTGACAAAGATACCTGCGAGCAGCTGGACTCCGCAAGCGACAACACCAAGCTCAACAACGCTTTTAAGACAAAGGGCGGCGTGCCAAATTTCTCGCAGCAGTACACGATATTCGCACAGGTGTACGACGGCCTTGAAGCTTACGAGGACGTACTGCGCGCGCAGGTGATAACCCCTTCTGACAGCAGCGGCAGCGATAAAGACGCCGACCTGCGCCCGAAGCAGGACATAACTTTTGAAAAAGTGTACATCTCGACCTACGGCGAAAACAAGAACGACGGATTTTTCTCGCTGAACGAAAACGCCGATACCGCTCAGACGGCAAACAGCGCCATAGATGACTCGGCTGAAAAGTGATGAAACGCTGAAAAATCATGAAGTTTTGGCAAAATGCCTTGACTTAAAAGCGAAAAAATAGTATAATATCTATTGTGATATATAGCGATAACTTATCAAACGATGAAAGGATCGTAAAGTGAAATGAAGAAGATGAAAAGAGCTGCGGCAGCAGCAGTGGCTGCGGCGGTAACGGCGGGCACTATGGCGGGCTGTTCGAGCACTGATTACGCGCTTACGGCAGACGGCAAAAAGGTAAACGCCGGCGTATATATAAGCTATGCGTTAAGCGAAATGACCAGCCAGATGTACACTATGTACTACGGCGGCAAGGTAAAAGACCTCAGCGAATGTTTCGACAAGCAGATAGACGGCAAGGATTTTACAACGTATGTCAAGGACAGCGCGCTGGAAAAGACCAAGGAATTTGCCACCGTAAACGCTAAGTTCGACGAGCTGGGTCTGAAGCTTTCAAAAGACGATAAAAACACTATCAGCGACAACGTATCCTCCTCGTGGGATTCCAATGGCGATTTTTACGAGTCTGAGGGCATCAGCCGCGAGTCGATAAAGCAGACCTACGAATTTTCCTTCAAGCGCTCGGCTATCTTTGATTACTATTACGCTGAGGGAGGCAAGGAAGAAGTTCCCGCCGACGACCTCCAGACATATGTCAACGATAACTACATCAGATATAAGCTGGTAACTATACCGAAGAGCACCAGCACCGATGACGATACCAAAGAATCGGAAAACGCTGAGATAAAAGAGCTTGTAGACGGCTATCTTGAAGAGGCTAAAGAACTCGATTTCGAGGGCTTTGACAAGATAATCGACGAGTACGACGCTTATAAGAAAGCTAAGGACGCCGAGGACAGCACCGACAGCTCAGCTGACGAGAGCGCGGTTACCGACCTAGATTCATCTTCGGCGGCGGACGAAAGCTCTGCTGCGGACGATACTTCTTCCGATGACTCGAGCGCGGCTGACTCGAGCGAAGCGGATACCGAGCTTAGCGCCGATACCGATACATCTTCCTCCGACGACAGCTCTGCCGACGGCGACAGCGAAGAAGAGGACAAGTACCCCAACGAAACAGTGGTAAACTACACCGACGGAACAAACAAGGACAGCGACAAGTACAACGAAAACAACGCCGAGCTGCTCAAGCAGATAAAAGAGGGCGAATATGGCGCGGCTGCCTCGTGGGACAACGATACTAATTACTACATCTTCATGTCGGCAGATATAGCCGAGCGCACCGACTACGTTGACGATAACAAGGAAACGCTTCTCCAGTCGATGAAGGGCGATGAATTCGACAGCAAGGTCGAGGGCTGGGTAAAGGAAATGAAGATAACTGTAAATAACAAGGCTGTAAAGAGATACACCGTAAAGGAGATCTACGACAGACAGACAGAGTATTACAACAAGAAAAAAGGCTGATCGAAGGTTTATCGGCTAACAAAAAACGATACTGACAAAGAGGGCGCTTACCGCCCTCTTGTTGTATATAAAAACGTGTGAAAACTGAGTGAAAAGAAAGGTCGAAAAAGGCAGATCTTATGAATAATTTCAGATACAGGATGCAGCGGTTCATGGCGGGTAGAAACGGCGCTGACAGGCTCTTTTATATCCTTACCATAGCGTATGTGGCGCTGATGTTTCTAAATGTGTTCCTGCACTCTATGATACTCTACTTTGTGGGCATAGGTGTCTTTGCGGCGGCTGCTTTCAGGTATTTTTCGCGCAACACGGCAAAGCGCCGGCGCGAGAACGCTAAGGCTGAGCAGGCGTATTACAGCGCGGCGGCTAAGGTGAACAAGATGAAAACGCGCCGCGAGCAGAGCAGAACGTATTTCTTCAAGCGCTGCCCTAACTGCGGAAAAACGCTGAGGCTGCCCCGCGTAAAAGGCAAGCACGGCACAAAGTGCCCCGCCTGCGGCTGCAAATTCAGCGTGCGCATAATCAAGGGCGCTAAGAAGTAACGATTTGAAATTATGAAGTAAAGAACAGATATGATGATATGATATTGGAGGAATAGTTTGGCTGAAAAGTCATTTCTTGCGGGCGCGGCCGAGCCGATACTGCGGGCGCGCGACGGCAAAAGAAAATTTACAGAAGCAGAAGCCTGCACCGCTTATATCTCGGCTATGGCGAAGCGCAATCAGCAGCCGTATAAGCTGCCCGCCGCGCTGAAAAACCGCGCCGATATTGCCGAGCACAGCTTTCGCGGTATGCAGTATTTCACCATCGGCGAAGAGAACGTAACGGGCGAGCCTGCAAAGACCCGCCTGCTTTATCTGCACGGCGGCTCGTATTTCGCTCCGCCAAATCTCTTTCACTGGGATATGCTGCGGCGCATAGCGGAGCTTACCGGCGCGCTGATATTCGTGCCGATCTACCCCCGTGCGCCTATACACACCTGCCTTGCGGCGTACTCGCTGCTGAATGATCTTTACGCGCAGGTGGTTACCGATACGGCTGAGGGCGGCTTTAAAAAGCTGGTAGTAATGGGCGACTCCGCGGGCGGCGGGCTGGCGCTGGGGCTTATACAGCAGCTGGGTGAGGGCGCGCGCTTGCCCGATAAGACGATACTGCTATCCCCATGGCTCGATATTTCGATGGAAAATGCCGATATGCGCGCCTACGAGGACGCCGACCCGATACTGGGAATTTACGGGCTGCGGCGCATGGGCAGGCTTTGGGCGGGCAGCCTAGACCCCCGCGACCCGCGCGTCAGCCCGATATACGGCAGCCTTGCGCAGGCGGGCGAGCTTACCGTATTCGTCGGCACGCACGAGATCTTCTACCCCGAAGCGCTGCGGCTGGCAGACTCCGCCGCCGAGCAGGGCGTTCCGCTGCGGCTGGAGGTAGGCGAGGGGCTAGACCACGTTTGGGTCAGTTTCCCGATAAAAGAAGCGCGGGCAGCGGTCGAGAAGATAGCGCTCATCATAACAGAATAAAAATAAAAGATCGGCGGGAGCTTCATTTTGCGAAACTTCCGCCGATCTTCTTTTGAGAGGAATTTATTTCATTGTCAGAATGTCATAGATCAAAATCTGAAATCGCGCTTGCCCTCGTGGATATTCTCGATGTATTCGGTAGCTAAGCGGCGCGCTTTTTCGTTCGGTATGGTCTTCAGCTCTTCGGTTATTAGCTTTTCGCCGAGCGCTTTCGTTTCGGGAGAAGCGTAGTCCTCTAGGAACTCTTTCAGCGTCATGAGGGCGTTGGGGTGGCAGCAATTCTGTATCTGACCCGTCTTGCAAAGGCTCATGAAGCGGTCGCCCGTTCTGCCCTCACGGTAGCAGGCGGTGCAGAACGAGGGTATGTAGCCCAGCTCCATCAGCCAGCGCACTACTTCGTCGAGCGAGCGCTGGTCGGAAACGTCGAACTGCTCGGTATCGTGCGGACGCTCTTCGGGGGTGTAGCCCGCGTATCCGCCTACCGATGTGCGCGAACCGCCCGAGATCTGCGAAATGCCCAGGCTGAGCACCTTATTGCGGCAAGCCTCGCTCTCGCGCGTGGAAACTATCATGCCGGTGTAGGGAACTGCTATGCGTATGCAGGCGATTATCTTAGCGAAAGTGTCGTCGTCGATACCGTTGTCAAAAACGGTGGGGTCTATATCGTCGGCGCGCTTTATTCTCGGCACGCTTATGGTGTGCGGGCCTACGCCGTGTACGGCTTCGAGGTGCTCGGCGTGCATTAGCAGACCCGCAAACTCGTACTTGTAAAGCTCAAGACCGAAAAGCACGCCCAAGCCTACGTCATCTATGCCGCCGTCCATAGCTCTGTCCATAGCTTCGGTGTGGTAAGCGTAATTGTGCTTAGGGCCTGCGGGGTGGAGCGTTTCGTAGCTTTCTTTGTGGTAAGTTTCCTGAAAGAGTATGTATGTGCCTATGCCCGCTTCTTTCAGCTTGCGGTAATTCTCTACGGTGGTAGCCGCGATGTTTACGTTCACGCGGCGGATAGCGCCGTTTTTGTGCTTTATGGAGTATATGGTATTTATGCACTCGAGAATGTACTCTATCGGGTTATTTACGGGGTCTTCACCCGCTTCGATGGCAAGGCGCTTGTGACCCATGTCTTGCAGCGCGATAACTTCCTTAGCTACCTCTTCCTGCGTCAGCTTTTTGCGGGGAATGTGGTGGTTCTGATTGTGATACGGGCAGTAAACGCACTTGTTCACGCAGTAGTTTGAGAGGTAGAGCGGCGCGAACATTACTATTCTGTTGCCGTAAAAAGCTTTCTTTATCTCCTCGGCGAGGGTGTACATCTTACAGACAAGCTCGGGGTCTTCGCAGGCGAGAAGTACTGAGGCTTCGCGGTGGGTAAGGCCCGCACATTCCGTGCCGCGCGCGGTCTTTCTCGGGCGGGCTTTTTCGAGTATCTGCTCTATAAGCTCTTTGTTGTTCTTGTTTTTCTCAGCGTAATCTAGCGTTTCAAGTATCTCGGCGTGGTCGATGAACTCTTCCGCTTTCAGCGATTTAGGATCGTACATTTTAAAAACTCCTTATAATTTAATATCATAAATTTGTATCGGTATTTTTGACCTTGCAGTCCCCGCGGGAAACTACCGAGCGGAAGCCTATGCTCTCCAGCCGCTTTTCCATGCAGGCTCGGCACTGCGCCGATTCATCGCCCGTGCAGGCTTTGTTGTCATACAGCAGATATTTCTTGCGAACCCTCATAGGCGAGAGGTTCGGCATACAGACGTTCGCGCCCGCTTTTATGCCCTTTTCCCTGCCGATGGGGTTGATGGTCGCAAGGGCGGTGGTAGCGGGGATAAGCGCGTAGGGCAAGGTAAGCCGTATCAGCGCTATCATGAAAATCGTCTGCTCAGCCGTGCCCGCGGGAAATTTCGCAAATGGCGTGTCGGCGTGCGGTATAAACGGACCTATGCCGACCATGTGCGGGCGAAGCTCTTTTAAAAACATCATATCTGCCGCTAGGTTCTCAGCCGTCTGGTACGGCGAGCCTACCATAAAGCCCGTGCCGACCTGATAGCCTATATCTTTCAGGTCGTACAGACATCTGCGGCGGTTCTCGGCAGAAAGCTCTGGCGGGTGGAGTTTGGCGTAGTGGAGCGGGTCGGCAGTTTCGTGGCGCAGAAGATACCGCTCTGCCCCCGCGCCGAAATACGCCTGATAGCTTTCGCGGCTCTTTTCGCCGATCGAAAGCGTGACCGCGCAGTCGGGAAATTCCGTTTTTATCGCGGAAACTATGCGGCAGATCATATCATCGGTGAAGTGCATATCCTCGCCGCTTTGCAGTACGAATGTGCGGTAGCCCAGTTCGTAACCGCCGCGGCAGCACTCCAGTATATCCTCTTGCGAAAGACGGTAGCGCTGGGCTTTTGTGTTCGAGCGGCGCAGACCGCAGTATATGCAGTCGTTTTTGCAGTATGATGAAAATTCTATAAGCCCGCGCAGGTAAACGTCTTTGCCGTAATATTTATCGCGCAGAGCGTCGGCGTATGAGTATAGAAGCTGAGCCTCCTGCGAGGTGTGCGCGGTTATAAGCTGTGCATATTCCTCGGCGCAAAGCCCGCCGCCGGCGTAAAGCTTTTCTATAAGCTCGATGTTAGTGGTGTTATCCATGCGGCTCACTCCTTTGCGTAGATGGTCTTTGCGGTAACGCCTTCCAGCCTGCCCAGCGCGCCCGAGAGGGCGTTTATCTTATCGGCAGGGGCTTCCAGCACTACGCTTATTACCTGTATGCGCCCGCCCGCGTGCGGCACGCCCATTCTGCCCTTTATGTACTCGGCGCAGCTGTGAAGCAGGTCGTTTAGCCGCGGTATAGAGTCGGTGTTTTCCACCATTATTCCTATCAACGCTATCCTGTTCATATTACCTCCTTATCCCGCCGCGAAAACGCCGCAAAAAAGCGCCCTCCGCCAGATCGGCAGAAAGCGCGTATGTATACGGGTATTCAGACCTCGCCCGCATATGCAGATGTGGTCTTTTCGGTATCATATCGGCGCTTTCGCGAAAGCGGCGCAGGCTTTATCACGTCAGGGCTTATATTTATGCGCTCTGCCAAAGGTCTGCCCGTTAGATAGTTCTTTCGGGAAACGCGGCAGGGTACATATTTATTATACAACTTTGTCACGCGATTGTCAATGCTTTTTGTTAGCTTTGGAAAACTTATTTATGGCAAAACTTTGCCGCGCGGTATTGCATTTTGTGAGCAAATGTGATATAATTATGGTGTGTTTATGTAATAGGCAGCACCGCGCAAACACTCTGTGCGAGTGTGCCTGTACAAATGCCCTTATGGGCTGAAAGGTAAGGTTTACTGTATTATGAAAGAAAAGGGACTTCTCACCCAAAGCGGTGAGAAAAAACAGCGAGAGAGATACCTGCTGCTTTTCGTAGTTTCGTTCTTCGGCATGATGATAGCATTTTTGCCGACTATGATACGAAACGGCGGTATTTTCCTCTATTACGGCGATTTCAATTCGCAGCAGATGATGTTTTATCAGCACGCCAACGAGATGGTGCGAAACGGCAACCTCGGTTGGGACTGGGGCACCGACCTCGGCGCGAACTTCATCGGCTCATATTCATTTTACCTGCTGGGCAGCCCGTTTTTCTGGCTGACTACGCTTTTCCCGCTCAGCGCGGTGAAATACCTTATGCCGTGGATGCTGGCGCTAAAGACCTCGGTGGCGGCTATCACCTCTTACGCTTACATACGCCGCTTCGTGCAGAACCGCGACGCCTGCTTTATCGGCGCTATGCTGTACGCGTTCTCGGGCTTCCAGCTCTACAATGTGTTCTTTAACCATTTCCACGACGTTACGGCGTTTTTCCCGCTGCTGCTGCTGACATTTGAGATGCTCACGCAGGACAAGCGGCGCGGCGTTTTCGCGCTGGCGGTAGCCCTCTGCGCTACTGTAAACTACTTCTTCTTCGTGTGCGAGGTAGTGTTCGTAGTTATCTACTTCTTCATCCGCTGCACTGAAAAAGATTTCAAGATGGATTTCAAGATCTTCGGCAGACTTTGCTTTGAGGCAGTGCTCGGCGTGGCTCTCGCCTGCTTCATCTTCCTGCCCGCCTGCATCGACACGCTCAATAACCCCCGCGTAGATTCGCGCCTGTACGGCATAGATATGATCTTCTACAACGAGAGCGTGAGAATACCCCGCATAATCCAAGGCTTCTTCATGATGAGCGATATGCCCGCGAGAGTGAACATACTGCGCTCTGACAACGCACGCTGGGCCTCCATAGCAGGCTACCTGCCGCTGTTCTCTATGTGCGGCGTTATCGCCTTCATGCGCAATAAGAAAAAGCACTGGGCTACCAAACTCATCGCCGTCAGCGGCATAATGATGTGCGTTCCTTGGCTAAACTCGGTATTCGTAGCGCTCAACAGCAGCTACTACGCAAGATGGTTCTTTGCGCCGATACTGATAATGTGCCTTATGACCGCTAAAATGCTGGAAGAGGGCGCTGATACCCTAAAGAAGGGCTTCAAGCTCGTAGTTGTAATGGTAATTATCTTCCTCGGTATAGGTATGCTGCCTACTATGGAGGACGGCAAGGCGGTATTCGGCAAGCTGCCGCAGTATGTAGATATGTATTATATGCAGTTTGCGGTAACGGCTATACTCACCGCGGTACTGGGCATAATAATCTACTACCTGCCCAGAACCAAGAATTTCAGCCGCATAGTTTCCGGTGTCACGGCGGCTGCCTGCATCATCACGATGTTCGCGGGCGTAAACTACGGCGCTGTGCAGGACGGCGGACATGACGAGTATATCAAGTACGCCATAAACGGCAAAAATAACCTCGATATGGATAAGCTTGACAAAGCTTCTGAGGTCAACCACCTTTACGACGATAACACTTTCTACCGTATAGATACTTCGGAAAATGTGGATAACTGGTGTATGTTCTGGGGACTTTCCTCTATGCGTACATTCCACAGCGTAGTGCCCTCTTCGATAATGGATTTCTACACCACCATCGGTCAGACGCGCGACGTTGCTTCCAGAATGCCTACCAGCCTTTACGCGCTGAGAAGTATGTTCTCGGTAAGATATTATTTCGATCGTGCCGATAATAAGCCCGCCTCGGAAACGGTGAACGGTCTGAACGGTTTTGATTACATCGGCACTCAGAACGACTTCAACATCTACGAAAACCAGTACTGGATACCCATGGGCTTCACCTACGATTATTACACCGATACCGATACGGTGAATAATGTGCAGGATACCCGCCGCCCGAACGTGCTGCTGGAAGCAGTAGTGCTCGATGACGCGGCTAAGGGCAGATACATGGATATTCTCAAAAAGTACGAGTACAACTCCGCCGACGTGGCGCAAGACCACTTTGAGGAAGTTTGCGCCGAAAAGCGCGCTGCCTCCTGCTACTACTTCAAGGAATCTACCAACGGTTTCGACGCTAAAATAAACCTTGAGGATGACAAGCTGCTCTTCTTCTCAGTGCCTTACGAAGAGGGCTGGACGGCTACCGTGAACGGCGAAGAGGTACAGATCGACAAAGCGAACTACGGCTTTATGGCTATAAGATGCCCCGCGGGCGAGAGCGATATACACTTCGAGTACAGAACTGCGGGTCTTTCCGCAGGCAAGAAGATCTCGGCAGCGGGCGTGGGTGTTTTCATCGTGTACATGGCGGTAAGCTTTGTTTACGATAGAAAGAGAAAGCCCGCAAATGCGGCTGAGCTGCCCGAGGGCGAAAATACTGCGTCAGAGCCGGGCGAAGTGCCATCTGAAAAGGCTCTGGAGGACATAACGGCTGAAAATACCGAAGATAAGCAGGATACTGACGGCGCTGAAAACGGCGGCGAGCAGTAATGCAGCGATACAAATACCTGAAAGGGGAGTGCTTTTTAAGATGTACAGCGAAGAAAAAATGACATCGCGCCGCGAGATATACGACGGCAAGGTGGTAAAGCTCTATGTGGACGACGTGGAGCTGGATAATGGGCACAAGACCAAGCGCGAGCTTATCCGCCACCCCGGCGGTGTATGCGTTCTGCCGCTCGACGAAGAGGGCAACGTTTATATGGTAAAGCAGTTCCGCTACCCGTTCCAAACGGCGCTTTACGAGCTGCCTGCGGGCAAGCTGGAGTTTGGCGAAAACCACCGCGAGTGCGGCATTAGGGAGCTGAAAGAGGAAACGGGCGCGACTGCCGATAGCTTTGAATACCTCGGCTGCATATACCCCACCGTGGCTTACGACACCGAGATAATACATATGTACCTCGCGCGCGGGCTGCATTTCGGCGAACAGCACCTTGACGAGGGCGAGTTTCTCGACGTGATAAAGCTGCCTTTCGACAAAGTTTTCGATATGGCTATGAACGGCGGGCTGCCCGACGCGAAAACGCAGGCGGCCGTGCTAAAGACCAAGCTGCTCATGCTGCAAAATAAGGGCGAGTGAGCGGGTTACAAAAAATTTAAAAAATATACATTGACATATTGTCGAAAAAGGTGTATATTTTTAAGAATATAGTATGTATTTTTTTCAGACTGCCGAGCGCATCGGCAGCGGCAATTCAAAGAGAGGAAGGATTTTTTGTATGCTGAATACTAATTATGATGAAAAATTCGGAAAGCAGGGTCTTACCTTCGACGACGTTCTGCTTATCCCCGCAGAGTCTGACGTTACCCCTAACATGATCGACCTCAGAACTAAGCTTACGGCGAATATTACGCTCAACGCACCTATAATGACCTCGGCTATGGATACCGTTACCGAGTCGAAAATGGCGATCGCGGTAGCGCGCGAGGGCGGTATAGGAATCATTCACAAAAACATGACTATAGAGCAGCAGGCAGAAGAGGTAGACAAGGTAAAACGCAGCGAAAACGGAGTAATTGCAAATCCTTTCTCTCTTACTCCAGATAAGACCGTAGAAGAAGCCGACCAGCTTATGGGCAAGTACAAGATCTCCGGCGTGCCGATAGTAGACGCGACCGGCAAGCTGGTAGGTATACTTACTAACCGCGATCTGCGCTTTATCACCGATTTCAGCACCCGTATCGAGGACGTAATGACTAAAGAAGACCTCGTTACCGCTGAGGTAGGCACTACCATCGAGGACGCGCAGAAGATACTCATGAAGCACAAGATCGAGAAGCTGCCCATAGTTGACGACAAGGGTATGCTCAAGGGTCTTATCACCATAAAGGATATTGAAAAGGCTGTACAGTACCCCAATTCCGCTAGGGACGCTAAGGGCAGACTGCTCTGCGGCGCGGCTATCGGCGTTACCGACGACGTGCTCGACCGCGCAAAGGCGCTTATCGACGCGCAGGTCGATGTGCTGGTGCTCGACTCGGCTCACGGTCACTCCGCCAACATAATCAAGTGCATTAAGAAAGTAAAGGCTGCTTTCCCCAATACCCCGATAATCGCGGGCAACATCGCTACCGCTGAGGCTGCTGAGGCTCTCATTCAGGCGGGCGCTGACTGCATCAAGGTAGGTATCGGCCCCGGCTCTATCTGCACCACGAGAATAGTTGCAGGTATTGGCGTACCGCAGATAACCGCAGTTTACGACGTAGCTTGCGTGGCTCAGAAGTACGGCGTACCCGTTATCGCTGACGGCGGCATCAAATATTCGGGCGACATCGTAAAGGCACTGGCTGCCGGCGCTAACGTTGTAATGCTCGGCTCGCTGCTCGCAGGCTGCGAAGAGGCACCCGGCGACCTCGAGATCTATCAGGGCAGACAGTTCAAGACTTACAGAGGCATGGGCTCTATCGCTGCTATGCAGAAGGGCTCTAAGGACAGATATTTCCAGACAGGCAGCAAGAAGCTCGTTCCTGAGGGCGTAGAGGGAAGAGTTGCTTACAAGGGCTTTGTTTCCGATACTATTTTCCAGCTTTGCGGCGGTATCAGATCGGGCATGGGTTACTGCGGCGCTCCCACTATCGAGGATCTGCACGCTAAGTCCAGATTTGTACGCATCACCGGCGCAGGTCTGAAAGAATCTCACCCCCACGATATTTACATCACTAAGGAAGCACCGAACTACTCGGCGCAGTTCTAAGCTGATACAGATATTTCAAGCGGCATTGGCAGCAGTGCCGCTTTTTTGTATGCAAAAAAAGGGACGTTAGCATTTTCTGCAAACGTCCCTTTTGGTTTATGCTTATTCGTCAGATCTTGTCTGCGAGGTCGTCGTGGTCGGCGCAGGCTTCGGCGGCTCGCCGCTGTGAGAAGCTCTCGTTACCAGTTTTAGAAGTATCTTGCCGTTTTTGTACTCAAAGAGGAATATCACTGCGATTATCAGCAGCCCCGCGAGCGAGATCATCTTCGCGCCCGTGTAGTAGCTGGGTTTGAACTCCATAGTTACGGTGTTTTCGCCGCGCTCAAGCGGTACGGTGATGAGCGTGCCCATAGAGGTGCTGTAACGCACCTGCTTGCCATTGACCTTTACCACCCAGCCCGGCTCGTCGGGAATGGTGGTGAAGAGGTACTGCCCTTCGCTTTCGGCGGTGCACTCGGCAGTGAGGGAGGTGTTGTCGAACTCGGTGACATTCATAGCCTTACCCGCCAGCGCTTCCGCGTCCGCGGCGAAAGTATCGTGGTCGAAGCTGTAAAACAGCTCGTCGCACCAGTAGGCTTCATCATCGTCATTGTCGATAGTGATGCGTATGCGCACCTCTTCGTTTTGCAGGAAGCTGCCGAGGTTCAGTATCGAGTAATTATCGCCGACGAAGAATTGACCAGCGTAGTCCATAACGCCGTCGCCGTTGATGTATTTCTCCTCGTCAAGCACCCAAACGTTGCAGTTACGCTCGTATTTGGTGGGCAGGTACATATAAAGGTCGCTGTCGCGGTCCATCTCGATGATGTAGTCTATATGCGCTTCGCCCTTTGATTTGTCGATGGTGTAGTAGCCTTTGTGACCCATATCGTCGTTCAAATTGCTTTCGCGCAGGTTTTGCTTTTCCTCGCTTTTCGGCATTATGCGGCTGAAATAGTTCGTTATCTCCGCCTTGCCGCAAAGCGCGCTGTAAAGCACGTTCTGATTTTCAAAAGGGTTCACGTCGGTAAGCTCTATCGAGTTGATATTTTCACTGCAAACTGTGCCCAGACCCATAGCGTAGGGGTTGCGGTAGAATTTGTACTTCGCGTCCGTTTCGTCAATATGGGTAGCCAGCTTGTAGTCCTCGGGAACTTTCGTGCGGTCGTCCATGTAGCGCTTTTCGCCGTTGTATGCTTCCTTATCCATAAGGTAGCGTATGTCGAAAACGCTGTCGGTGATGTAGGTACTGCCCTCATATTTGGTGTAGTGGCCGCCGTATGCGTAGCCCAACTGTTTCAGCATAGTCAGCGCGGGGGCGTTCATTACCGAGCTGGAGTGGGATATTCCGCTGTAACCCGTGCCGATGGGGTCGTTCACCGTGCGGTGGAAGGTCGCTTCCATTCGGTAAAATTTATCGTCGTCAAAGCTTTTGATATGCTTCACCGCGTCGATGGTGTCCGACATATACGGCTCGTAGGAAGTGTAATCGCTGTAAACTACGTCGTCGTCTATCTTTTGCAGAGTGTCCATCGTGTTCGCCAGCAGCTCCAGACCCACCGCCGCGCAGGTTATCAGCGCGAGTATGCGCGAGGTCTTGTACTTACGGTTTAGGTATATCAGCAGGAAGTATATCAGCAGCGCTATCAGCGAGAACCATATTCCGCCGATTATCGCGCTGGTGTCCTCGCCGTTGTCGCTTTTTACCGTGCGGAATATCTGAAAATGCTCGTAATTTTCGCGCTCGCACCAGAAGAGGAACACCGCCAGCCCGAAGAACACGCCGCCTATCTCTTTCGGCGTAATGCCGTCGAGGTTCTCAAAAGCCTTGAAAGCCATAGTCAACAGCAGGAATGAAAAAGCGAAGGAATATCTGAAAGGCAGCCAGTTCGGCACCTGAAAACCGTGCCAAACTATGTCAACGGGGCGCAGGTACATGAATACCACTACCGAAGCCATAAGCAGGCCGTTTGAAACTTTCGTCTTTATGCCTATCCTGCGGTTCATGAAGAAGAGCGGAACAAGTATCAGTACCGCCGCGCCGCAGTAGATCATCGGCAGACCTTCGGGGTAAACGGTGTCGTAGCTGAACGGGAAAAGCTTTGTGAGGAACGTTAAAAAGTCGAACTGCGTAGCCATCGACCAATCGGGTGTGGAGAATTCCAGCTTGCCGAGTTTCAGCGCGTTGTATACCGGTATAAGCACGCAGCAGGCGGTGATGGCGGCGGTGAGGGAAGCGCCTATGAACTGGAAGATGCGCACCATAAAGTGCTTCGGCGCTATCCTGCCCTCCTCCCCGAAAAAGCAGGTTACAAAGTAGCAAAACGTGAAAAAGGCGATCATGTAGCCGATGTAGAAATGCGCTATGAACATCAGCGCGAGGGGGATAATGTAGGGCAGCATCTTGCCCTCTTTCAGCAGCCGCTTTACGCCTAAGCATATCAGCGGCAGGTAGATAAGCCCGTCGAGCCACATGGGGTCCATAAGCTGCACCACCATGTAAGCCATCAGCGCGTACATACTTGAGAACGCCACTACCGAGGTGCGGCGGGGCTTTTTATCGACGGTGCGCAGCAGGAAGTGCGCGAATGTCGCCCCCGCCGTGCCAATTTTGAGTATCTGCATAGTTTCGATAGCGCCGCACATAGCCGAGCGCGGGAATATGCAGGTTATCAGCATGAACGGGCTGGCGAGGTAGTAGGCGAATATGCCGAACATATTGCCCGAAAGATTTCGCGACCAGTTGTAAACAAGGCTGCCGTCGCCCATTATCGCGTCGCGGAAAGCTTCGTAGTAGTAAACGTACTGACCGTTAAGGTCGAGCACCAGTACTGAGCCGTCGCCGAAAGGGTGCACCTTAAAAAGCGCGTAGGCGAGGTACATTATGCCTGCGGGCAGTATAAAGCAAAGCAGGTACAGAAAAAAGGGCTTTGAGAAAAACCTCACAAAGCCTTCTGCCTGCTGCCGACTAAAGCGCGGCAGCTTTTTTCTTTTTGTATTTTCGTTGGGGAGGTTGGCGGAGTTCTCCGCCGCCGAGGGTGTGTTCATTTGCTATCTCCTTGTATTTTCTTCCATATTCAGCCTTTCGCTGATGATGTATCGCGGGCGCTGTTTTATCTCCTCATATATTTTGGCGAGGTAGTAGCCTATTATGCCCAGGCTGAACATTATTATCGCCGAGGTGATGAGCTGCAGCAGTATAACGGTGGAAAAGCCCTCTGCCGAAGTGCCCATTATCTTCTGCACCAGCGTGTTTATGCCGAAAATGACAGCAATTATAAAGGTGACAACGCCCGCCACCGTTACCATCTGCATAGGTGCGGAAGTGAACGAGGTTATAGAGGTCACGGCGTACTTCACCAGTGAGGCAAAGCCGAATTTGCTGCTGCCCGACTGACGCTCTGCCACGTCGAAATAAACGCACTCGGTCTTAAAGCCCACCCAGCTAGACATCGCGCGGAAGAACGTTAGGCGCTCGGGCATTCTCAGCAGCGCTTCCACGGCGCGGCGGTCTAGCAGCTTGAAGTCAGATGAATCCTCCATCTCCAGCCCCGAAACGCGCTGTATTATTTTGTAAAAAAGCTTCGCCATTCCGCGGTGCGCCGTGCTTTCATTGCCGCGCGTGCGCTTTTTGGCTTCTACTATATCCACGTCGCCCGTCTGCCAAAGCTTGTACATCTCGATAATAGTTTCGGGCGGGTGCTGTAAGTCGCAGTCGATTATCACGCAGGCGTCGCCCACCGCGTTTTCAAGCCCTGCGAATATCGCCGACTCTTTGCCGAAATTGCGGCTAAAGCTTATCGCTTTTATGCGCTCGTCGCTAGCCGCCAGCTGCGAGAGCCGCTGCCATGTGCGGTCGGAAGAGCCGTCGTTTATAAAAATTATCTCGTAGTCTATACAGTGCGCCGAGAGCAGCTTGCTTATAGCCGAAGCGGCGCGCGGCACGTTGTCCTGCTCATTATAAGCGGGTATTATGACCGAAAGCACTTTTACTTACCTTCCTTCATTTCATACGTCATACGGGGTGCACGGCGTTGAAATCCATGCGGACTTTATTGAAAGCCGAAGCCGCGCAGAATATGTAGATTATCATGATAACTCTGGCGATGACGAGCACTACGCTGGCGTACACCTGCGCGTTGCCCGCGGGCAGCAGACGGTTGAGCACATCGCCAGCCGCGCCGAGGGCTGTGAATATCGCGAGCTTTTTCCAAGTTTTTGCGAGGTTCACGAGCAGCGAGGGGTCGTTCACAAGCTCGTGGCGGGGCAGCATAAGCTTTATTATCTTGACGTACTGCGTATAAAGCACCGCCGCCACCGTGCCCGCGCCGAGCACTATGCTTATAATATTGCCCGCCATGCCGCCTATTAAACCGAAATAGGTCAGCAGCGAGCCTGCCAGCCCAAGTGTTGAGAGGGCGCACACCGCCGCTATCAGCGGGCGCAGTCTGCTAAAGCCATCTGATACCGAATCGGTCTCTTTAACGCCGCCGTACATGAAGGATACGCCGGCGAGCTTCAGTGCGTAATTCAGCGGCATATCAAAATCAAGATTTATTGAGAGCAGGACAAAGCCTACTGTAAAAAAATTCATTGCCTAAAATACCTCTTAGCTGCGTGGCATCATGGCGAGTATGCGCGAAGCAAATTCGTTGAAGTTCTGGGTCTGTAAGATCACCTTGCCGGGACCTGTAAGCTTTGTGTTGAAAAGTCCTTCGCCGCCGAAGAAGATGTTCTTCACGCCCTTAATCATCTGTATCTCGTACTGTACGGTGGGGTCGAAAGCCACGAGATTTCCTGTATCGACGTAAAGCACTTCGCCGGGGGCAAGCGTTTTCTCAACTCTGTCGCCGTCGATCTCGAGGAAAAGCAGACCGTTTCCGACAGCCTGCTGGAGGATAAAGCCCTCGCCGCCGAAAAGACCCGCCGAGAATTTCTTTGTGAAAGTCATGTTCATCTGCACGCCGGGGGTAGCGCAGAGAAACGCACCCTTTTGGCAGATCAGCCCCTGATGCTGAGCAAGGTCGATGGGCACTATCTCGCCCGCCACGGTAGATGCGAAAGCTACGGTGGCGTTGTCCATAACGGCGGTGTATGTTGCCATGAACATCGACTCGCCCGCGAACATCTTTCTGCCCAGACCTTTGAGCACGCCGCCCTTAGTAGAGGTAGTCATCTCTACGCCCTGACTCATCCAAGCCATTCCGCCAGACTGGGTGTACATACTTTCGCCGCGGTTCAGTATAGTTTCGACCGCGGGCATGGTGCTGCCGATAATTCGGTACTGCATAAATAATTCCTCTTTTCTGTTGTTTAGTATTGTTAATAATTGTATGCGTGTATGCGGCTAAAATTCCACGCCGCGCCTTGCCGCCGCGCCCTTATCGAAAGGGTGGGCGAGCTTTTTCATTTCGGTGATGTAATCTGCCTGCTGAAAGAAGATCTCGTCGGGCTTGTGACCTGTGATGACAAGTTCGCATGGCGGCGATTTCAGCAGATCATCTACCAGCGCGCGGTCTGCCGTGTCGGAAGAATAAGCGTCGCAAAGCTCGTCGAGCATGAGCATTTCTGGGCGCAGAGCCAGCGCTTTTTCAAGCATTTCGGTCTGCTGCGCTTTAAGCTCTTGCTTTTCCTGCTCAGTCATGTCCCAAAGAAATTTCAGTCCCTCGCGGCAGCGGAACACGGCAACGCCCAGCTTTTCGAGCGATTTGACTTCGCCGCTGGGCGAGCCTTTTAAAAACTGCACGGCGGCGCAGGGAATATCCCAGCCGCGGGCGCGTATCAGCAGACCTGCGGCGGCAGAGGTCTTGCCCTTTCCGTCGCCGCAGTATAAATGTATCATATTTTTTTTCATCAGAACCACACGCCGATGGTCAGCTTAACGATAAATACCATCATCATCATTATGAAAGCTGTGCCTTGAAGCAGGCTGTTCGCGAGGGTGATGTCGGCAGGCTCGGGGTCTTTAAGCTGTTCGCCGATGGTGTATGTGCGCAGGAACTGCTCGCTGTAGACCTCTTCGGGCAGCAGCGAGATACCCATTATGCCCGCCATTACCGCGCGGCAGCCCGCGAAGCATGAGCGTGTGCATTTTATATCGCTTTTCATAACGCGCTCGGCGGCGCGGGTGTTCAGCTTGAGGAAGAGGGCGTCTACCAGCATCATGAGGTAGGCGAATTTGCCGGGAATAAAGCAGAGCGCGCGGCGCAGCTTTTCGGCGGGTGCGGTGAAGTCTTCGCCCTCGTCCGATATCTCGGCGGCGCAGTCGGCAGCGGTGAAGAAAACGCCGCCCGCTGCGGAAAGCAGGAACATACATAGCATTGGCGCGGCAGCGGAATCTACCGTGCGGTCGGCAACGCCCTGTACCGCGGCGCGAACAAGACCCTTTTCGTCAAGCTCGCTGCAATCGGTGCGGCTGAGATCAGAAGCTATGCGCTGTGCCTTTGCGTAATTTTTGCCCCTCATAGCGCGGGCAACGCCTGTCGAAGCGGTGGTAACGCCCTTTATATCCAGTACCGACCAGCAGATCAGCGCGTCGAGCACCAGCGCGAGGACGGGGATAAAGCAGTAGAGCAGTATCAGCACTATCAGCACGGGCAGCACGGTGACAGCTATCAGCGAGAGCAGGAAAACTATGCCCGCGGTGCGCCTGCCGCCCTCGTTATCCTGATATTTTGCGCTTATCTTTGGCGCGAGCGCCGCGGCAATCCTGCCAACGATATCCTGCGCTCTGAATTTTCTGGGAGTACCAAAGACCATGCTGAGCACATAGCCTGCCGCCATAGCGGCGAGAGTGTTTATTATCATAAGTATTCTCCTTAGTTTTAATTGCGGCGCGCCAAAAATCGGGCGCACTTGCCGTATTATACTATATTATATCATGTATCGCCGTAAAAATCAATAGGGGCGGGGGAAGTTTTTGCACTTTATAGCGGCAGCGCAGCATTGCAGTGCTGCGCCCGCCAACAAATATTAACATTTGCCCTCTTGACACAGCGCGCACGGCGTGTTAAAATATAATAGAATAGATTTGCAGGGGAACTGCTTTTGCGGTTGAGAAGGCGCTGCCTGACCCTTTGAACCTGTCGGTCAATACCGTGGTAGGAAGCAAAGTCGGCTGTTTTTTTACACAGTAATTTTACAGACTTTACAGGCTTTTCGCTTACCGCGGAGGGCCTTTTTTGCGGAGGTGTAAATTATGGTGAAAAATTGTCTTTCGATAGCCGGCTCTGACTGCTCGGGCGGGGCGGGCATACAGGCTGACCTGAAAGCTTTTTCGGCTCTCGGCACATTCGGCATGAGCGCCGTTACGTCCGTCGTTGCGGAAAACACTCAGCGCGTCATCTCGATACAAAATGTGGATACCGCCGTCATCGCCGACCAGATAGACGCTGTTTTTGAAGACGTCGAGGTCGCCGCCGTCAAGCTGGGTATGCTGCCGAGCGTTGAGATAATCAAGCTTGTCAGCGAAAAGCTGCGGCAGTATCAGCCGAAATTCGTAGTCTGCGACCCCGTTATGGTGGCTACCAGCGGCGACTCGCTAAGCGGCGAGGGCACGGCTGCCGCGCTGAGGGACTGTATTTTCCCGCTTGCGGACGTTGTAACGCCGAATATGCCCGAGGCTTCCGCGCTTTCGGGTCTGCGGGTAGAGAGCATCACGGATTTCGACGCCGCCGCTGAGGTGATAATGCGCAGCGGGGCTAAGGCGCTGCTGATAAAGGGCGGCCATGCCGACGGTGCCGCGGTAGACGTGCTGTATACCGAGAACGGCAGGCAGGAATTTACCGCGCCGCGCGTGGATACCAAAAACACCCACGGCACGGGCTGTACGCTGTCCTCCGCGATAGCCGCTTGTTTGGCAAAGGGCGCTGACACGCCGACAGCAGTCGCGCAGGCGAAAGAGTATATCTCGGGCGCGATCGCGAACGCCGACAAGCTGAACGTCGGCAAGGGTCACGGCCCTACAAATCACTTTTTTGATTACTATAATATAAAAGGTATAATTTGATAAACGAAAGGAATTTTTAGCTATGAGAAATTATAAGACGCAGATGGAAGCAGCCAAGAAAGGCATAATCACTCCCGAAATGGAAACTGTAGCCAAGAAAGAGTACCGTACCCCCGAAGAGATACGCGCGCTGGTGGCTACCGGCGAGGTCTGCATTCCCGCAAACGTGAACCACACCGCGCTTTCGGCTGAGGGCATCGGCAAGGGTATGCGCACCAAGATAAACGTAAACCTCGGCATCTCGGGCGACGCTAAGGACTACGACCTCGAGATGAGAAAGGTAGACATGGCTATCAGCTTCGGCGCTGAGGCGATAATGGATCTTTCCAACTACGGCAAGACCAACAAATTCCGCACCGAGCTTATCGCGAAGTCGCCCGCTATGATCGGCACTGTTCCGATGTACGACGCTATCGGCTACCTTGATAAAGATCTGCTCGAGATCACGGCTGAGGACTTTCTGCGAGTAGTACGCGCGCACGCGGAAGAGGGCGTTGACTTCATGACCATACACGCGGGCATCAACCGCCGCGCAGTAGAGGCTTTCCGCCGCGAGGGCAGAAAAATGAACATAGTTTCCCGCGGAGGCTCGCTGCTTTTTGCATGGATGATGATGACGGGCAACGAAAACCCCTTCTTTGAGCATTACGACGAGGTGCTCGATATACTGCGCGAGTACGACGTTACCATCTCGCTCGGCGACGCTCTGCGCCCCGGCTGTCTTGCCGACGCGAGCGACGCGGGTCAGATCTCTGAGCTTATCGAGCTGGGCAACCTTACCAAGCGCGCTTGGGAAAAGGACGTTCAGGTAATGGTAGAAGGCCCCGGACATATGCCTATGGACCAGATCGCGGCGAACATGAAGATACAGAAGACCATCTGCCACAACGCGCCTTTCTACGTTCTCGGCCCTCTGGTGACCGACATCGCTCCCGGCTACGACCACATCACATCGGCTATCGGCGGAGCTATCGCGGCGGCAAGCGGAGCGGACTTCCTCTGCTACGTTACCCCCGCTGAGCACCTGCGCCTGCCCGACGCTGACGACGTTAAGGAGGGCATCATCGCGAGCCGCATAGCCGCTCACGCCGCCGACATCGCAAAGGGTATCCCCCACGCTATGGACAGGGACAACGAAATGGCTGAGGCGCGCCACGTTATGGACTGGGACAAGATGTTTGAGGTAGCGCTGGACGGCGAAAAGGCTAAGCGCTTCTTTGAACAGACCCCGCCCGCTGACCGCCACACCTGCTCGATGTGCGGAAAAATGTGCGCGGTAAGAACTACCAATATGATACTTGAGGGCAAGGAAGTTAAATTCTGCTCTGAAAAGTAATATCTGCTAAAAGAAGGAATTACAAATGAACGGCGTTAAAAGCATAAATCTGAAAAAGCTATGCACGGCGGCGATGCTCGTGGCGGTTGGGGTAGCGGCTTCGGCTGTGAATTTTCCCATCGGCGCTTCGCGCTGCTGCCCCGCGCAGGCTTTTGTGAACGTGGTGAGCGGCGTGCTGCTCGGGCCATGGTACGCGGCGGGCGTGGGCTTTTGCTGTGCGCTGATAAGAAATCTGCTCGGCACTGGCACGCTGTTGGCTTTTCCCGGCTCGATATTCGGCGCACTGCTGGCGGGTCTGCTTTACAAAAAGGTGAAGCCGCTGACGGCGCTTGCCGCGGTGGGCGAGCTTTTCGGCACTTCGATACTCGGCGCGCTGACCGCCTACCCGATCGCGAAATTTGTAATGGGCAAGCAAGCGGCTGTCTTTGGACTGGTACTGCCGTTTTTCATCTCGAGTCTGGGCGGCGCGGTGATAGCTTTCGTGCTTATGGCGGCGCTTGAAAAAAGCGGCGTACTGCGGCGTTTTGCCGCCACGCTTGAGGGCGCTGACGGACATGGAGCATGATATGATAAGCCGAATAATGCAAACATTGGAAGTAACTCGCAAGTCCGGAGCGATAGTGCACTGCATTACGAATTACGTCGCGGCGACGGACTCGGCAAACGCACTGCTCGCGGTGGGCGCAACGCCCGTGATGGCTGACTGCCCGTATGAGTGCGGAGATATAACAAGGCGATCGCGGGCATTGCTGCTTAATATGGGAACTTTTTCTGAGGATCATTACGAGGCTTTCAAGAGCTCCGCCGAAGCTGCGCAGGAGATCGGCATACCGTTCGTGCTCGATCCCGTCGGGCTGAGCGCAAGCGGTTATCGTCAGAAGTGCTTTCAGGAGATCGTGCCAAGCCGCTGTCCGTCTGTGATAAAATGCAATCTTTCGGAAGCTTACATGGTGGCGTGTCTGGCAAAAGTCAAAGCCGGATCGCCCCTCGAGATGTGCCAAAAGATCGCCTGCAAGCTTAACTCTGCCGTGATGATAACGGGCAGCGACGACTACATTTCGGACGGGTTTAACAGCTGCATTCTGCACGGCGGCACGGCGAAGCTGACGAAGGTCACGGGCACGGGGTGCGTTACAGGCGCGCTTACGGCGGCGTTTCTCTCGGCCGCCGATCGGCTGACGGCGTGTATAACGGCGGCGGCGCTCATGAAGACCTGCGGCGTGATTGCGGAAGAGAAGAGCGGAAATGGTCTGCAAACCTTCCGCACAAAGCTGTACGACGGGCTTTCGGAAGTCGGCGAGAACGAGATACGCAGATGTATAGAGATCGAAAGCGTGAAATAAATGGCAAAAATGGATATTGACTATACCTTATATATATGTACCGACAGCGGGCTGATGTCCAGCAAAACGGTAGAGCAGTCGGTGGAGGCGGTGCTTCGCGGCGGCGCGACGGTGATTCAGCTTCGCGAGAAGAACGCTGGTTCGCGGGAACTTTACGAGCTGGCAAAGCGTGTTAAAGCTGTTACAGACAGGTACAATGCTCCGCTGATAATCGACGACAGGCTCGACATCGCGCTTGCGGTAGACGCGGCGGGCGTGCATCTGGGTCAGAGCGACCTGCCGTGCGCAGTGGCGCGAAAGCTGCTCGGCGAGGGCAAGATCATCGGCATTACCGCCCCGACGGTGGAGCTTGCGCAAGCCGCTGAGCGCGATGGCGCGGACTACATCGGCGTTGGCGCGATGTTCGCGACGTCTACAAAAATGGGTGCGCCTGCCAATACTAAGGAAAATCTTGCCGCGATACGCGCGGCGGTGGAAATACCGATCGTGATGATCGGCGGCGTGAAGCGCGCGAATGTGCTTGAATTTGCGGGTATGGGCGTGAACGGCGCGGCAGTGATCTCAGACATCATCGCCGACCCCGACCCCGAGGGCGCGGCGGCTGAAATGCGCGAGATCATGAAGAAATTCTGAGTGTGCGAGATTGCTTCAATTTGCGAAAAAGTAAAAATAAGTAAATTCAACACGAAAAATATCGGACAGGGTTCGCTGAAAGCCCTGTCCGTTTTTGTATCAGTTTGCGGAGGCTGCGCCTATGGTCATGATGAACAGCCCGTTGAAATACATGGGCACTCTTACTTTCATATTCTTCCTTTCTTTCCTAATTCTTCTTTTAAAAACTCTTTGATTCAACGCTATTTTTAATTATACGCCTATTTTTGGCGTTTGCCAAGCAAAGATGTTGGTTTAATATATTTATATTGACAAGCAATGAAATATATGGTATGCTATAATAAATACAAGATTAGGAGGGCTACATCATGAACAAAAGAAACATCTTAGCATTTCTAGCCGCAACAGCCCTTGCGCTGACAGCTTGCGGAAGCATTGACGAATCCGCCGACCAACTCGCCGCCGATAGCTCGGTAGTTTCGGACGAGAGCAGTGATGAAACGCAGGCGGACTCTTCGGAAGCGGAGAGCACGGCAGACAGTTCCGAAGCGGAAGAAAGCACGGCTGATGAAAGTTCGGAATCGGCAGACAGTTCAGAGGCCGCAGACAGCGCGGAAAGCGCTGCGGACGAAAGCGCCGCCGAAGTGGAAACCTCTGACAACCCGCACATGAGCGCCGAAAAGACAAACGAAAACGCGCTCGAGGTCGATGAGGGCGGCTGTAAAAATCCCGACCTGCCGCCTTGCGTGCACTATGTGAACGACGACGCGGACATTCAGACGGTGGCGAATATCGTGAAAGCGGCGGTCGAGGGCGGCGAAACGATCGACCCCGAAACCTTTGAGTTTTACAAGGGCGGTGTTCACCCGAATTTCACAATGACCATCGACGGCGCGGAGTACAGCGTGTACCTCAAACCCGGCACGGCAAGCAACATTAAGATAAACGATCAGTATTACAACCTCAGCGGCGATGATTTCGCGACTATTTCAGAGATACTTTACTGGTAAAAACAAGGGACAGACCCGCAAGTCTGTCCCATTTTTTTATCTGAAATTTCCGCCGTTTTGATTTTGGTTCGTGTATTTTGCAGAGTCGCTGAAATCAAACTCCGCATCGTTCATGCCGCTTGTGTTCGTGCTGTTCATACCATTCATAGCGCCCATGCCGTTCATGTCGTTCATGCCATTCATGCCGCCCATGCCGTTCGGCGGGGGAGTGAATTCGTGCGGCTTTATCGGCGCGCCGCAGTGCGGGCATTTTATGCAGGTGCCGATGACGTACACGCCGCCGCAGTATTCGCAGGTGTCCTCTTTCGCGGTCTGCGGTATCTCGGTCGCCTTGCGGTACTTGCGCGCTTTCGGTGTTAGTCCCAGCATTATGCACATGTGCAGGGCAATAAATGCCAGCATGCCCAGCCCCATGAATATCTCTCCCCAAATTATTTCAGTGTCCATGATGGACGGGGTGATGTCGTTGAAAGCCGTGTTGACCGCCATGCCGACGCTGTATCGGCTGCGTGCGGTGAGGTATTTTTGCAGATTATTGGTAAAAACGTCCGCTTTTTTCTCGGTTATGATGTCGTCGGTGTCGTCGCCCTGCATACCCTCCCAGTACCAGTCTACGAAATCGTCTGACCTGCCGATAGCCGCCGTGCCCGCGGGCTGTGAATAAACTATCAGCCAGTGCTTCTCATCGTCAAAGAGGTTGACGTATTTGTCATATGCAAAGTTTTCCAGATCGTCGTATTTGCCGAGCCACTCGTCATTAGTAACGGTGACAACGGCGGGCGTAACGCCTGTTTTTTGGTAAAACTGTCCGAGCGTTTCCTGAAGCATCGCTTGGTTGTCGATAACGCCCAGCTCGTCTTGAATGACAATGCTTGTGTCATAATTATCCGCAAGCTTTTTCGGGTGGTGCACTGCGCTGCCGAACATCGCGAATATCCCGATGAAAAACGGGATATAAAAGAGTATCATTATCAAATTTGCGGGCGAAAAAGTCTGAGTAATGTCGTGGTCGGCGTATACGTAGACCGGTCGGTGATGGCTGTAATAGCAAAATCTGCGTGCGCCGGGGAAGTATGAACTGCGCACTCTGCGCGAAGATCCGCCGCGCGAGCCGCTTGAATGGTGCGAACCGCCGTGAGAGCCTCCTCCGTGCGAGCCGCCGCCTGATGAATGTGGCATAATTTTCTCCTTTCAAAATACAAGGGTAATTGTATTTATACCATTGGTTCATATTTACAGTAAGTTTATTTCATATATCACAGTACAATTATAACACATTCTATTAAAAAAATCAACACAAAATGTGCGATAAAATGAAAAAAGCTCTGCGGAAAATCGCCTGACCGCAAAGCTTTTTTCTATATTATGGGTATCACGTTAGCATTATTTGCCCGTTAGGGACTTTTTTATGTGTTTGAAAAACGGCGTTATCCAGTACATATATAGTCTTACAACGAATATGACTGCCGTTGTTCCAATATCTACATAAAATGGCAGTTTGAAGAAAAACTCGTTGCTCATTTTAGTATCCAGCCCGAACCGCATATACGCCAGTATGCCCAGCAGGACTATGTATACGCCGACGAACAGCGTTATGTACGTTAGAATGATGTACAGCGGATTTCTTTGCTCTTTATTCATTTTTTGCGCTCCCTCTTGATTTCATTTTTCTATATTGTATCATATTCTTTGTGAAAAGTCAAGAGGGGGAGGAGGGAATGCGCAAAAATTAGATTACGCGCTGACTATCATTCCGTCTGAGATCTCTATTATTCGGTCGCACTTTTCGGCGACTTTGGGGTCGTGGGTAACTATTATCACCGTTCTGCCCTGCTCGTTGAGCGATTTGAAAAGCGCCATTACTTCGGCAGAAGTTTTGGTGTCGAGCGCGCCCGTCGGTTCGTCGGCGAGTATCATGCTCGGCTCGTTTACTATCGCGCGGGCGATGGCAACGCGCTGCTTCTGACCGCCCGAGAGTTTGTTGCAAGGCTTTTTCGCGTACTCTTCCATGCCTACCGCTTTCAGCGCGGCGAGGGCTTTTTCTTTCTTGCCCTTCACCTTTTTCTTTGAGAAATTCAGCGGTATCAGCACATTTTCCAGCGCGGTGAAATCTTCTACCAGCGCGAAATCCTGCATCACCATGCCGATCTTTTCGTTGCGGATACGCGCATATTTGCGCTCGGAAAGGTCTTTTACCAGCGTATCGTCTATGATGTACTCGCCGCTTTGGTAATTATCTATGCAGGCTAAAATATGCAGCAGGGTAGATTTGCCTGCGCCTGATTTGCCGATTATCGCTATCATTTCGCCGTCGGCTATCTCGCAGGAAACGCCGTGCAGCGCTTCAAATTCGTTGGCTTTTTTCGGATTATATATCTTTACAATGTTGTTCAGCTTTATCATTTCTCATTCTCCTCTCAGTTTCTGAATTCGGTTTTCAGCACGTCGCGCGGCTGCTTGTTTCTTACTACCAGCAGCGGTACTATCAGCGAGAGCAGCAGGAAGAGCGCGAGTATTATCGCGCATACGCCTATGTTGTCCCAGCCGACCTTTATTACCGTGCCTTTCAAGATGGTGTTTTTGCCCGCGATGAAGAATATCGCGTCTGCCACTATCGTAACGCCTACTATCGAGAGGTAGTTTAGGAAATTGAGCACCGAGCAGCGCCGCCATGTTGCTCCGCAGAGATACAGTATCGCGTAATTGCGCAGATTGCGGAGGGTGGTTATCATAGTGGTGATAACGGCGGTGAAGAGAGTGATTATCAGTATGCTTATCGCGATGGGCGAGAGGGTGTAAAGCTCTTTGTGGACGAAGCTTTCGCTGGCTTTGTAGTATTTGTTCGTGTAGCCGTAGATCTGGAAGCCTACCTGCGGGGCGAGGTCTTCTATCTCTTTGATGGTGTAAGCGCCCTCGGGGTAATTTATTATCAGCTTGCTGTTGAAAGCGTAGCTGCCCTTTGAACCGACCTTTGCCATCTGACCCTCGGTAGTTACGAAAAATTCCTCGCCGCGTCCCTGCTCGTTATACATATAATAGAAATCGCGGTAATCATCATCGTAATTATAAAATACATTATATCCGCCCGTGCCGTAAAGACGCTGGTTGTTCTCCAGTATACCGCATATCTCTATCTCAAAATCTACGCCGTCCCAGTCGGTGGCTTTTAGTTTATCGCCGATCTTGTAGCCGAAATTATCGCTTACGAGAACCTGCGGTATCTTGCTCTTGGGGTCGGGAAGGCTGCCTTCTTTGAGGTAGGGGGGAAGCTCTTTCATCTTATCATCGGGGAAGTAAGACATATACGTCCATTGGTCGCCGGACTTTTTGTGAACGCCTATCATGTTTGCTTTGCCGCCGGTAACGTCGGTAGCTTTATCGAGATTTTTCAGTATGTCTTCCTTGTACCGCATATTGGGGTTGTCAGCTTCGGATATAACTATCACGCCGTTTTTCGAGAGCGGCTCTTTAAACTGCGAATAGTAAACAGTGCGGTCTTTTATAGCCGACATCATTATTATCACCAGCGCGAAAACTACGGCCAGCTGCAGGGATATCAGCAAATTCATAAGTCCCGCTTTTTTGCCGAGCTTTAGCGAAGAGCTGCGCGACTGGGTGAAATTGAGCTTTGCGCTGATATTTTTCAGCAGCATAAAGAAGAGCACCGCCGCCGAAACAAGCGTGTAAGCCACGAAAATAGCGGCGTAGCGCTGAATGTTAAGGCAATCTATAGCGTTCGGGAAAATCTGTACCATGCGCTGATACAGCAATTTGTGGAAAGCGAAAAGCGAAAGGGCGAAAACGGGCGAGATCACCGCGAGGGCTTCGCCGAGGAAGAGCGAAACGCACCTGCCGCGGCAGGCACCGCAAACGCGGAAGACCGTTATCCTGCGCTTATTGCATTCGATAACGTACTTATGCAGTACCGCGAGGTTTACTGCGAAAAGCAGCGCTACCGCGGCAGTAATGTAAATTATGGTCTTGTAATACGCCAGATCTGATGCGGCGGAAAGGTCCATATCGGCAACGTGTGCGTCTTGAGAAATACTGCCGTCTACTATATTTTTTATGGTGGTGTACTGCGAGTATGTTACGGGGCTTTTGAATACGATATAGAATTCGCTTCTCATATATGTATCATCAGGCAAAGCGGTAAGCGGTATGCTGTACCAACATTCTTTTGGTATTATCTGAGTTACTTCAAAATCTACTCCTGCGATCTTAACCGTATCTCCTAAGCCTTTAAGAGTTCTTGCCATTTCCCCATCATAGGACAAGGTCCCTGTGGAAACACCGATATTTTCGTCAAAAAAATCTTCGGTAAGTACGATATGTCTGTCGCCATCGTTATATTCTTTATCAGATATTCCGTATGCTGTATCTTCATTCAAAGTGTTTACGAATCCGTCTTTCGTCAATCTGAAATAAAAATCAAAAAAAGCAAGCCCCGTCAGATCATTTTCTAATGTAGCCTCACATTGTATCTGATCAATATCATCATACATATCTTCTGGAATTTGCTCTACTACTTTCATTATATCGCCCTTAGTAAGGGTGCTGAAGTTATTGTAACGAAAAAGCTGATTAAGGTTTTCGTCACCGGTATCATATGTCAGCAGGTCTGTGCGTGAAGTCATCCAGCCGCTCCAGTCATTTGCTTCAATTGTTACCGTGGTGGATTCATTTGTTCCCTCAAGCAAATTTATACGGTAATTTTCATAAACGCCGTAAATAAAACAGCCTACCAGCGCAGTCATACATGATGTTAATATCATAAAAATCGTGAGCATCTTATTTTCTTTAAACAAGTTGCGCATGATCTTGAAAAGCATATTTGTTTTCTCCTTTCTGTGAAAAAGTATTATAAATGCGCACACTTATAAAGCGTGCGCATTTAAAGTCGATTAGAATGCAATTGGTCTGGTTTTTCTTATTTCACCCCTATTATCGCCATTTTCATCTCTTACAAATGAACGGTAATAAGCGCGGTACTCGCTGGGCTTGCCGCTTCTTGAAGTTTCTGCTACTGCGATAGTACCTTTGTCTGCCTCAGGCTTGAAGTCTGCTCCGTTAACGTATGTAAGGCCGTTTGGATTTCTAATTTCGCAGGCTGAAAAAATTGCAGTGTAATTATCTTTTCTACAAATAGTAAGGTTTCTGACCGTAACCTTATTATTTGTGGAGTCGTAATAGTAACTCTGCAAAGAATTAAGATAATCATTTGTTACTTGATACGATTTCTCTTGCGTTACAGCGCTGGCGCTCATGGTTGTGCCTGCGGCGAGCATAACAGCGGCTGCACCGAAGGCGGCGATTTTTCTTTTAATAGATCTCATAATGAAATCCCTCCTATTGATTTTTTAAGGCATATAAATGACACTTGTGAAACCCCATGCCTTTTTTGTATGTAGCAGGGAAAGTATTGAATAATTTTCCTCTGCTACTATATTTGATTATAACACGAACATAAAGCTTTGTCAATAATATTCTATAAATTAGACCATAATTTTGTAATAATGCACAACTTTACTCATACATTTTCTACAAAAAAAGCCGCTGATACCCTCAGCGGCTAAATGCTATATTTTGCAGTGTTTTTGTCCTGTTTTAAATGCCCAGACTATCCGCCCAAGCCTTTATCTCGGCGGCGCTCATGCCGTTGAGCAGCTTGCCCTCGACAATTTCAGCGGCGGGGGCGCTCTTTTTCAGAGCGGCTGCCGTCTTGCCAAATCCGCTGCCGCCCGAGGTCGCGAAAAGTATTATCTTCTTGCCCGAAAAGTCATAAGTTTCCAAAAAACGATTTATGATAGTCGGCGCAACGTACCACCATATAGGGAAGCCCACGAAAACGGTGTCGTATGCGGAAAAATCCGCCGCGGTGTCGGCAAGCTCGGGGTAATCCGCGCCGCCCTTCATCTCCAAACTGGAGCGCGACTTGGAATTCATCCAGTTGAGATCCTCATCGGTGTAGGGCACTTTCGGCACGATCTCGTAAACGCCGCAGCCAAGCGCGTCGGCAAGCTGCATTGCCGCCTTAGCCGTAACTCCGCTTGCGGAAAAATATGTAACTATTGCCTTGCTCATTGCTGTTACCTCCTGTAATTATTTTAAATTGTTGTAAACTTCATCGGATACAGGCTCGCACCATTCGTTGCTGCAATTTTCGCCAGGAACTTCAACCGCAATGTGGCTGAACCAGCTGTCAGACTTCGCTCCGTGCCAATGCTTGACATTTGAAGGTATCATTACCACACTGCCCGGTGTAAGGCTGACCGCGGGCTTGCCATCTTCCTGATACCAGCCCTCGCCCGCCGTACAGAGCAGAAGCTGTCCGCCGCCCTTGTCAGAATGGTGGATATGCCAATTGTTGCGGCAGCCGGGCTCAAACGTTACGTTCGCCGCGAAAAGCGCGCCTTTGGGGTCGGTCAGTGGGTTGAGGAACGAATCGCCCACGAAAAATTTGGCGTAAGCGGTGTTTGGCTCGCCCGTACCGAACATATTTACATCTTCAAAATCTTTCCTTTCGTGGTATTTCATCTGAAATTACCTCCTTGGTTTATTCTCTGAATATATTATACAACTTGGAGCGTGCTACAAGTCAAGAGGGCAATATGCACGAAAATCAAGCGCGAAATCTGTATGATATACCGAGAACTATTGACAATTTTTCGCCGACGTATTATAATAAGCATATATATTATAAAGGTATAGGGGGGCGACAAAATGGCAAAAACCAAGCGCCGAACTTATCAAACGGTGATACAAGCGCTGTGCCTCATGCTCGACGGCGCGTATATGCTGCTCGCTGGGGCGCTGTTGGAGATGTGTTTCAGACAAAAAAAGTTCGGAATGGAGGATATTGGCGCAGTCGCGGTGATAACAGTCCATTCGCTCATTGTCGCGGCGATGGACATCATGATCTTCCGCTGGTGCGACAAGGGCAAGCGCTCGGCGGTTGCCAGCGGCTTTTTGATGAAGCTGGGCGTTTTCTGCATGGCTTTCGGCACGCTGTACATTATGTGGAAGATCCCGCAGGCGGCGGTATGCTTTTGGGCGATCGGCGCGGTGACACTGCTGTGCGGAGTAATGCTTTTTCGCTGGAAAAACAACATGAAAAGCGCGTTTTCGGGCGGCACGGCGGGCTTTGGCTTCATCGGCGACAGCGCGGCAGGCTATTTTCCTATGGCGGAGCGCGAATATTTCAAGCTGAACGGCATCGCGCCCAACAGCAGACCGCGCGAGGGTCAGCACACGCAGATAATGCGTTACGCAGCTATGCCGATAGTCTATTTTATGGCGTGGCTGGCTGAAAAAGGCGGTTACAGTGAGCATTTTATGGTCGACGAGGGCAATGGCGAGCTTATAGAAAATGTAAAAAATCGCGCCGCCGACCCTCTTGAACTGCTGCTTTCTCAGCCGAATAAGCAGCTTAACGCCGCCGATCTGAACGACGAAATGCTTAATTTTGCTGCTTTTTATTACGACTGCCGCATTTCAAACAACTCGCAGGGCTACGAAAGCCGCGGCTGGTTCAGCGACTTTTTCACCGACGCAGACCTGCATGGCGAGCCGATCTTTTGCAGCGAATTTTCGTGGGCGCGTTACGAACGTCTGAAAAAGCAGCTCGACAGCGAATTTGACGAGTACAAAAAGGAGGCGGAGATGATCTGCCTTTGGAACGAATTTGAGTCTATGCCGAATTTTTACTGGCAAACGTTTGATGCGAACGTCACTATCTTTGCCGGTGAGGGCGTTTCGGCGGAATATGTGAAGCGCTGTGTGGAGGAGATCTGCGATTCGGAAAAGCTGGCGCGGTTGGCGGCGGATACGGCGGTCTTTGGTGAACCTCCGAAGCCGCGAGATCTCTGCATTTACACGCCATACGGGGACGAAACGGCTTACGTCATCGAGGGCGAAGATGCGCGTGTGGCGGTTCGCGGCGGTGAAATAATTTACTTTTCTAAGCTTGATGACCCGGAAATATCGCCGTGGGCGCGGCGGACTGATCTGAAATACCGCACGATAAAACAGCTTAGCGGCATCGACCCCGACGAGATCGACTCGCCCGAAAAGGCGCTGGCGGCGGGGCTTGTGGCGGTCGAACAGCTTCCCGCGCGGTATGGCGGCGACCCGAATTCGCCCGAAAATATCATGTATCTGCCGCCCTGCATCGCGGGATTCAAGCTGAAATGCGACGAAGTCGTGGCAGCGGCGGTCTGCTACGGGGCGGCTGACCGCTACTTTTGCGGGCCGTTCATCATGGGCGAGGGCATTGTGCCGAAGACCTTTTACGTTTCCGCAAACTTGGGTCCGCAGCGCATTTTTCACCAGCGTATAGATGTTTACAGCAGGCGAGATGTGCATAAAACATCAACAGTACAGACCGCCGAAGATGTGCGGCGATCGGATATATGATCAACAAAGGAGTGCTTAAAAATGGAATTTCAAAAGCTGATAGAAAGCAGAAGAAGTGTGAGAAAATACACCGCTGAGGGCAGACCGACAAGGGAGCAGATCGGTGAGCTGATAGCCGCGGCGCAGGAAGCACCTTCGTGGAAAAATTCGCAGACGGCGCGCTTTTACTGCCTTGTGAGCGAGGACATCTGCAACAAGCTGCGCGAGGAGTGCCTGCCGGGGTTTAACCGCGAACGTGCTGAAAATGCAGTACTTATTGTGACTACGTTCGTGCACACACGCGCGGGTTTTGACAAAGAGGGCAACCCCGACAACGAGGTCGGCAACGGCTGGGGCTTTTACGATCTGGGTCTGAACAACGAGATACTTGTGCTCAAAGCGGCGGAGCTTGGGCTTGGCACGCTGATAATGGGCATTCGTGACGGCGAGAAAATTCGCGGTCTGCTGGACATTCCCGAGAGCGAAACTGTCGTATCGGTAATAGCCGTAGGCGCGCCCGATGAGCAGCCGATAAGACCTAAAAGAAGAGCGCTGGAGGACGTGGCAAAGTTCTTCTAAGCTGCACAAAATGTCAATAGCTTAGCCGACGGGGAGTGCCGAGGATTTGCGGTCTGCCTGCCGGCTTTTTGCGTTCGGATATGCCGCATACGCGGTATGTGATTAAGAAATGTGATATGTAAATATCCATATACCGCATGAAAAATACAGCATACAGTATAAAATAATCGGTTATTTTCAAATTCTTTTCTTGAAACGGCGGGATTATTGTGATATAATGATGATATATGAAAACGTTTACCGCTTTCAATTTTTATGTAATGGAGGGCTTTTATGTCAGATACTTGCAATATTTCTCCTGAACTTCTGGAGAAAATGGACGCCTACTGGCGCGCTGCAAACTACCTTTCCGCAGGTCAGCTTTACCTGCTGGATAACCCCCTGCTCCGCGAACCCCTCACCACTGACCACATCAAGAAAAAGATAGTAGGTCACTGGGGTACTGTTCCCGGACAGAACTTTATCTACGTTCACCTCAACAGAGTTATCAAGAAGTATGATCTTGATATGATCTACATCTCCGGCCCCGGCCACGGAGGAAACTTCATGGTGGCCAACACCTACCTCGAAGGCTCTTACTCCGAAGTTTACCCAAACATCTCCCGCGATGCAGAGGGTATGAAGAAGCTTTTCAAGCAGTTCTCTTTCCCGGGCGGAATATCTTCTCACGTTGCGCCTGAAACTCCCGGCTCTATCAATGAGGGCGGCGAGCTCGGTTATTCGCTGGCGCACGCTTTCGGCTCGGTTTTCGATAACCCCGGAATGATAACCACCTGCGTAGTAGGCGACGGCGAGGCTGAAACAGGCCCTCTCGCTACCGCATGGCACTCTAACAAATTCCTGAACCCCGCCACCGACGGCGCTGTTCTGCCCATACTCCACCTCAACGGCTACAAGATCTCCAACCCCACCATCTTCTCGAGAATTTCGCATGACGAGATCCGGAAATTCTTCGAGGGCTGCGGCTGGAAGCCTTATTTCGTAGAGGGCGACGACCCCAAGACCATGCACAAGCTGATGGCTGAAACTCTCGATACCGTTATCGAAGAGATCAAGGCTATACAGAAAGCTGCGCGCGAGGACGGCGTTAAGGAAAGACCTATGTGGCCTATGATCGTCTTCCGTTCTCCTAAGGGTTGGACAGGTCCTAAGGTCGTAGACGGCAAGCAGATAGAAAACAGCTTCCGCGCACATCAGGTGCCCATCACCATGGAGCAGCCTGATCACCTTGAGCTGCTGGAAAAATGGCTCAAGAGCTACAAGCCCGAAGAGCTGTTTGACGAAAACGGCAGACTTATCCCCGAACTGGAAGAGCTGGCACCCGTTGGCGACCACAGAATGGGCGCTAACCCCCACGCGAACGGCGGCAAACTGCTTCGCGACCTCAGACTTCCCGACTTTAAGAATTACGCGATAGATGTTCCCGTTCCCGGCAGCGTTGAAGCGCAGGATATGATAGAGCTTGGCGGATTTGTACGCGATATTTTCAAGCTCAATAAGGAGCAGAGAAACTTCCGTATATTCGGACCTGACGAAACTATGTCCAACAGACTGGGCAAGGTTTTTGAGGAAACCAACCGCGACTGGAACGCCGAAGCTTACGACAGCGACGAATTTCTCGCTAACGACGGAAGAGTTATGGACTCTATGCTTTCCGAGCATATGTGCGAAGGCTGGCTCGAGGGCTACCTGCTCACAGGCCGCCACGGCTTCTTTGCAAGCTACGAAGCATTCATCAGAATAGTAGACTCTATGTTCTCGCAGCACGCTAAGTGGCTGAAAGTAACTTCTGAGCTGCCTTGGCGTCAGAAGATCGCTTCGCTCAACTACATACTTTCCTCTAACGTATGGCAGCAGGACCACAACGGCTTTACTCATCAGGACCCCGGCTTCCTCGACCACGTTGCCAACAAGAAGGCAGACGTTGTAAGAATGTATCTGCCGCCTGATACTAACTGCCTGCTCTCCTGCTTCGACCACTGCATACGTTCTAAGAACTATGTAAACGTAATGGTAACTTCTAAGCACCCCCGTCCCCAGTGGCTGACTATGGAGCAGGCTGTAAAGCACTGCACACAGGGTATAGGCATATGGGAGTGGGCTTCCAACGACCAGGGCGAAGAGCCTGACGTTGTACTCGCCTGCTGCGGCGATACTCCTACTCTGGAGTGTCTGGCGGCTGTTACCATCATGCGCGAGCACCTGCCGCAGGTAAAGATCAGATTTATAAACGTAGTAGACCTCTTTAAGCTTCAGCCGCAGAGCGCTCACCCGCACGGTCTGAGCGACGCTGATTTCAACGCGCTGTTCACCAAGGACAAGCCGATAATCTTCGCGTTCCACGGCTATCCAACGCTGATACACGAGTTGCTGTATCACCGCGAGAACCGCAACCTCTTTGTTTGCGGCTACAACGAAGAGGGAACTATCACCACTCCGTTCGACATGAGAGTACAGAACGAGATCGACAGATTCCACCTCGTTCTCGACATGATAAAGGCTCTGCCCGAGCTGGGCAACAAGGGCTCGTACCTCTATCAGAAGATGATGGATACGCTGGTAGCTCACAAGCAGTACATCAGCGAGTACGGTCAGGATCTTCCCGAAGTACGCGACTGGAAGTGGAGCAAGTAAGCTGAGTTTTCGGCTGAACGCTCGATATAGCTGATAATATTTCACGCCGTCTGTTTGATCGCAGGCGGCGTGAATTTTTTGTGAAAAGTATTTGTACCTATTGACAAATAATTATTTTATATGTATAATATAATTATGGAAGACATAGTATTTGAATGGGACGAAAACAAAAATGAGATAAATAAAAGAAAGCATGGCTTATCTTTTGAGGAAGCGCAGGAGGTGTTTTACGACGATAACGCGATCTTATTCGATGACCCTGACCACTCTTTTGGCGAAGAAAGATTTCTCATTATCGGAATGGTAAAGTCATCGAAAATATGTATCGTAAGCCATTGCTACCGAAACTCAGATAATGTTATTCGTCTTATATCTGCAAGAGAAGCGACTAAACGAGAAAAGAAGACCTATCAAGAAAGCTGGTGAATACTATGAAAGAAGAAACTATGAGAGAAGAATATGACATTGAAACCCTAAATCCGCGCAAAAATCCATACGCAAAGAGGCTGAAAAGGCAGGTCACGATAAACCTTGATAACAGCATAGTCGAGTACTTCAAAAAGCTGTCTGAGAGCAACGGTATTCCTTACCAGACCCTCATAAATCTATACCTTATCGACTGCGTAAACAAAAAGCGCAGTATCGACATTTCGTGGAAATAACGTCAAAACACCGCCCCTCCCAATTCATTTCGGGAGGGGCGGCGCTGTATGTTGTATGTTCGCTAAAATTTACTTGAACGGATTTTCATTCTTGTAGAGCATACCTGCGGGGCGGTTGAAGGCTCTGTCCTCAACGCCGAGGTATTTCAGCACGTCGAAGAGCGCTTTGCCGTGGTGGCCGAAAACTACCGCGCCGTGGTGCGGATAGCCCTTCTCGATGAGGACGTATCTGTAAAAACGCGCCATCTCGCTGATACCGAATATGCCGATAGTGCCGAACGAGCGGGTGCGGACGGGGAGTATCTCGCCCTGAGCGGCGTACGCCTGAAGCTTGGTGTCGGCGGAAGAATGCAGACGGAAGAATGTGATGTCGCCCGCCTTGATGTCGCCCTCGAGAGTGCCGCGGGTGATGTCCGGCTCTTTATCCGGCTCGAGTCCGCGGTGCATTATCTTCTGATATTTCATCACGGGGCTGTTGAGTATGCAGTGCGAGCCGTTGCCGCAGTGGAAGCCCATGAAGGTGTCGCGCTGGGTGTAGCCGAACTTGCCCTCGATGTCCTCGCGGTAGATATCGGCGGGAACGGTGTTGTTGATGTCGAGCAGGGTAACGATCTCGTCGGAAACGCACTGGCCAACGTACTCGCTGAGCGCGCCGTAAATATCAACTTCGCAGGAAACGGGAATGCCGCGTGCGCTGAGTCTGCCGTTTACATAGCAGGGCACGAAGCCGAACTGCGTCTGGAAAGAGGGCCAGCATTTGTTGGCGAAAGCGACATATTTGCGGTCGCCCTTGTGCTGTTCAGCCCAGTCGAGCAGGGTGATCTCGTACTGCGCGAGCTTGGGGAGAATGCCAGCCATCTTGTTGCCCTCGCCAAGCTCAGCGGTCATTTCGGCGACAACGGCAGGTATGCGCTCGTCGCCCGCGTGCTCGTTGTAAGCGGCGAAAAGGTCAAGCTCAGAGTTTTCCTCGATTTCAACGCCGAGGTCGTAAAGGCGCGCTATAGGCGCGTTGCAGGCAAGAAAATCCTGAGGACGAGGGCCGAAAGTGATGAGTTTCAGATTTCTCAGACCCGCGACAGCGCGCGCAACGGGGATAAATCCGGCGATCATATCGGCGACCTCGGGGGCAGTGCCTACGGGGTACTCGGGAATATAAGCGCGAACGCCGCGAAGTTTGAGGTTGTAGGAAGCGTTGAGCATACCGCAGAAAGCATCGCCGCGGTTGTCAGAAAGCTCAGCGCCGCACTCGTCCTCAGCGGCGGCGGCGAACATCACGGGGCCGTCGAAGTACTTAGCGAGCAGCGTTTCGGGCGTTTCAGGGCCAAAGTTGCCGAGGTAAACGGCGAGAGCGTTGCACTCAGCGGCGTTGATGTCGTCGAGCGCCTTGCGCATATCCTTTTCGTTTTCAATGACAACGGGACATTCGTAGAGCTGAGCGGCGTCGTACTTTTGGCGGAAAGCGGCGGCAACGGCGCGGCGGCGGTTTTCAGAGAGCGACATAGGGAAGCAGTCGCGGGAAACTGCCACGAGCGCGATCTTTATCTCGGGCATATTTGACAATTTATTCATTTTAGAACCTCCTAAAAAATTTATCAATGTCATTATACCACATAATCAGCCATATTTCAATATAAAAAAGTCAGCATATGTGAAAATTTGCGTATAAAAAGTGCTGACTTTTGTGAAATTTGTGTATATGTACATTCATATCGGCTATGTTTTGTGCAAGTATACAAAAGTACAAAAAAGCACGCAAAAGGTGTTGACATATGCGATTTTGTGTGGTATAATAATTAAGCTGTCAGACGAGAGAGCTTGAACGGCTAAAGAAAATTTAAAAAACCTCTTGACAAGCCATGCAAAATATGATATAATAAATCATGTTGTCAGCGATACGCTGGTGTAGCTCAGTTGGTAGAGCAGCTGATTTGTAATCAGCAGGTCGGGGGTTCAAGTCCGTCCACCAGCTCCAATTTAATATGGGAGAATTCCCGAGCGGCCAAAGGGGGCAGACTGTAAATCTGTTGCTTCGGCTTCGATGGTTCGAATCCATCTTCTCCCACCATACTTGTGCAATAAAATAGATGCACACCTCGAAAAGTCCGTATTTGCGGGCTTTTTTGATGTTTAGAAAACGAAAAATTTCAATGTAAAACCGTGGATGCTTTTCACCGGTTTTCACGAAAAAAGGGAGTCGAACCCTACACAACAAAAAATATCGAACATAACGGCAGACTTTGAGTATATTTTGCTCTGAGCCTGCCGATTTGTTATGAAAAAATATTCACAAAGTTTTAAAGGCTGTTTTGTCTATTGTCACGAATTTAAGTGACGATGATAGAACAGCCTTTTTTCATTTCTAAGGAAAGGTGGTGATACCAATGTGGCAGCTATACTATTAAAAAACAAAAACTATACGAACGGAGGAATGCCAATGAATGAGAAACTTGTGATCAATGCAAATCTGCTACGCAAAGAGACGGAGTTTTGTACAAGAGTTTGCGTGGTGGAAAAGGCAGAAGCAGTCACCCACGAAAAATTTGAACGCCTGAAAAGACATCCGATGCAGGATAATGATCTGATCGCAGAAAACGCAGACGTTATGCACGATATGCTCCGTATATTCCAAATGCAAAACTGCTTTACGAAAATCATATGCAAACGCATTTGCAGGAAATGAAATTTTACTGTCCTCTTGAGATCAGCATATGGGACGATGATGAATACAATGAAAGGCCCTGCGAAAGAATCTCTGTAAATTCACCAACTGTGATAAAAAACGATGTTGTGGAGCGGCTTGAAAAACAGCCGCTCTTTTTTCACAGTATACAATAACTACCGTAATTTGTCAAGTTTCTTCAGCTATCTGCGGAAGCAGTCTGTCTGTGATGTCAGATACCATACCGTCGCTGACCTCAAAGCCGTATATCTCCTCGATAGTATCGCTTATCTGACGAGTCGTCATATAGAGAATATCTTCCGCTCAATGCGCGAGATGTCCTTTTGACGCTTTTTTACGACCTTTGGCTCAAATGTCCCGTCACGATCCTGCGGCACTTCGATCTCGGTTTCACCCAAATTTTCACGTATCTTCTTTGTTTTCCTACCGTTGCGGTAATTGGAGTTATCTGAACGTTCGTATTCCTGGTACCCCAGATGTTCGTCCAGTTCAGCCTCAAGCATTTCCTGTATAGTGCCTCCCATCAGATCCTTGAGAGCGTCCTCGATATCCTTTGCTGTCTTGATATCATACATCTCGATCAGCTCAGCGATGATATTCTTTTTCCATCGCTCATCGGTTCTCTTTTTCTTCTTGCCATAAAATTCAGCCTCCTGTGGTATTTTTATTATATCACAGTTGGCTGAGTTTTACAGACTTTTTTTCGGAGGGTCGCCCGACAATACGATAATCGTTTCCGACGTTGAAGACTACATCGCCGATGAGAATTTGGATTTAGGCAGCTCCTCTAAACCGCGTAAGATAGGATTCTGACCCTTGCCAACACATAAAAAATGTGCTAAAATAGACACTAATTTTATTCGAGGCACATTTATGAAAAAAGACCTTACCCGCGGCAGTATTACCGCCGCACTTTGCTCGTTCGCTGCGCCGATGATCCTCGGCAACCTGCTACAGTAGGCTTATAACCTCGGCGATACCCTCGTAATCGGGCGCTGTTTGGGCGATAACGCCCTCGCCGCCGCCTGCTCTCGCGCTCGCTTTTCGGTGAGGTCACGCGTATGTCTTCCGCCGCCTGCGTGCATCAGTCGGTCATGAATTTCGGCATTTTGATGATACAGGGGCTGGTCAATAGTTTCGGCACGCGCGTTATTTTGGCATACGCCATCTCGCCCGCCGTCGGCGTTGTCGGCATATGGTGGTCTATCCCGATAGGCTGGTTTTTGGCAGATATTGTTGGCGCGGCGATAATGCGGCGCAGTCTGAAAACCATCGGCGATACATAATTACACAAAAAAAGCGCAGACGCTCGAAAAAAGTGCCTGCGCTTTTTTTATTTGAATTTGTTACGATTTTCTGCCCAGCGCGACTGCCTGCATATTGTAGGGGATGAGCCGCGCACGCTTCGGCGCAACGCACTTCTTCAGCGCGCGCTCTACCGTTTCGTCGCTGAAAAGCCCCGTTATCTCAAGCAGCTTGCCCAGCAATATCATGTTAGCGCCGCCGTAAAGCTCGTGCTCTTCCGCAAGGTCTGAGGCGGGCACGGCGTACATATCCGCGTCGCCGCGCTCTTCCACGCCGCTCATCATGCTGCTGTCGTAAAAAACTTTTCCGCCGCTCTTTACCGCGCCGATGAATTTTTCGTATGAAGGGCCGTTCATCGCGACGAGTATGTCGGGGTTCTGGATTATCGGCGAGCCGATGTCCTCGTCTGATATGCAGACCGAGCAGTTGGCGGTGCCGCCGCGCATCTCTGGGCCGTATGAGGGCAGCCAGGTCAGCTTTTTGCCCTCCTCCATCGCGCAGTAAGCAAGTACTTTTCCCGCGAAGAGTATGCCCTGTCCGCCGAAGCCCGCAAGGATTATCGAAACTTCCATCTCAGCGCGCCTCCTTTTCGCCCGCGGTGATGTCTTTGTAAACGCCGAGCGGGTAGTAGGGGATCATGTCGCTGCGCACGAATTCCATAGCCTCGGCAGGCGTAACGCCCCAGTTTGTCGGGCAGGTCGAGAGCACCTCTACTATCGAAAGTCCTCTGCCGTTCGCCTCGTTGTCGAAAGCCTTGCGAATGGCGTTCTTAGCCTCGCGAATGTGCGCGGGCGAGTCGATGGCTACTCTCTGCGCCAGCGCTACGCCGTCCAGCGTGCTCATCAGCTCGCATATCTTTACAGGGTGGCCAGCCGTGTGCACATCTCTGCCGTACGGCGTGGTCTGCGTTACCTGACCCGGCAGGGTGGTGGGCGCCATCTGTCCGCCCGTCATGCCGTATGTGGTGTTGTTTACGAATATTATCACGATGTTCTCGCCGCGCGTGCCGCTGTGTACGGTCTCAGCTGTGCCGATAGCCGCGAGGTCGCCGTCGCCCTGATATGTGAAAACGTGCAGGTTCGGGTTCGAGCGCTTTACGCCGGTCGCTACTGCGGGCGCTCTGCCGTGGGGCGCTTCCACCATATCGCAGCCAAAATAGTCATACGCCATTACAGCGCAGCCAACGGGGCATATGCCCACCGTTTCGCCCTCTATTCCCATCTCGTCGATCACTTCGGCGACCAGTCTGTGGATTATTCCGTGTCCGCAGCCGGGGCAGTAGTGGGTCGGCACGTCGAGCAGGGCGTGCGGTCTTTTGAATATTACCGACATTTTATATACCTCCGTTCAGTTCGCGCAGCTTTTCCAGTATCTCGCCCGGCGTAGGCACTACGCCGCCTGTTCTGCCGTAAAATTCTACCGGCTTCGAGCAGTTTATAGCCAGCTTTACGTCCTCTATCATCTGACCCATCGAAAGCTCGGTATCAAGCAGCACCTTTGCGCCCGCCGCAGCTTCTCTCAGCGCGTCCTTCGGGAATGGGTAAAGGGTTATGGGGCGGAAAAGGCCCGCCTTTATGCCCTCGGCGCGCGCCTGCGCCACCGCCGATTTTGCAACTCGCGCCGCCGCGCCGTAGCCTACCACGAGTATCTCCGCATCCTCGCACATATAGCTCTCGCTGCGCTGCTCGCGGCTCTCGATAATGGCGTATCGTTCGTACCTCTCGCGCACTATCTTTTCGAGCGTCGGCGCGTCGAGGTAAAGTGAATTTATGATGTGGTGGGCGCGCTTGTTCTTGTGGCCATTCGCCGCCCAGCCTGATTTGTCAGTGTGCGCAGGCTCTATCTCGTGAAAGCTTACAGGCTCCATCATCTGTCCTAGCAGACCGTCTGCAAGTATCATCGCGGGTATGCGGTACTCGTCGGCTTTGTCGAAAGCCAGCGCCGCTAAGTCCGCCATCTCCTGCACCGAGTTCGGCGCGAATACCAGTATGTTGAAATCGCCGTGGCCCATAGCGTGCGTTGCCTGAAAATAGTCCGACTGCGAGGGCTGTATAGAGCCTAGTCCCGGGCCGCCGCGCTGTACGTTTATGATAACTGCCGGCAGGTCGCTGCCCGCCATGTACGATATTCCCTCAGATTTCAGCGATATTCCGGGGCTGGAGGAGGAAGTCATGGCTCTTACGCCCGAAGAAGCCGCGCCCAGCAGCATATTTACCGCCGCCAGCTCCGACTCAGCCTGTAAAAACACTCCGCCTCGCTTCGGCATCTGCTTAGCCATGTAGGCCGCAAGCTCGGTCTGCGGGGTTATGGGGTAACCGAAAAAGCATTTGCAGCCCGCGCGTATAGCCGCTTCGGCAAGCGCTTCGTTGCCCTTCATCAAATATTTTTCGCCGCTTTTAGTATTCTCAGCCATCTCTCACGCCTCCTTATCGGGCTTATCTATCTCTATGGCGCAGTCGGGGCAGATCAGCGCGCACATTGTGCAGCATACGCAAGCCTGCTGGTCGGTGCAGACGGCGGTAAAGCAGCCCCTCTTGTTCCTCTTTTCGGTCTGCATAGCCAGTATTTTCTTTGGGCAGACTGATATGCACAGACCGCAGCCCTTACAGCGGTCTTCGATAACTTTCATTTTCATCTCGAGTATTTGAACCTCCATATATATCCACACGCGCCCTGCGTGCTTCATTACGCAATTTGAGGGAAAAGCCTGCACGAATTTCGCCGCCGCAAAGCTTATCCCCCACTTATTTATTATACTCTTTTTGCTGTTTTTATCAATAAACACTTTTTGATTTTTGGGTAAAAGTGCCTTATTCCCACACAGGTTTCACATACACCTCACATTTTAGCGGGCAGGGAAGCTTGTTCGCCAATGCGTCAAAAAGTTCGCTGCGCACCGCGGTGTATCTCAGCGGCAGACCCGCCTCGCGGCAGATGTCCTCGGCGTACTGCACCGAGCGCAGAAGCGTTTCCTCGTCGGTGAGCGCGCCGAGGTTAGAGTTGTTTACCACGCCCGTGTGTTTCAGCCGCGCCGCTTGCTCTATCTCGTACATCAGCTCAAGCGCTTCCTGCGGGCTTTCGGTGAGTTTGCGGCAGCGGTTGACTACATAAAGCATCTCCAGCCCCTGCGCGCCGCCAAGCACGTCGGCGTACCGCCCAAGAGCGATAGCCCCCTGCTCGTCGCCTCCTACGTCAAGTATCAGCAGGTCGCTCTGCGCCGCTTCGCCCGCCATGTCAAACCCCAGCGCGGGAATATCCAGCGATGTGTTCGCAAAAAGCGGCGTGATGAGCTTTATTCCGTGTCGCTCAAAAAGCTCGGCGTGGTCGGCGGTGCGGAAATATGGGTTCACTATGTCGAGGTCGCAGACAGTTATCCGCGCCTGCGGCTGTTCCTGCGCGAGCGCAAGCGCCAGATTTATCGAAAAATTGGTCTTGCCCGCGCCGTAGTGTCCTGTTATAACTATAACTTTTCCCATTTATATCATCTCCTGTAAATTCTGCATCTAAAATAGTGCCTATATAAAATAGTATACCCCGCGCGCGCCGCGCAGTCAATTACCGTATTTTGAAATTTGTCCATAAAAAAACGGCGCACCTTGGTACGCCGCTTTTCTGCAACTAAGAGGTATGTAATTTAGAAATTCACGTCTTTAAAATACGCCGCTATCTCCGCCATGTCCTGCTTGAGGTCGTTGGCGGCTTCCGCAGGCAGGTTGTAAAGCTCGCCCGCGATGATCTCTTTTGTCAGCAGCATTATGTCGTCCAGATACGCGCGCGCCTCGTCGGTCAGCGATATGTTTATCACGCGGCGGTTGATCTTGTTTTTCTCGCGCAGTACCATTCCGCTTTCCACAAGCTGGGTTATGGCGCGGGTAGCCTGCTTGTTGCTGGTGCTGATGCTTCGCGCCAATCCGCTCATGCTAAAAGTTTCCTTTTTAAGCATGGTGAGCAGTATTATCTGCTGGGTGCGTGTGAGCTTCTTCGCGTGGCTGTCGAAAGCCTTAAAGATAGCTGCTCTGAATATGGGGTAAACGCTTATGAGCGAGGCGGTAAAGTCTGTAAAAGCTGTATCATTCATGTGGATCTTCTCCTCTCGTTAAATTGGTTCAAATATTAGTATATTACTCAGACATATAAATCTTTTGTTAATTCATAAGATTTATTTGCACAAGATTATTTTCTTAATAATTATTATACCACATTTTCTCTATTTGTCAAGCTTTTTTCGGGTAGGAAAAAGGCCATTTCGAGTAATTCGTGATCAACGATATTAAAATAATGTAAATTCAAAGAACATTTATACGATTTGTTCAAAAAATACTGGAGATTTATCACATTTTGACAGCGAATTTACATGATTTTACGCCGTTTTTTCGCGCAGATTTGGCTGTATCGCCTATATAAATTCGTATATAATCACTTGACTTAACGAAAAAAATAGTATACAATAAAGATGGATAATTGCGCCCATTCGCACATTTTACCCATAATACGGCGCGCAAGATATACAGAAATAAAACAGAATAGGAGAATGTTGGTATGAAAATGAGAGGAATCTACTCTTCGGTAACTGATATACGCCGCAAGGTGTTTACCGAAGTGGCACGTCTGGCTTACGAGGGCGGCGATTATTCGGCGAAGATCGGCGACCTGCCTTACAAGATCGTGCCCGGCAGCGAGGCGGTCTACCGCGAGTCGATATTTCTTGAGCGCGCGATAGTTGAAGAGCGTCTGCGCTTGGCGATCGGTCTGCCGCTGCGCCCCATCGACGAGCACAAATCGGTTTCTGAGGGGATCGAGGAAACGGCTATCGCTGAAAAATATTACGACCCGCCGCTGGTAAATATCATCAAGTTTGCCTGCAACGCTTGTCCCGAAGCCCACTACCACGTTACCGACTGCTGCCAGGGCTGCCTTGCTCACCCTTGCAAGGAAGTCTGTCCCAAGAAAGCTATCGAGATAATTCACGGCAAATCTGTAATAGATCAGTCGAAGTGCATAAAGTGCGGACGCTGCGCGGGAGTCTGTCCCTACGGCGCTATCAATAAAATGGAGCGCCCCTGCGCCGCCGCCTGCGGTATGGACGCTATCAAGTCCGACGAGCAGGGCAGAGCGGAGATCGACCACGATAAGTGCGTTTCCTGCGGTATGTGCCTTGTAAACTGTCCCTTCGGCGCGATAGTCGATAAGGGTCAGATCTTCCAGCTTATCCACGCTATGAAGACGGGCAAGAAGGTCATCGCGATAGTCGCTCCCGCTTTTGTAGGTCAGTTCGGCCCTAAGGCTTCGCCCGAAAAGCTCACCGCCGCTATGAAAAAGCTCGGCTTCGACAGCGTAGTAGAAGTAGCTATCGGCGCTGACCTCTGCGCTATCGAAGAGGCTAAGGACTTCATGCGCGATGTGCCCGAGAACCAGCCGTTTATGGCGACATCCTGCTGCCCCGCATGGTCGGTAATGGCGAAAAAGCTTTTCCCCGACATCGCGCAGAATATCTCTATGGCTATGACGCCGATGGTGCTTACCGCGAGAATGGTGAAGAAGGAAAATCCCGACGCTTACATAGCTTTCATCGGCCCTTGCGCCGCTAAGAAGCTTGAGGCTTCGCGCCGCTCTATCCGCAGCGATGTTGACTTCGTACTGACTTTTGAAGAGCTGATGGGTATGTTTGAGGCTAAGGACGTTAAGTTCGAGGACATCACCGACGATGAAAAGGTAGAGCTGAACGAGGGCACGGGCGACGGCAGAATTTTCGCTGTTTCAGGCGGCGTTGCCAAGGCGGTATCAGACGTTATCAAGAAGCTCGACCCCGAGCGCGAGATAAAGGTAGAGTCGGCGCAGGGTCTGCGCGACTGCCGTAAGCTGCTCACTCTGGCTAAGGCGGGCAAGTACAATGGCTACCTGCTCGAGGGCATGGCTTGTCCCGGCGGCTGCGTTGCCGGCGCGGGCACACTTCAGGCTGTTGAAAAGTCTACGATACTGGTAAACAAGTACGCTAAGGACGCTGACAAGCAAAACGCGCTCGAAACTGAGCACGAGATCACCCTCAGCTTCAACAAGCCCGCAGAGGAATAATCGCATACATCTGTTAATAACAAACGCCGCAGGGTACGTAGCTCTGCGGCGTTTTTGCATATGCACAAAAAAACGGCGGGTATCTCACCGCCGTTAAAAACTATATTACATTTTTGCGCGCTCTTTTGCTCTCAGCGAATTGCTCAGAGTTCTCTTGCGAATTCTCATGCTCTTCGGGGTAACTTCGAGCAGCTCGTCGTCCGCGAGGAATTCAAGACAGTCCTCAAGGCTGAGATTTCTCGGCGGGATAAGTCTTAAAGCGTCGTCGCTTCCGCTTGCACGGGTGTTGGTAAGGTGCTTTTTCTTGCAGACATTTACCACGAGGTCGTCCGACTTCGGCGAAGCGCCTACTACCATGCCCTCGTAAACAGGCGTGCCCGCGCCGATGAACAGCTCGCCGCGCTCCTGAGCGTTGTACAGACCGTAGGTAATAGCCTCGCCCGTTTCAAAAGCTACCAGCGAACCGGTAGAGCGGCGCGCGATGTCGCCCTTGTGCGGCTGATACTCGTAGAATACCGAGCTCATGATGCCCTCGCCCTTGGTATCGGTGAGGAATTCGCTTCTGTAACCGAAAAGTCCGCGGCTGGGGATGAGAAATTCTATTCTCATGCGGCTGCCGACAGGGGTCATCTGCGAAAGCTCGCCCTTGCGCGAACCCAGCTTTTCCATTACCGAGCCTACGCAGCCCTCGGGAACGTCGATAACAAGGCGCTCGATAGGCTCGCAAAGCTTGCCGTTTACTTCTTTATAAAGCACGCGGGGGGTGGAAACTGCCAGCTCGTAGCCCTCGCGGCGCATATTTTCGATCAGTATTGAAAGGTGCATCTCACCTCTGCCCGCTACGCGGAAGCTGTCGGTAGAGTCGGTCTCGGAAACTCTCAGCGAAACGTCTTTCAGCAGCTCTTTGAAAAGTCTGTCGCGAAGCTGGCGTGAGGTCACGAACTTGCCCTCTCTGCCCGCGAAAGGCGAATCGTTTACCGAGAATGTCATTTCTACAGTAGGCTCAGAGATCTTTACGAAAGGCAGCGGCTCGAAGTGGCCGAATGAGCAGATGGTGTCGCCGATGGTGATGTTCTCCAGACCGCTTATGCAGACGATGTCGCCCGCGCTCGCGCTCTCGCAAGGCACGCGGTTTAGTCCCTCGATCTGGTAAATGGTCACGATCTTGCCGCGGTACTCCTTTTTAGTCTGGTGGAAGTCGCCGACGGTAACGTCCTGATTTACCTTGATAGTGCCGCGCTCTACGCGTCCTACCGCAATTCTGCCGACGTAGTCGTTGTAGTCGATAGCAGATACCAAATACTGCATCTCGCCCTCGTCGTCAACTACCGGCGCGGGAATGTAGGTGAGTATCTCGTCCAGCAGGGGGATAAGGTTCTCGCCCGGCACGTTGGGCTTGTAGGAAGCCGTACCATCTCTGCCCGAGCAGTAAAGAATTGGGCTGTCGAGCTGTTCATCGGTAGCGTCGAGATCCATCAGCAGCTCGAGAACTTCGTCGCCGACCTCGTTAAGGCGCGCGTCGGGACGGTCGATCTTGTTTATTACTACGATTATCTTGTGGCCCAGCTCAAGCGCTTTCTGAAGCACGAATCTGGTCTGCGGCATAGGACCTTCGGCAGCGTCTACCAGAAGGATAACGCCATTTACCATCTTCAGCACGCGCTCTACCTCGCCGCCGAAATCGGCGTGGCCGGGGGTGTCGATTATGTTTATCTTAACGTCTTTGTACTTTATCGAGGTGTTTTTTGCCAGTATGGTTATTCCTCTTTCGCGCTCGATGTCGTTAGAGTCCATTACTCGCTCTTCTACCGCCTGATTTTCTCTGAAAGTGCCTGACTGCTTTAGCATTTCGTCTACCAGAGTAGTCTTGCCGTGGTCAACGTGTGCGATTATCGCAACGTTTCTAAGGTCTTCTCTTACCATTTCTTTACTCTTCCTTTCGCTTTTATCATATTTACCGTTCCGAATATTTTAGTAAGTTTATCCGAGTATTTAAGTTTGTTTAACGTTTTTTACAATCTCTCAAAATAATATTATACCACATTTTTCGCGGGATTTCAATTACTTTCGCTCAACAAATTGCAGCGTTTGGCGCATTAACATTTGTATATTATAACGAACAAACGCAAAAAAATTCCCGATTGATAAACATTTTGTTTACATCAAACGGGAATTTTTCGGTATATTCGCTTTGTTAATTTCTGAATTATTCCGGCAGCGGCGGGTACTCGGTATCCGTCGGCTCGGGGTCGGTCTGCGGCGGCTCGGTCTCGGTCGGTGCAGGCGTTGTGGTCGTTTCAGGCTCGGTAGTCGTGGTGGTAGTTGTCTCGGGCGCAGGCGTTGTGGTGGTCTGCGGAGGTATGTACTCGTCGGGCAGCGTGCCGTCGGTCTTTGAGGAAGAATCGTCCTCGCTGCTCTCGTCCTTGGAAGATGAATCCTCCTCGCTGCTTTCGTCAAGTTCGGAATCTTCGTCCTCGTCCGCCTCTGAGGAATCCAGCTCGGTCAGCGTGTCCAGCAGGGAAGAGCTTTCGTCGCTCTTGCTTACGGGTGCGCGCGTAGTCAGCGCCGCTCCCGAGCCGTTTTTCTGACCGAAATCGTTGTCATTCTTTGTAATGAAAAGCAGCACGATAACGATTATCAGCAGCGCAAAGATCGCGGAGAGTACTATTATAACTATCTTGCGGTAGCGTGCATCGGCGGAAAGCGGCTCTTTTATGCCGTCGTCTTCGGCTTCCTCGTCGTAGTTCGCTTCGGGCTGTTCGCCCTCATGATCGTTGTACTCATCATAATTATCGTATTCGCCGTAATCACCGTAATCGCCCTCGGCATACTCCTGATCTGCGGGCTGTTCGGGTGCATATTCGTGCTGTTCGGGCTGGGGCTGGCGGTTCACATCGCCGTAGCCGAAGCCTGCTCCCGTGTTGAAAAACATTGTGCCGCAGTGCTTGCAGGTTATAGCGTCTTCGGGTATCACTCTGCCGCAGTTCGGACAAGTTTTAGTCTGCATCTGTATTCCTCCAAAGTTTTTAATTTACCATAGGCAATACCGCAAGGCGCCTGCCGCACGATATTGCCTATTCGGATAATATTCTGTCAGTATCAGCCTACCTGAGAGATCTCGCCGGTAACGAGGTCTACTCTGTAAGTGTGGGTAACGCCGTCAGCGTCGGTGCCGTAGAAGTTCATCTCTACGCCGTCAGTACCGTAAGCGTAGCCGCCGTCGGTAAGGCCGTTGCCGGAAGCGTAGCTCTGCCAAATAGCGGTAGCTTCGTTCCAGCTGTAATATCCGCCCTCTGGGCCTGCCAGCGAGCTGTTGTCGTCAGCAGCGGAGGAGCTGTCGGCTGCGGAAGAGTCTGCCGAAGAATCAGCAGCGCTGTCCGCCGCGGAGCTGTCTGCCATAGAGTCAGCCGCCGAGTCGATGGTAGAGTCGGTAACGGGGTCTGCGGCAAGGCTGTCGGCGATGTCGGTCGGGTTTTCCGAAGCGGTATCGTCAGTTACCTGCGGCACATATTCCGTAGTTACGGGCTCGGTCGCGGTCGCGGTGTCGGTGTTTCCCTGAGTAACAGTAACGGGCGCGGCGCTCGAGCTGCTGTCGTCTGAGCCGAAGCCGAAAAGCTTGTAGCCCACCGCTACTGCCGCGATGATTATAATAAGTATTCCCAGCGTGATTATAGCTGTGATGAGGAAAGTTCTCTTGGGGTCGTATTCGCCGAGCGTAGCGTTTTCGGGCTGCGCAGGCTCATATTCCTCGGGCTGATATTCCTCCTCGGGGTACTCGCCCTCAGCGTATTCGCCCTCGGGGTACTCCTCTTCGGCATACTCGCCGTCAGCGTACTCTTCCTCGGCATATTCGCCTTCTTCGCTGCCGTCGCCGTATTCGTCGTCGTATGTATAAGCTTCGCCCTCGTCGTCGGCGTCCTCGTTGTAAACGGTATCATCGTAAACTTCTTCGGGGCTTTCGGCCTGCTCTTCGTAAGCTTCCTCGAGGTTCTGCTCAGCCTCGGTGACTATCTCGTCGGGGTCGGGGCTTTCGGCCTTAGCCTGCTCCATAGCCTTTTTCAGCTCTTCCTTAGAGTAAACTATGGTGTTTTCCTCCTCGGCGGGCTGTTCCTGCTCGGGCTCTTCATACTGCGGCTCTATATCTTTACCGTTTTCGTCGATAAGCAGGTTGTGACAGAATTTGCAAAGTATCGCCTCTTCTGAGATCTCCTTACCGCAAAACGGACAAGTTCTGGTTTTCAAAACTATCAAATCCTTCCTTTTTCATTTCCCAAAAATGGATACCTCTGTTTCTGCTCAGGGTATACCTTGTCTAATTATAATCATACCACACTTTTTCTGAAATTGCAACCGTATTTCCGAAAAATCATCAAATTAACACGAAAAAAACATTCTCAAAAGATTTTTTTGGCAATGCTTCACAGCACCGCTTCTTCAAAATCTCCGCCCGCCCAAATAAGGCAGCGGTGCGCCGAGCCGTTTTTCGGTATGGATACCGAGCCGGGGTTTATGCAGCGTATGCTTTTCTCGCCCTGCTGTTTGATCTGATCGTCGGGTATGTGGGTGTGGCCGTAAAGGAAGATAGTGCCGTCAGCCAGCGGGGGCAGCTTATCGGGATTGTGTATGTGTCCGTGTGTTGCGAAAAGCGTCTTGCCGTGGTCGCAGATGATAGCGCTCTCGCTCATCACGGGGAAGTTCAGCACCATCTGGTCTACCTCGGCTTCGCAGTTTCCGCGAACGCATATCAGCTTGTCGGCGAGGGGGTTGAGCATTGCTATCACCTTTTTCGGCTCGTAGCCCTGCGGCAGGTCGTTGCGCGGGCCGTGGTAAAGTATGTCGCCCAGCAGTATCAGCTTATCAGCGCCGCTTTTTTCAAAAGCCGCGAGCAGTTTCTCGCACCAGTATGCCGAACCGTGTATGTCTGAAGCTATCATGTATTTCATTTCGCCGCGCTCCTTTCAGCCGCGAGCTTTTCGCAGCCTTCCTTTATCTCATTATATATCACTAGTCCGCGCTTTTTCTTGAATTTTTTCACCATGCCGATGTAGAGGTCGTGCTTGCTTCTTGAGGCGAGGGCTACCTCTACCGCCGCGGCGGTCTCCTCGGCGTTTGATTTTCCCTTGAGCGCCGCGCGCACGCCATCCTCCAGCTTAGCCGCATATTCGGGGGACAATTCCTCGGGCTGTTCGGCAGGCTCAGCCTTTTTCTTCTCAGACTTTTTCGGCTTTACAGCTTTTCCCGATTTAGTCTTTCCCGCTGCGCTGCGCTTTTTGGCAGGCTTCTGCTCCTTAGCTTTCTGTTCGGGCTGTTCCGTCTTTTCGGGGGCTTTTTCCGCGGCGATCTCCGCAGGCTTTTCCTGCTTCGGCGATTCGTCAATGGCTACGGCAACAGCGTTCACTGCGGCCGCTTCGCCCGTGAAATCCATGAAGTCTGACTCTACTATCTCGTAAAGTTCGCTGCCGCGTTCCGTACCGAAGCGCTGGGTCATGTTCGCCGCAAGCTCCTGCGAATCTGCCGAGCGGTTTATCAGCGATACCACGCCCGAAAATTCGTCGTTCGAGGCTATCGGGTCGAGCAGGGTGTGCAGTTTTTTCTTCATGGTGTTGTCCGCCTTTTTCGGCTCGGCGGGCGCAGGCTCTTCCGCAGCAGGCTCTATAAAGCGCTTGAATTCAGCCTTTATCGCTTTGTAGAGCACACAGCCGCGCTTTTTGTTGAAGCGCTTTATCATGTTGATGTACAGCTGCTGCGGGGTGGCGGAGATGTTTATCTGCGCTACCGTGCCCGAGAATTCGTCGTTCGTCGCGATGGGGTCTAGCAGGGCGTGCAGCTTTTTCTTCATATCTGCGTCTACCTTTTTCGGCTCGGCGGCGTTCTCGGCGCTCTCGGCATCATCGGCAGTTTCAGCTTCCTGCTCCTGCGCGCTAAGTTCAGCCAGCCGCGCTTTTATCCTGTCGTAATGGTCGGTCAGCTCGGAAGCGATGTATTCGCCGTCCTCGCAGCCCATCGCCGCTACCAGAACTTTGCGCAGGTCGCGCAGGCATATCGAGCGGTTCAGCTCATTGAGCAAATTGCGCAGTCTGCCCTCTTCCAGCTTGAAAAGGCTGAGCGGCAGCTCTTCGCCTTCGGCGGCGCGCGCTATATCCATGTACTTTGCGAACTGCGCGTCGGTGATGTCGGCGGGGCGTGCTGCGGGCTCGCTCGGTTCGTTCGGTTCGCTCGGCGCAGATGTTTCGGGAATATATGCGTTTGTGGTTATCTCTATCCTGCGCTCATGCGCGAGCTTGCTCGCGCTCGCTTTCTCCTTGTCAGGGCGAAAAGCCTGTATCATCGCCTCGGGCACCATTATCTCCATATCCGCCTTTTTTGCGGGCTTTTCCTCGGGGGTATCCGTCTGCTCGGGCAGTGCGACTGCTTCGGCGATAAGCTCCTCCGCCTGCTCCGCTATGTCGCCCAGCTCGATAGAAGCCGCCTTGTGCGACTTTGCGTAATTGATCGCCGCCGCGATGTTCTGCGTTCTGAATACCACGCAGGGCGGTGCGTCGTTGAAAGTGTTCTCCCAAAAATCATGCAGCTTGTCGAAGCCCTTATCGTTGCTGATAATGAAAATGTGCGAGTTGTTCTGCTGCGCCACCATGTATCCCAGCAGGGTAGAGAGCTGGAAATCAAGGGCGTTTTTGCCGCCGACGTTTACCTTCATGTACTCCACGCTTGCCGACGCGCGCATAACGCTGCAGTGCATCTCAAAGCTTATGGTGTCGGAATTTTCGCTGTAAAATATAACTACGTGGTCGTCGCTGCCCAGCTGGTCTATGCCCACCAGCCCCTTTGATTTTACGTTCTCAAAATCTACAAGAAATGATCTCATACAAATATCCTCATTCTTTCGTCTTGCGTTTGTGTACGCCTATGCTTATGCCGACCGCCGCGCAGGCTGTTACGGCAGCCGCCGCGCCCGCCGCTATGCCTATATTTTTTCTGCGGTCTGATTTTTTTTCTTCCTCGGCTTTTTTTACCTTCTGCTCGCTGATATACTCCGCTTCCGCCTTGTCGTCGTGGTATGTAAATGTCTGTTTTTCTATAAGCTCTTCCAGTGTTTTTGCTATGAGCTGGTGACCCTCGGCGTTTGGGTGTATATCCATATCCTTGATGTTGGTAAGCTCCTGATTTCTGCCCTTAAAGCTTGACGCCACGTCTGCGACCAAATAATTCTCGCCGTTTTCCGAAAGCGAGAAAATAGTTTCATTCAGCTTGCCTATCTTCTCCTCGCCCAGCTTGTCCAGCAATGAGATAACATGCCCCTCAAAAGGGTTGTAAAGGGTCTGTATGATAAGCTTGCAGTCGGCGTTTTTGGTGCGGTCGTGTATCTCGTCGGTAATGGCTGAGAGCTTGTCGGGAAAAGGCGCAAGCGCGGTATCGAGGTCGTCGCTCAGCGAAAGCGATCTGTTCACCATATCTCCTACGCTGTTGTCCTTGCCCATTATCCCCAGAAACACGCCCAGCATATCGTTTCCGCCGATGGATACCACCACGGCGTCGGCGTCTGAAAGCGCTTTGTCGCAGGTGCCGCCTTTCAGCAGGTCGAGAAGCTCCTGCGAGGTGTAGCCGCTTATCGCGAGGTTTTCGTAAGCAAAATCCGCCTCTTCCGGCAGATTTGACTTAAATACCTCGGCGAGTATATTGGCGTATGAGGGGCACTTGGTAAGGTCATTTTTGTCGTACCCTTTCAGCCCGTAGCCCGCCGCTATCGAGTCGCCCAGAAATACCGTCTTGGGCGGCACGTTCACCTCTACGTCGAAGCTCGGCTCGCCCTCGGCAAAAGCCGTCGCCCCGCCGCATATAAATACCGCCGCCGCGCATATCGCGCATATCGCTCGGCGCAGTATATCAGCTTTTTTATGTATATGCATATATCTGTTCATCTCCGTCTTTTTGTCAGGGCATTTTCCTAAAATATATATGTCCGCGATATATATGATATGCCGAATATGCGCACATCAGATATATCCATTATATATAATACTATATTATTTCCGATATGTCAACATTATTTTCCGCATATCTGCATATTTCAGGTATATTTAAGGCAATACCACACAACTACCGCCTTCGGCTTTGTGCGGTGTTGCCTTAATATATAAATATCTCAGTACACATATATTAAAACAAACGCCCCGCTTCGGCATATTTCACCGAAAGGGAGCGTTATAATCAGTATGATGATGTGTTATCTTTCGTTTATCGGGATATACTCGCGCTCTTTCATTACAGCCTTGTATGCGGGGCGGATTATTCTCTTGCCCGTTACAAGCTCTTCAAAGCGGTGAGCGCACCAGCCTGCCATACGCGATACGGCGAAGAGCGGCGTGAAGAGGTCTTCGGGTATGCCCAGCATTCTGTATACCAGACCCGAGTACATATCTACGTTCGCGCACATAGCCTTTATATCGCCCTTCTTCTCAGCGAAAAGTTCGGGAGTAAGGCGCTCGATGGACTCCAGCAGGCGGAACTCTTTCTCAAACTCGGTTCCGTGCGCGAGCTTCTCGGCGTTGGCCTTGAGTATCACGGCGCGGGGGTCGGAAAGGGTGTATACCGCGTGGCCCATACCGTATATCAGACCCGTGTGGTCGAAAGCCTCTTTATTTAGTATCTTTCTTAGGAAGTCGGCAACTTCGCCCTCGTCATCCCAGTTGCGCACATGTTCTTTTACGCAGGTGAACATCTCGTTAACTTTGATGTTAGCGCCGCCGTGCTTCGGGCCTTTCAGCGAGCCGATAGCCGCCGAGTATGCCGAGTATGGGTCGGTGCCGGAAGATGTAAGTACGCGGCAGGTGAAAGTAGAGTTGTTTCCGCCGCCGTGCTCAGCGTGCAGCATAAGCACTATGTCGAGCAGCTTAGCTTCCTCGTCGGTGAATTTGCGGTCGGGGCGCAGGGCTGAAAGTATCATCTCAGCGGTAGACTGCCCCTTTATCAGCGGGTGCATTATCATGCTCTGACCGTCGTAAACTCTGCGCTTTACCTGATATGCCGATACCATTATATTAGGCAGCTTCGAGATTATCGAGATAGCGGTAGCCATTTCAAATTCGGGACTTCTGTTTTCGGGGTTTTCATCATATGAATATAAAGAGAGCAGGGCGCGTCCCATCTTGTTCATTATATTTCTCGAGGGCGCTTTGAGTATCATATCTTCAAAGAAGTTGGGCGGCAGTTGGCGGTTTTCGTCCATCAGCTCGGTAAAAGCCGCAAGCTCTTCGTGAGTAGGCAGATTGCCCATCAGCAGCAGATACACCGTTTCCTCATATGCAAAGCGGTTTTCCTTTACGGCGTTTTCTACGAGATCTTTGATATCATATCCGCGGAATACGAGTTTGCCCGGTATCGGAGATTTTTCGCCTTCGTTTATTACATATCCGTGAACGTTACAGATGTTGGTAAGACCGGCCATTACGCCGGTGCCGTCGGAATTTCTCAGACCTCTTTTTACCACATATTTATCGTAGTATTTAGGGTCGATGGCGTTATTGGCAACAAATTGCTGGTAAAGCATATTCCTCGCTGTTTCGTTTGACATATAAAGATCATCTCGCTTTCTCCGCGCCAAAATATGCGCAGCAATAATATACAAATAATTCTCACAATAATATACAAATAATTCTCACGTAATTATATAAATAATATTTTACAACATTTTTTCCGATTTGTCAAGTTAGATTTGCACAAACATAGCCGTTTGGCTAAAAGCAATTTGTTTTATTTGATGAAAATATGAATTTTATCGAGCAGAGTTATTCATTTTCACACCCTGAGGCAAAGGAAAGGACGATATTTATGAAAGATTACTTACAGCTTATTGCAGTTTTTGCAGTGCTGCTGCTGCTGATACCCTGCGTGGGATATGCGCGGCGCGAGTCGGAAAAAGCTGCCGCAGGCGGTTCGCAAGGTTACGAAACTGTGAAGATACTCTGTGAGGAAACGGGCAGGGTGGCTGAGTACAGCATGAAGGATTACATAATAGGCGCGGTATTTGCGCAGATGCCTGCCGATTTTGAGGACGAGGCGCTGAAAGCGCAGGCGGTGCTGGCTTCTACATATGCGCGGCGGCGTATACTTGCCGAGAGCGCCGAGCCTGCGGCGGATCTGCGCGGTGCACATATGAGCGATGACGGCAGCCGCTATCAGGCGTTTTTCACGGAAGATCAGGCGCGGGAAGTCTACGGCGACGGTTACGGTGCGGCGCTGAAAAAGATAACCGCTGCGGCGGAATATGCCGAACCGCTCACGCTCAGCTGGCAGGGCGAGCCGATATTGGTAGCGTTTCACGGCATATCTTACGGCAAGACCGAGTCGGCGCAAGTGATGTGGGGCGAGGAGATACCGTATCTGACATCGGTCGATAGCGAGTGGGACGCCGAGCTTGAGGAGTGCGAAACGGTGCGGAATTACAGCGAAGCGGAGATGAAAAGGCTGCTGACGGCGGAGTTCACCGACTGCGACCTTAGCGGCGAGCCTGAGGGCTGGCTGACTGCGGCGGAGCGTTCTCCGGGCGGCACGGTGCTGAAAATGCGCGCGGGCGGCGAGATATGCGAAGCGTCGCGGATATGCGCGCTGCTCGACCTGCCATCGCAGCACATAGAGGTAGAATATGCCGACGGGGATTTCACCTGCCGCGCGCTGGGCTGCGGGCATTTGGTAGGCATGAGTCAGCACGGCGCGAACGAAATGGCGAAGCAGGGAAGCGGCTGCGAGGAGATACTTCTGCATTATTTTACGGGGTGCGAGATGATGCGTAAATGAGCACGGTCATATATATCTGAATATATTTTATGTCTTTGAATATATTGCTTGCATAAATTTTAGAGTATAGGTATATCGTTAGATTATCCAATTATATAAAAATATTGACATTTTGCCCAAGGGTTAATAAATTGCCAAGTCGGGATTTTTTAATTATTTGTACAAAAAATCATTGACATCTCGTAATATCTGTGCTATAATATATCTTGTCGAACGTTGGCAAAAACGCTCGTAAAAAGGGGGATATATATGCAGAAAGGCAATGGGGTGCGCGCTTTGATGCTTTCGCTCATCGGCTTCGCTATGATAATTTTCATTCCGTGGCTTTGTGTGAAAAGCGTTTCTTCCGCTATGAACTACCTGCGTAATGGTACTGAAGTGCAGTGCCGTGTGGTATCGGTGGAGGAGCATAAAAAGGGAAAGCAGCTCGTGCACGCCGTTTATACAGATGATACAGGCGAGGAAATACTGGCTGAGGCGACTATGAACCGCCGCACTTCAAAGGGTGAGAGCTTTACGGCGCTCGTTACAGATCCCTACCCCGAAAAGGTCTACTGCCCGCCTTCAAATTCGCTGATAGCCGTTTTCGCGGTGATAATGACAGCGCTTTGGATCTCGGGATTTGTGGTATTTTTCATGGGTCATCACGATTCGATAGTCAACCGTATGCTTACCAAAAACGGTAAGCCCGCGCTCGCCGAGGTGGTCAGCGTGAAGCAGATAGACCAGTTCGCATATGAATGTAAGATGCGCTATAACGATTCCCGCGGCGGCGAACATACGGGAAAATTTTTCGTCAAAAAAAGCCGCCCCGTTATCGGCGACAAATTCCACATAGTCTACTGCTTGAAGAAAAACGGCAAGGCGGTAGCGGATATTATAGAAATATGAAACTAAAAGGTGCGTCCGCAGCAGGTCGCGCCTTTTTTTAGTCGGAAAATAATGTTGACACGGCGGCGCGTATGTGCTATTATATTATAAAGGTATTATAAAGGTATAGCGTATAACGTTTGTTAAAAAATACAGAAATTATAGAAAGAGTGATATATATGTTTTGCCCGAAATGTGGAAAAGAACTGCCGAATGATTCGGCGTTTTGTCCCGCCTGCGGTAACAAATTATCGCGCGGCGCAGATGAGCCTGAGCAGCAGTATCAGTACGACCGGTATGACCAATATGAACAGCCGGAACAATATGAGCAGTACGGCACGATAAACGGCGATATTTACGCTCCGCCAGAGCCGCCCGCTTCGCAGAAGCGTTTTCGGTTTCTGATACCCGCGGTGATATGCTCGGTGTGCTGCGTGTGCATGGCGGCGATGGTCGCGGCGATAGTGCTGACCCGCGGCAGTGTCAAGACGGACAGCGCCGATGAAAACAGCGCCCCGCAGACCCAGACCGCTGCGGCCGCTCAGACAGAGCAGTCATCTCAGCCCGAACAGACCGAACAGCCGCAGACGGAGCAGACCGAGGAGAAAACCACGGCGCAGACTACCGCCCCGCAGACCAAGCCCGCCACCACTACTACGCAGGATAAATATAAGATACCGGTAACCCCCGACAGCACGAGCTACGTCGGAACTATGTATGTCGCGACCAAAAAGGACCCGCTGACTATGCGCATCGGGCCTGGATATAAATATGCTTACAAAACTCAGATACCGCGCCGTTACGAACTAGCTGTTTATGCCGAGCGCAGCGGCGACGGCGAAACGTGGGCGTATGTCGAGTACAACGGCGTGTATGGCTGGTGCACGGAAAAATATCTTTCGTACAGTCTGCCGATAGAGTACGATATAGTCGAGCCGGATAACTACATTGAAGATGACTATCACCCGCATTTTACAGTGGTCGTTAATGATCTGACCCTGCGCAAAGGCCCCGACAAGAGCTACGCTGCGATGGACAGCATCGACAGCGGCACGGCGATGGAGGAGTACGGCTACAACGACAACGATAACGGCAAATGGATATACACCGAGTACAATGGTCAGCGCGGCTGGATAATGGCATACAGGGGTGAATACGATAGTTCGGACTACAAAGCTTACGTTCAATATGAGGGCGGCGCGGCGAAACCCGTCATCTACCTCTACCCTCAGCGCCCGACCGATGTTTCCGTAAAGCTTACTGCGAAAAATGCCGAGATCTCGACCACATATCCGGCATATGGCGACGGCTGGAACGTTACCGCTTATCCCGACGGCAAGCTTGTCAACAAGGCGGACGGCGGAAATTATCATTATCTATTTTGGGACAGCGTGAACGACCGTGCACATTATGATATGTCGCAGGGCTTTGTTGTAAAGGGCGAAGATACCGAAAAATTCCTGCGCGAAAAGCTTGAAATACTGGGTCTTAACGAGGACGAGCGCAACGAATTCATAGTATACTGGCTGCCGCGAATGGAGCACAATAAGTATAATCAGATAGCGTTCCAAAGCGACATCTACACCGATAATTACAAGCTGGATATATCCCCGAAGCCCGACAGCCTGCTGCGCGTGTTCATGACATACCGCCCGCTTGAGGAGAAGATAGACATTCCCGAGCAGAAGCTCAGCGGGTTTGAGCGCAAAGGCTTTGCCGCCGTTGAGTGGGGCGGGGCGGAGTTGAAGTGAGTGATGTAAATGAAGTGTAAATATTGCGGGAACTCTCTGCCCGATGGCTCGGATTTTTGTATATACTGCGGTCAAAAACAGCCGCCCAAAAATCAGGGCGCGGACGTCAGCAGGTTCAAGATACTCCTGCCCGCGCTGATATGCTCGGTCTGCTGTATATGTATGGCGGCGCTGGTTGTCGCGATAGTTGTGAAGCGCGGAGCGAACGGCGGCGAGAGCGAAGCTGACGTATACCAAAATTCGGCGGTGTCGAGCGCTGCGGCTGTTGACGCCGACGCACAGACCGAGCCGACCGAGCAGACAGAACAGCCTGCCGAAAACAGCTCAGATGAAAAGATCGACACGCCTTACGCGCCTGCGGTAATGGCGGAGAGCGGCTGCCTTTTCACGCCGAGCGACGGTACGCTCGTGCAGATGCGCAAAGGCCCGAGCGAGCAGTACACGCTGATATGCGATGTTTCGCCGGGGGCAATGCTGACGGTCTACGCCGAGGAGGAAACGGATAATGTTAGGTGGATATATACTCAGTACGGCAGTGAGTACGGCTGGTGCAGGGCGGAACTGCTCAAAGATACGGTGCAGAAAGTAGCCAATGTAACTGAACCTCAGATCGCTCTTCATTCATATGAGCGATACGAAGTCGTCAGCCGCGTGAATCTTCTTATGCTGCGCAACGAGCCTGACGAGGAATCCACCAGTAAGATCTACATCAACAAGGGCGAAAAGCTGACGATATATGGTGAAAAACGCAATGACGACCGCTGGCTGTACACTTACAAAGACGGCCAGTTCGGCTGGATAAAAACGTACAGGGGCGACCCGGGCAAGAGCGGTTACAAGATATATTTGGATTATTACTATTGAAAAAAACGCTGTATGGATGACTAAAATCCGTACAGCGTTTGATTTTTATTCAGTTGCGCGATGTGCAGCTCGCCCGACATCACATATATCAGCATCATGCAGTCCATCGTCCGCCGCTGGTGCACAACCCCCGCGGGCGCGGAGAGATTTCCGCAGCCGTAAAATTCGGGTCTGCCGTCAGCCGAGCAGCGGCAGTATCTTTTGTCCGCCATTTTTATCACCCGTCTGTAATTTTAGCACAAACGGCGGCGAAAATCAAGTGTGGTCTACGGCTTTGCGCGGTCGAGGCTGTTTTCAAACCGGTCGTATATCGCTTCGCCCTCGCTGTCCTCGCCGTAAAGCATTATCCCGCTGTGCAGATGAATGGTGAGCGTTTCGCCGCAGGACTGTATAGTTTCGCCGTTGCGGTCGGTTACTTTTTTAACGAAAGCCGCCGCGTCCTCTGGCGAGGTGCAGCCGGTAGCGACTACAAATTCATCGCCGCCGATGCGGAAAGCCATCATGTTCTCGCTCAGCGCCGAGTCGATGTGCTCCACGCAGGCGCTAATCACGTCGTCGCCCGCTTTTCTGCCTATCTCGGTGTTTATGCGGTGCAGATTTTTGATGTCGAAACAGGCCAGGTATGTGCCCTTTTTGTCCTGAAGTTTATCGTAAAGCTCGGTGAGATCAAATCTTGTTCTGCTCATAAAAGTACCTCCGTTATAATAATTCTTGTTGATCTTCGGATACATCGAGGTAAAGCTTCTCGACCTCGCAAATTCTGAAGGGTTCACGCCCCACACGCTGCGAAAAGCGCGGGTAAAAGCTTCGTTAGAGCCGTAGCCGTATTTCACGGCGGTGTCCAGCACCTGCTCGCCGCGGCGCAGGTCTGCGGCGGCTAGGGTTATGCGGCGCTTTTTGACGTATGTCATTATGCCGCTGTGGGTGCAGTATTTCCAGATCTTTTGCAGCGCCGAGAGCGAGCAGCAGCAGTGCGCCGCTATTTTCTCCTGCGTTATCCCGCCGCTTAGGTTGTTCTCGATGTATTCCAGCGAGCATGCGAAAATGTAAAAGTCTTTCAATAAATGCACCTGCTTTCTTCTGCGAACTAAGGAAGTATACTTTCTATGTTTACATTATATCATATCAAGATGAACTCGGCTTGACTTTTTGCGTAAGTTTGTTCAGTGTCGAAAAAAAATAACGCGCCCGATCTTGCTCAGACGCGTTATCCATATTACTTAACTATTTGCGAAAGCATATGCGTTGCTTCATTCATCGTTTCTATTATCGTGTCCAGACGGTCCTGCGGTATCTCGCCCAGCGAGTCGCTGATGCCCGCGCCGTTTTTCAGCATACGCGAAAGCACCTCTTCGCCGCGCTCGCCAAGCGTTATCAGCACCGTGCGCTCGTCGGTCTTTGAGCGTGTGCGGCAGACCAGCCCGTCGCGCTCGAGCTTTTTGCAAAGTGCCGAAGCGTTTGAGTGGGTCATATTGAAGATGCTGCTCAGCGCGCCTACCGATATAGCCTTTTCAGACTTTATCATGAAAAGCATCATAGCCTGCATATTCGTTATGCCCTCTTCGCGGCAAAGGCTGTCTATCACTTTGTAAAGCGCATATTTGAATTCGTAAAACGATTTGCATAGCTTTGTAAGATATTGCTGTGTAGGCATTTCTTTCACCTGTCTTTTTACACATTTACTGTTTGTTTTATAATAAGCGGCGAACTGATTCTTTTTTCAAGATCGAATATCGACCGATATAATTATATCACATTTTTAAAAATTATGCAAGACCCTTATCTTCAATAAAGTCATACAGACATCTTCTGCCGGTTTCCTTCCATTTAGCGCGGAAGTGGAAGAGGATAACTGTAAGTACCGAGAATACTACTACCAAAACGCCCATTACTATGCAGCAGGGAACTATGCTGCCCTTGCCGGCGATAGCTATTCTGAAAGCGTCTACCGTGTATGTGAAAGGTACAAGCGCGTGTATCTTGCTTACAAATGCGCCCGAGATCTCTACGGGGTAAGTACCTGCCGAGCCTGCGAGCTGTATTACCATGAATATCAGCATGAGGAACGAGCCTACCTTGCCCATAGCTACGTTCATGAAGTACTGTATCGACATGAACGCGATGGAAGCCATGCACGCGACTATTATCGCCTTGCTCCAGCTTGCCGGTGTGAAGCCGCACGCTTTGTGCAGTACGAAGAGCATGAGCACTGCCATTATCTGTGTCAGAACGTGCAGTACCGTAGCCTTAGCCAGCCACCATCTGAATCCTGATTTCAGCTCGCCGTTTACCTTAGTGAGCGGGTACATGATGCAGAATGCCAGCGTGCCTACCCAAAGTCCTACTGACATCATGTAAGGCGCCATTGCGTGGCCGTTATCGGGAACATGCGTGTACTCCTGCTTGCTCGATTCTACGGGAGCGGAGAACATATCGTAAGTATCGTTGTTGGTGTTTATGGAAGCTATCTCGTCAGCGCCGTCGGTAAGGCCGCTCTTTAAAGTGCCTGTGCCGTCGTAAGCGTCGGATACGCCGTCGCCCAGATCTTTGCTGCCCTTGTGCAGTTTGGAAGCGCCTTCGGAGATCTGCTCAGCGCCGTCTGTAAGTGCAGCCGCGCCCTTCTTTACGCTCGCGCTGTTCGCGTCAAGCTTCTTAGTGCCGCTGTAAAGTGTGCTCGTACCGTCGGTAAGCGTCTTTACGCCGCTGGTCAGCGCGCTCGAAAGCTTGCTTACGCCGCTGTCGAGAGTAGCCGCGCCGCTGTTTAGCGCTGCGGAATTTGAATGTATCTTGCTAAGGCCGCTGTTGAGGTCTTTAACGCCCGCGGTGTATGTCTTAGTGCCCGCGCTGAGTTCTTTAGCGCCGCCAGAAAGTGTGCTGAGTCCGCCGTTTATCTGGGTCATGCCCTGTATAAGACCCATGTCCTCAGCAGTCTTGCCCTGGCGGTCGAGAGCGCTCTGTATGCTTACGAGTCCGCCCTCAAGGGTGTTTATAGCCTGCTTAGCGCCGGGGAGTACCTGGTCAGAGCCTTTCTTTATCTTCGCAACGCCGTTCTGCAGCTCGGTGATGCTGTCGCCCATGCTGCTCAGCGAAGCAAGTCCGCCTGCCGCAGTCTTGAGCGTGCCGAGCTGTGTGCCTATGTCGGAAACGTTGCCCGCGCAGGTGCTTATCTCGCCCGCGAGAGCGGAGAAGTTAGCGTCGGTCATTATCTCGGGGTAAGCGGTCGCGAGCGAGGTCAGATATGTCTGCATATTCGCGAGGTTTCCGCCCGCCGCCGTAGCGTCAGCGCCGATGTTCGCGGCCGATGTGGTTATGCCCGTCGCCGCCGCCGAAACGTCGGGAAGCTCAAGTCCCGAAACGCTTGTGTACAGATCGTCGATACCGCTTTTCAGCGAATCGCAGCCCGCCGTCAGCGTCGAGAGGGTAGCTTTGTTTTCCTTAGAAAGGCTGGTCGCCAGCGAATCTGAGATCTGCTGTAGTCCGCTCTGTACAGCCGTGCCAGCCGCATAAAGCTGCTTAGAGCCGCTGTACAGCTGCGAAGCGCCGTCGTTTAGCGCCTTGCTGTTTTTGTTCAGTTCAGAAGCACCCGCAGCAGCCTCGCCAACGCCCGATGTGTAAGAGCTTACGCCCTTTTTCAGGCTCGAAGTACCGTCTTTAAGCTGCGAAACGCCAGAGCTTGCCGAGCTTGAAAGCGTCTTAGCGCCGTCGTCAAGCTTCTTAGCGCCCTCGTTTACCTGAGAAACGCCGTCGGTGTATTCTTTCAGTCCGCTTTGCAGCTCCTCAGAACCTTCCTTAAAGGTAACTGTGCTTTCGGCGAGCTTTTTCAGATTTTTGGTTATCTTCTTGTTGCCGTCTGAGATCTGGCTGAGGCCGTCCTCCAGCTCTCCCGTGCCGTCAGCCGCCGAGCTTAGCGAATCGCCTATGCCGGTAAGCTGGTCGAAGACTGTTTCGGAGTAGGTCTTTGTAACTTCTTCCGAAACGCTCGTCTGTATCTTGCTCAGCGCGGTATCGCTGAGTTTGCTGGCGATGTAGTTTTTGCCGGGGTTTGTTTCATACTCCAGCTCCATCTTCTTTGGCTTTTCGTCCATCAGCGTAGCAGCGTTTGCCGAGAAGTTCTCAGGAATGGTTATTACCATGTAGTAAGTACCGTTTTCCAGACCTTCCTGCGCCGCTTCCGCGTCTACGAAGTTGAATTGCAGCTCGTCGTTTTCTTTGAGTTTTTTCACCAGCTCAGTTCCTACGTCAAGCGTAGTGCCCTCGTACTCTACCGACTCGTCTTTGTTTACTACCGCTACCGGCAGCTTGTCGATGTTTCCGTATGGGTCCCACATCGAGGCTAGGAACAGACCCGCGTAGATAGTAGGTATCGCGATTATCGCGATGAGAACTATTATCATAAGCGGGTTTTTCAGAATTGATTTCCATTCTGCCCGAATCATGTGAATCTCATCCTTTCCAAAATTTCCGTTTTTGCGGAGCTTTTTATCCGCTTTTTCATAATATATATGATTTATATATATTATATTCTATAACATTTATACTGTCAATACTTTTTAGGACACATTGCGACGATTGTCCAAAAAATCATGTACAACATTGGCAAATCTCGTGACAGAGAAATGTGCAGTTTATACAAATAAACAGCGCCCGAGTTTTTAGGCTCAGGCGCTGTAAGGGAATTATTCAGATGTTATCAGCAGCCGCATCCGCAGTCGTTGCCGCATCCGCCGCAGTTATTTCCGCAGCCGCATCCGCCGCAGTTATTTCCGCAGCCGCATCCGCCGCAGTTATTTCCGCAGCCGCAGCCGCCCCAGTTGCCGCATCCGCCGCAGCAAACTATGAGAAGGATAAGGATGATGATCCACCAGCAATTGTTTCCGCACATAACGATTTCTCCTTTTCGGGTAATAATTTAAGCCTTTCGCCGCAGGTCTTTGTGACCCGCGCGGCTTATATTACATGATATGAAAAGGCGAAAAATGTGTTACTGCATATTCTGCGTGTTTTGGTATTGCGATGGTTGCCGGCGCTCTATCTCTTTGCCGCAGTTAGGGCAAAAGCGCGATGCTGATGAGATAGGCTTGCCGCAGTGAACGCAGTATCTGGGCTGCTGAGGCTGCGGCGGAGTCTGATACTGCGGGTACTGTTGATATTGCTGATATTGCTGATACTGCTGTGGGGGCGGCGTGTAAGAATATGGGTCGTAAGGATTGAAAACGTTGGGATTTCTGCGGTACATCATTGGCAGCGGCACGCCGAAAAACGTCGGGTTTTCCGAGGTCTTGCCGCCCATCATGTCCTGCATCTGCCCGCCAAGCTGCTCGTAGTAGTATTTGTTGTAGATGTTGTGCGAATTTTTCCGCGCGCAGTATATACAGCGCACTATCATCGCGTAAATGAGTATCATCATGCAGATGAGCGCTATCAGCCATATGCTGCGGTCTTCGTCTGCGCTCATAGCCGTCGCGAGGTAGTCGTAAACGCCGTGTATCAGCACCGAGAATATGTACGCGAACCGCTCGGGACGGGTGTTCGGGCGAACGTTATTATACCTGCGGTATTTCGATACGCCGAAATAGTAGCCCATGAGTATGCCCGTAACGGCGTGGAGCGGTATCGAAAGCACCGCGCGCAGCAAAGCTACCGTGAGCTGACTGCTTGCCTGCGATATGTAAAGTATGTTCTCAAGCGTAGCAAAGCCGAGCGCCGAAGCCGCGCCGTAGATTATTCCGTCGTAGGTGTTGTCGAAACTGCGGTCGTGGAAAACTATCCATTTGAATGTAAAAAACTTGCAGGCTTCCTCCACTATGCCGACTACCGCGACGTAAAAGACAAGCTGATATATCAGGTATGAATCCATATCTGGGTAGTAGACCCTTCGCGGGTCGCCGCCGATAAAAGCCTGCATCAGCGCCGAGCCGATGCCTTCGAGTATGCCTGCGGGCACTACCGAGATAGCGCTTATCGCAAATACAGAAGCCAGTTTTCGCATAGGCTTGTGCTTGATAACTGCGTTTTTGAAGATTATCACCATTATTATGACTGAGGGCAGTATGCCCATGAGCAGCATTATTTTATCCAAAGTAGTTCACCCCTTTTGTTGTCTGCGACTGCAACTATTATACCACAATTTTCGGCAGATTTCAAGTGAGTACTTTATCAAATAAGCCGTCAAATCAGCTGCTGTTCGTTGATTATCAGCTTAAACTCCAGCCCCAGAAATTCTGCTGCTTTTCGGCACATTATCATGCGGTCTAGAAATATCTCGAAATAGTCCATCACCGAGCCGTACTGCGTGTCGATTGAGAGTTTCAGCTTTATAAGTGTGTGCTCGCCATTTATTTTCAGGCTCGATCTTTTCGCCGAGTAGTTCACGCGGTCGTGTATGTCAAAGGTGGTCTTGTCGGTGTTGCGGACGCGGCTGCGGCGCACGTCTGATTTATCGGCGAGTATCAGCGCGGCGGCTATGTGGTTCACCGCTACGCCCGTGCCCTCGTCGTGGTTGCCTATCGCGGTGACGATAACGGCAGTGTCCTCCGGCGGCATACCCAGTCTGTTCAGCAGGCTGAAAGCCATTACCGCGCCGCTCTGCGAATGTTCTATGCGGTTGACCAAGTTGCCGATGTCGTGCAGATAAGCGGCTATCTGCACCAGCTCGAGGTCGTGCTCGGGGTAGCCCAGCGTTTGCAGTATATACCGCGCGTTCTCCGCCACCACGCCTACGTGCGCGAAGCTGTGCTCGGTAAATCCCAGCGCTTTGAGCGAAGCATCCGCTTGGATTATATATGCGTTTACCTCGCTGTTTTTCTTTAGTTCTTCAAATGTCAGCATTTCTATATCTCCTTATTATATTATTGTAATAGTATAAAAGCGCCGCCGCAGCACACGGTGACGCTTTGTATGTTTTTTAGTCCTTAATTCTTGGTGTCCTTTTTGGAAACGAACTCGCCCGAAGCAACGTCGTAAGCCGAGCTGCTTTTTTTGTTCATGATAACTACTATGATGACAACGGCGATAACAATGCCCGCAACTATGCCGATTATGGTGAATATCATGTTGTTTTTGTTTTGTTCCTTCTGCTCTTCTTTATCGACGTAGTGGCTGCCCTTTTCGATGCAGTTAGTAACAGTTACCTTCTTTACCGTAATATCGGCAACGTCGGTAGCGGTAAAGCATATGCAGCTTACCTTCTCGAAATTATCGGTGCCGTATGCTTTTACTATGTCGTCGTACTTGAATGCCGCGGTGGTCTTGTCAAACTCTGCGGCGGATACTTTTGCCCATACCGAGCCGTCGGGCTGCGCCATAGATGTGTCGGGAGACTCCCAGCTCTGGAATACCAGCTCTATCGGCGAGCTTGAAAGCTTGTTCGCTTCGGTATCCATAGAAAATTCTACTTTTATCTCAGAATCTTTCGTCATTCGGGTGGTGTCGAAAGTATCGTACTGGTACTTCGCACTGGTGCCCCAGTTGCCTACCGAGATAGCTTCGGAAGTATCAAGCTCTACGTCGGAAGTATCGGCGGCGTAAGCACTTAGTGCGCAGCCTGCCGCGATAACTGCCGCAGCGGCGGCGGAAAAAACTCTTGAAAATAACCCTCTTAAATTTTTCATTTCTTTACATTCCCTTTCATATAAGATCTTACTGTTCAAATTGTTTTAACGCTAAAAGTTATTATAACATATTGACTGAAAAATGTAAACGCTTTTTGTCATATTTAACTAAAAATTCAGAACTGTTTTATATTTAATGTTTTTTTCACAATTTAACTGTCCTGCCGCCTGCCTTATATGTAGATCTTGCGCAAAGGCATACCCCGCGCGAATTACAAATGTCACGCCACGCCGCAAAAGTCATTACATTTTGCACTTGAAAAATGCCGCCGCCTGCATTATACTAGTATTATAGGGATAACATCTGCAAAACGCAACGCATGACGGTTTGATGAAAGGATATGATATACATGAGCACACCCGTAGTGAAGATAGAAAATTTGGTAAAGCGTTACAAAGAGCTTATAGCGCTCGACCATTTCTCGTTGGAGATATATGAGGGCGAGGTCTTCGGTCTGCTCGGACCGAACGGCTCGGGCAAGACCACCGCGATAAACTGCCTGCTCTCGCTGCTGAGTTTCGATAAGGGCAGCGTAGAGATATTCGGCGAAGAGATGTCGCCCGATAATTACAAGGTAAAGAGCAAGATAGGCGTTATAATGCAGAACGTAGCGGTGATAAATGAGCTTACCGTTTATGAGAACATCGACTATTTTTGCGGTCTTTATATAAAGGATAAGGCGGAGCGCAAAAAGTGCGTTGAGGAAGCCGTGAAGTTCGTAGGGCTGGAGGATTTCGTGAAATTTTACCCGAAGAAGCTTTCGGGCGGTCTGCTGCGCCGACTGAACATCGCCTGCGGCATAGCGCACAAGCCGAAGCTGATAATCTTCGACGAGCCGACAGTTGCGGTAGACCCGCAGAGCCGCAATAAGATACTGGAGGGCATACAGGAGCTGAACAAGCACGGCGCTACGATAATCTATACATCTCACTATATGGAAGAGGTGGAGCAGATATGCACGCGCATCGCGATAATGGATAAGGGCAGGCAGATAGCCCTGGGCACTACCGAAGAGCTGAAAAAGCAGATAAAGAATACCGAGAAGATAACGGTAGAGCTTATGGAGCAGAGTGCCGAGCTGCTGGAGGAGATACGCGCGCTGCCGCACGTTTACGAAGCCGAGTACATCGAGGGCAGGGCAGAGGTGAAATTCTCGGGCGGAAAGCACAATCTCATCCGCCTTTTGACACTGCTCCAGCAAAAGGATATACGCTTCGGCAGGGTCTATTCCGAGCTGCCCACGCTTAACGACGTTTTCTTAGAGATAACCGGCAAGCAGCTTCGCGATAGCTGAGGGGGGCTGAGCAATGTTTTTACATCTTTTGAAATACGAACTGCTCACAGGTCTGCGAAACAGGCAGGCTATGTTTTGGATGTTGGCTTTTCCGATAATACTGGGCACTTTTTTCAACATAGCTTTCAGTGGGCTGTATGAGAGCGACGAGCTTTTTAAAGAGATACCCGTAGCCGTCTGCACCGAGCAGGAAAACGCTACTTTTAGCGAGGTGATGGACAGCCTGTCTGAGGGCGGCGACGCGCTTTTCGCGCCCGAATATTTAGCCGAGAACAAGGCTATGAAAAAGCTGGAGAACGGCGATGTCAGCGGCGTGATATTCGTAAATGGCAGCGATATTCGCCTTTCGGTAAAGAGCGAGAGCACCGCCGCTTCAATAATACGCTCGTTCCTCGATAATTACGAGGTGAACGTAAAGGTGATAACCGACGCGGCGAACGCCGACCCGCAGAAGCTGGGACAGGTGATAGAGGCTATGAGCGCCGAAATATCGCCTGTGGAAGCGCGGCAGATGTCGGGCGACAGCGCCGATCCGTATGTGCAGTATTTTTATAATCTGCTGGCTATGAACTGCCTTTTCGGCGCGCTCAGCGGATTGGGTCTGGTGATAAGCGTGCAGGCAAATCTTTCAGAGCTTGGCGCGCGCAAATCCGTTTCGCCGGTGCACAAGCTTGAAAGCGTAACGGCGGCGATGACAGCGGCGGTGATACTGAACCTCATCTGCTCGGGGGTAACGCTTTTATACCTCACTCTGGCGCTGAAAGTAGATTTCGGCGCGCCGCTGCCCGCGCTTTTCGGCGTTACGGCGGTGGCGGTTCTGGCGAGCGCGAGCATGGGCTTTTTCATCGGCGCTATCGGCAAAATGAGCGAGGGCATGAAAATTGGCATACTTATCTCGTTATCAATGTTTTTCTGCTTCCTCAGCGGGCTTTGTGTCGGCAATATGTACGCGCTGGTAGAGCGGTACGCGCCGTGGTTCAATAGGATAAACCCAGCCGCGCTGATCTCAAACAGCTTTTTGGCGCTGAACATCTACGGCGGAAGCGGCAGGCTGACGGCAAACCTGCTCACCCTCGGCGGATACGCCGTGTTCTTCACGCTGGGCGGATATTATCTTACAAGGAGGCGCAGATATGCAAGTTTATAAGGTGTTCATGAAAATGGCGCGGAAAAGACTGGTAACTATACTGATGTACTTCGGCATATTCGCGCTGATATGCTTTATAATGACGGCAAACGCTCAGCAGGATACGGATTACAGCGACAAAAAGCTGAAAATAAGCGTTGCCGATATGGATAATACCGAAGCGAGCCGTGCCCTGCGCGACTACATAGCGGAAAATCACGAGATAGTGTCGATAGACGGCGGCGACGACGCTCTTCAAGACGCGATATATTACCGCACGCTGAATTGCTCGCTGACGATAAAAGCGGGCTTTGGCGAAGCTGTCGCGGCGGGCGAGGGCGATGGGCTTTTTGAAATGGTGAGCGCCTCGGGCACTTATGAATCGCAGCTTTTTGAGGGTCAGCTCACGCAGTTCGTAAAGACGGCTGAGATGTACTCGCCTTCGGGCATGGGCAGCGGCGAAGCCTGCCGCGCCGCCGCAGAAGCGCAGGAGCAGCACGTTGACGTTACGGTAGAAAATTTCTCGGCGGGCAATTCCGGCAGCAGATTCAGATATTTCACGCAGTATCTTGCCTACATATTTTTGGTGATAATGATAGTTTGCTTCACGCCGATACTTTCGGCTTTCAATACGCTTGATCTGCGCCGCAGGATAGACTGCTCAGCGCTGCCGCTGGCGAGCAAGAATATGCAGCTTTTCTGCGCGACGGGCACGCTCACGGCGGCGATATGGCTGGTTTTTCAGATACTGGGCGTCGCCTGCTACGGCGGAGAGATGTTCAGCAAAACAGGCTTGCTGGCGATGCTGAACAGCTTCATTTTCATGGTCGTGGCGGTAGGCATTACGGTGCTGATAGCGCAGTTCGGCATAGCGGGCGACGACGTTTGCAGCATGATCGGCAACACGATTAGCCTTGGAATGGCGTTCCTCTGCGGCGTGTTCGTACCGCAAGACTTGCTGGGCGAGGGCGTGCTGAAAGCGGCTTCCTTCCTGCCCGCCTACTGGCTTGTCCGCGCGAACAATATGCTATTCGGTCTTTCGGACGAGGGCTATTCGCTGGGCAAATATCTGAGCTATCTTGGCATAGAGGCGCTCTTCGCAGTAGTGCTTTTCGCGGCAGCGGCGGCTGTGGCGAAAGTGAAAAGGCAGTCGGCGGAGTGACAGAATAGAAAAAATAACAGCCCCTCGCAGTTGTGCGGGGGGCTTGTTCTGTATATATTTTCTTTTCATTCCCCTGTGACCTCATCATGTGTCATCGTAAAGCGTTATTGCTTTTACCAGTCCGGATTTTTTATAGTATTCGATCTTTCCGTATTTTGGCTCGTAGTCGTCATCGCCGAATATCAGCGCCATGTCTTTTGCGGTTATTGCAAACCTGAAACTGTTCTTGTATTCGTCAACAGCGACGATATAATACGAGTCGTTAGTTGCGGACCTATGCGAAGTGTGCCCCGGCATACGGTAAGTTTTGATATTCAAATTTTCGATACATACGGCGTCGCCGCCGTTCAGGTCTGACAAAATATCCGTCCATGCCCGAAGATCGCCCTTAATGCTTCCGCGAAGCGGCGAAAGATAGCTGTCCGTAATAAGCGTACAGCAGAAGAGAATACATATTATTCCTAATATCAGATCGGCTATCCGCCGCTTTACGATACTTCTTTCGCGCAGCAAATAATGAAAAGCTATAAAAAGCAGCGCCGCCGCTAAGATGTAAAGCAAGATCTGAAATAAAATATTGAGCGGTATAGTTACCGCAAGGCGTATAAGCGCCGACCTTCCGACCAAAGAGGGCGGATCGCAGCAAACGGCGATGGTCACCAGCATTGTAACGAAAATTATTGACGGCAGATACGCCGCCTTTTTTGAGAATATCTTTTTCATCTGTCACGATCACCTTTTGATTAAATTATGCCCGATACTCGATATGTTTTGTGATTTCTATTATACAACAACCCCCGCAAAAAATCAATATCCGAACACAAAAAAAGCAGACGCTCTAAAAACGTCTGCTTTATCTTTGGCTGGGGTAGAAGGATTCGAACCTACGGAATGGTGGAGTCAGAGTCCACTGCCTTACCACTTGGCGATACCCCAATTTGCTTATTCTTTTGAAATGAGCAAACAGATGGTTGGGATAGCTGGATTCGAACCAGCGGAATGACGGAGTCAAAGTCCGCTGCCTTACCTCTTGGCTATATCCCAGTGTGATCTCAACTGTAATCTTGCCTTGCTCGTTTCAGCTTTATTATTATACCACAACATTTCACACTTGTAAAGGGGTTTATGTCACCTTTTACAAATTGTTCACAATTATCTTTTCTGTCGAAAATCGTTGATTTTTCGCCTGCTTTGTGCTATAATCTAATTACAGTATCACCGCCCCGCCGCGGGCGAGTAAATGTGAAAGGAATGTTTTTGCAATGGAGAATGAAAAGGTCGGAGTAGTAAAGAAATTTATCGAGGAATTTAAAGCGTTTGCGCTAAAGGGCAACGTTATGGACCTCGCCGTCGGCGTTATCATCGGTGCCGCTTTTCAGGACATAGTGACATCGTTCACCGAAAGCTTTATCAATCCTATCATCAATTCTATCGGCGGTGCTAAGGTCGCGGGCCATTTTGAGCTTTTCAGCACGGGTCAGTACATAGAGTACGGCAAGTTCCTTACCGCTGTTATCAATTTCCTCATTATGGCTTTCGTTATCTTCATGCTTATGAAGGCTATCAATAAGCTCATGTCCCTCGGCAAGCACGAGGAAGCCGCCGCGCCTACCACCAAAAAGTGCCCTTACTGCAAGACCGATATTGACATCGAGGCGGTAAGATGCCCGCACTGCACCTCTGTTCTCGAGCCCGAAAAGATTCCCGAAACAGCTCAGGGCTGATATTCCAGAATACGCATACAGCCGAACGATCTTAGCTGACCGTTCGGCTGTTTTTTTATATCTCAAATACCTGTTCCATGTAAAGCAGAGCAAGCTCCGCCGCGGTCTTTATGTGCTCTTCGCTCAGAAAACCGCAGGGCGGGTAGGGGTACTGCAAAGCCGTTATCTTGTCGCGCCATTTTTCCAGCCCCGCTTTGTCGATGCCTGCGTCGCCTGCCGAATCCGCCGTCGAGCGCCGCAGCAGCTCTATGTCCCGCGGATAGTTATCGCTTTTCGAGAGCAGCGAGTCGAAGCCGCGCAGCTCGTCCCATTTCGCGCTGTTAAGCTCTTCCTCGGGTATGCCTTTACCGCGCAGATATTCAAAAAGCTGCGGCTGTACCGTTTCGTCCCATGCTATGTCTGTAAAAAGATGCAGCGCAAAGCCTTTTATGAAATCCGTTTCCGCACGCTCGCGGCAAAATTTCACGATGTTCGCTTTCCACTGCTCAATGTCGCGCGAGCGTATGTGCGCCGCGTAACGCTGCTCGGCGGGCGCGAAGCCGTCGGCATTCACCCGGTCGGGCGCTATGCAGCCCAGCAGGTAGGCGGGCATATCTTTAATTTTAAGCGGCTCAGCGAGAATATCCGCCGCCGCGAGGTGTACTGCTATCGAAGGCATCGCCGCTCATCTCCCTTACTTGCCCTCAAGCTGTTTCAGCGCGCGCATCTCGTTCTTGTCAACGCGGATAACTGAGTCCTTTATTACCTCTACGTCCTTTTTGTTGACGGTAAGCAGGTTGTCCGACTTATCTATCTTGACTTTCAGCGTGCCTGTAAGCAGGTTTACGTCGGTAACTACGCCCTTGCCCTCGGCGGTCTTGACGTATGCTCCCGTTTTCGGCGTGGTCTTTAGCAGATCTTGATATGCTTCGCTCTCGAATTTCAGGCAGCACATCAGCCTGCCGCAAGTGCCCGAAAGCTTAGTCGGGTTGAGCGATAGCGACTGTTCCTTAGCCATTTTTACCGATACGGGCTGAAATTCGCCCATAAATCGGCAGCAGCAGAATGGCTGTCCGCATATGCCTAAGCCGCCCAGCATTTTCGCTTCGTCGCGCACGCCTATCTGCCGCAGCTCTATACGGGTGCGGAAAACGCTCGCAAGGTCTTTTACCAGCTCGCGGAAGTCTACGCGGTTTTCTGCAGTGAAGTAAAAGAGAAGCTTGTTGTTGTCAAAAGTGCACTCTACGTCCACCAGATCCATTTTCAGACCGTGCTTGCGTATCTTCTCTTCGCATATAGCAAAAGCTTCCTTTTCCTTTTTCTTGTTTTTCTCGATCATCTCGAAATCTTTTTTCGTTGCCAAGCGTATTACCGTTTTCAGCGGCGAATTCAGCTTCGATTCCTCCATCTCGCGGTCTGCGAGAACTACTTCGCCGCACTCTACGCCGCGCACCGTTTCTACTATCACCTTGTCGCCGCAGTGTATGTCCAGCTCGCCGGGCGCGAAGTAGTATATTTTTCCGACCTTCTTAAAACGAACGCCGATGTATTTTACCATTGCCATTTTAAAGTCCTTTCAATTTAAAAACGCTCATTTACGCAAATATGCTCGCCGTGTACGCGGCGGGTATCGCCGAAAGCAGACCGTTGCCCGCTATGCGCCGCAGAAATTCGCCCGTGGTGTCGTAAATATCTGCCAGCCGCGCGGTGGTGAAGCTTTCGCTCAGCGCCCCGCATACTTTCTGCGAGAAAACCCTCGGCGCGGGCGCACCCGCTCTCATTCGGCAGGCGTCGCGCATTATCCGCTGCAGGTACACCATCACGGCAGATAGCGCTTCCTTTTTCAGCTCGCACTCCGCCAGCGCTTTCAGCAGACCGTATTCGCTGCGCTGCGCAATGGCAAGGGCAGCGTTTTCCGCATACTCCGCCGCCGCGCGCAGCTTTTCGTCGCCGCAGTAGTCTAGGCATCTGCCGATGTTTCCGCCGTGGCGGCGCACAGCTTCCTCAGCCATAGCGCGGTCTATCCCGTGCGCTTCAAGATAGCCCTGCGCGGCGGCAGGCTCTACCTCTTCCGCCTGCAATATCAGCGTTCGCGAGATTATCGTGTCGAGAAATATCTCCTTGCTCTTCGCCGTAAGTATCACTACTACCGATTCGGGCGGTTCTTCTATCAGTTTCAGAAGCGTGTTTTGTATCTGCTGTAAGGTCTGCACAGACTTGTCCATATCGGGGATAAGGTATATCTTGTACCTGCCCTCGCTGGGTGAGATCTGCGCGTCGGCCGTCAGCGCGCGTATGTCGTCTACCTTGTAGTTACCGAGCGCGTTGGCGGGGGCTGTTATGAAGTCGGGGTGCGCGCCGTCCTCTATCATACGGCAGGCACGGCATACCCCGCAGGGCGTGCCAGTGCCATTTTCGCACAGCAACTGCTGGGCTATCAGCTTCGCGATGAGCTTTTTGCCCAGCCCCTTCTCGCCGCATATCATTATCGAGTGCGGCTCGCGCCCCTTGGCTATCAGCGAGGAGGTGAGGTCGGCTGCCGAGCGGTTTTCGCAAAGCTCTATCATTTTGCCCGCCCCTTATACCTGCTCGAAGCGCTCGATGTCGGTAACGAATATGGTAGCGCCGCCTATGGTGACTTCCACAGGGTACGAACCGCCGCCGTCAGGCTCGATAATGGTCGAGCTGGGCACGAACTGCTTTCTTTTGCGCGAATGTTCTTTGCAGGTGTCGATAACGGTGTCAACGTCCTCTTCGCGGCAGCAGATCATAAAAGTAGTGTTGCCCGCCGAGAGAAATCCGCCCGTAGATGCAAGCTTCGTAGCGCGTATGCCCTTTTTCAGCAGCGCCTTTGATACGGCGTAGTTGTCGTCGTTATTTACTATGGCGTAAACCAGTTTCATAGAGATCATTCTCCTTATTTTAAAGCGTAAGCGGCAGCATTTTGCTGCTCATATCTATTATAACACATCTATCTGCAAAATGCTATACCTTTTGAGAATTTTTATCGCTTCGGCGGAAATTTTTTCGCCGCCCATCACCGCCGCTACCGAGGGCTGGCAGGACATAGCGCTGCGTGCGCACACCCTGCCCTCGGCTTTTTCAACGTCTATGCGCTCGGCGCGGCTAAGCTCGGCCTGCCGCAGGCTCATCGCTTTTTCTGGGCGCAGCGGCTCGGGCGGGCAGGGAATAGCCAGCGGCTCGCGCAGTTCCAGTCCGCTGAAAAAGCTCTCTATCCGCTCGAAATCCCGCTCGGGATTGTACGGCGAGAGCATCAGCACTACTACCTCCGCGTCGGCGTATTCGCACTCCATCTTGCTGCGGCGCATCATTTCGGCGAGCTGCACGCCCGTGTACCCGATCTTCACCGCGTCTATCGTGATCTTCATAGCTTCGCGCGAGATGTCGCTGATACCGCGTTCGGCGAGCAGCTTTTTCGTCCGCGCCGTTCTTTCGCAGCAGGCGCGCAGCATTTCGGGCAGGTCGCCCTCCAGCAGGTCGGTGCAGCGGTCGAGCGATTCCATTATCAGGTATGATGGGCTTGTCGAGCCGAAGAGAACCATCGCGGGCTTCGCCAGCTCGTCAAAGTCGGCGGGCGCGCTTTTCGCGATGTGCAGGTACGCCCCGCCCGTGTAGACGGGCAGCGTTTTGTGCGCAGATTCGCATACTATGTCCGCGCCGAGGTCGAGCGGGTGCATACCCTCGCCCACGAATTTCAGATACGCGCCGTGGGCATTGTCGCAGATGAGCAGAGCGCCGTGCTTTTTGCAAACGCGGCTTATCCCGCCTATGTCCGAAATTCCGCCGAGGTAGTCGGGCGATGTGATGTACACCGCGTCAACTCCGCCGCCCGCCAGCGCTTTCTCCACCGCTTCGGGCGCAGCGCCGCACTCGCAAAGCCGCGCCGAGCCGCTCTCGGGGAATATCCACTTTACGTCTATATCCAGCAGCACGCAGGCGCTTATGAACGCGCGGTGGCAGTTTCGCGGGGCGGCTACGGTCATACGCCTGCCGAAATGCCGTGCGGCTATGCCCAGCGCCGCTTTTATGCAAAGGCTGCTGCCCTCCGCCGACCAGCAGGTAGTACGCGCGCCGAATATCTCCGCCGTGCGCCGCTCGCCTTGCGCTATCACGCCCTCGCTCTCAAAAAGCGAGTCCGCGCCCTTTATCTCGGTGAGGTCAAGCGGTTCAAGACCATGTATCTTACACCCCTTGTGCCCCGGCATATGCAGCCGCGAAATGCCAGAAGCGGCGTAATCTTCTGCGAATTTATTCAAGCTCATGCGTATCCCTCATTCTGCGCTCGGATAAGCCCCTATTTAATAAGGTATACCCGAACGTGTATTTTTACAATTTATGTATTTCAGCTTCTCAGCCTGCGGGCGGCTTCGGCGGTCTTCATCAGCTTCGCCATTCCGCGGCGGATAGTCCTGCTCACGGTCGATGGGCAAACGCCCTGCTGCTGCGCTATCGAGCGCACCGTTTCGCCGTCCCTGTAATATTTAATTATATAACATTTTTGCCTTTCGGTCAATTCATTCTTTATCAAATTTTCAAGATATTCAGAGTTTCCCGCGATGCAGCGGCGCGAAAGCAGACTCACGAAGCGCCACGCTCCCTTGCGAGCAGACTTGGGCTGAGTGGGGGCGGCGCGGCGAGCCTGAGCATATGGTCGGCAGCCGCGCGCAGCTCGCGCCTTTCGCAAAACAGCACGTCGATGCGAAATTCAAGCTGTTCCAGCTCATGCGGCTCGGGGCGCTGCTTTATCCTCGCACGCAGCTTCTCTATCTGTCGGGAGATGTTCTCCTCGTCGCGCCTGTACTGCTCGGTCAGCCGAAGCAAGTCGGTGCTGATCTGCGGGCAGGGCGCGGGGAGGGTCTGAACGTTTGCGATTTTTGCATTTTTCTTTTTTCTCATGGCATATTCCTTTCGTTCGGCGCAAAACGCCGTCATTTTGCAGCGCAGGCGGCTGCCCGCGCTTCGGCTTCTTCCTAGATTTTGGGGTGAGTGGAAAGAGGCGACTGAATTCTGAAAAGAACATATGTTCTTTTTTCTAAGTCTAATTATAACCGATTTTCGCAAAAAGTCAAGAGGGAAAAGCTATTTTTGTACACATTGCACAAACACTGTGCAAATTTTTAAACCGCCGCCGTTCGCCGAGAAGAACACTTGTAAACGGCGCGCCGAGTGATGAACAGGTGAGCTTTTTGTATAAATTGAGGGAAAATTATCGGACACTTTGTGCAAAATTAACGTTGAAATCTCGGGAAAAGTGTGGTATAATATATTCACGACAGATTTGTGGGACTTTTTATGGACTTTTATATCAAAAATCATGGCGAAAAAGACTTAAAAATGCCAAGAGTCCAAAAAATAAATCAGCAGATCGCCAAAACGGTACTTGTGTAATACCGTATTTTTTCGGGCAGTCGTTCAAGGCGGTGCCGAGGAGAAGACCTCGGGCGGAGCTCCGCGTATGCAGACGACGCGCACGAAAGAAAGAGGAGAAAAAATTTATGGAGAGTGAAAAATTTGCGAGATTGTCGGAACTCACCGCCATCGCCCGCGAGAGGGAGCTTACTCCCGAAGAGCAGAGCGAAAGACAGGCGCTGAGAAACGAGTACCGCGCAGCCGTTACGGGCTCACTGCGCGCTCAGCTCAATAACACGACGATCATAAACCCCGACGGAAGCTGCACCAAAGTGCACGAACATATTCTCGGGGGAAAAAGCAAAAAGACGAGCGGGGAGGGTTAATTAAATTGGCAGGCGTATCAAAGCAGAAGCAGAAGCTGCTTATAATGGAGCAGCTTTTTAATCAGCGCACCGACGAGAGCCACGCTATAACGGGAAATCAGCTTATAGACATTCTCGGGGCTATGGGCATAAAGGCGGAGCGCAAGACTATATATGACGATATTGCTACCCTGTGCGACGCGGGGCTGAATATCGAAACTACTAAGATCGGCCACTCGAACGCTTATTACATGGGCGAGCGGCTGTTTACCGACGAGGAGCTGAAAGCACTTGCCAACGCTGTGGCTTCCTCAAAATATTTGACGATCAAAAGATCGAATGAGATAATCAAAAAGCTGCAAACTCTTACCAGCGAATACCACGCGCCCGCGCTGCGCCGCTCGATACATAACGAGAACCGCACAAAAACGCAGTCTGACGCCGTGTACCGCGCTGTGGACGTTTTGCAGGAGGCTATACTTTCCGACCGCTGCGCCGAATTTACCTGCACTGATAACTCGGGCGAGAAGAAAAAAGGCGGCAAGCGGGCAGAGGAGCGCGTGACTATATCGCCCTACCAAATAGTTTGGGAGTGCGAGAGGTACTACGTTATCTGCTGGTGCGAAAAGCAGCAGAAGATATGCCGTTACCGCGCGGAAAGGCTTACAGATATAGCCGTCGGCAGCGAGAAGCGCCATCCGCTCACCGAAGAGGAAGAGCGGGAGCTGCGCCGTCTGAAATCGGGCGGAGAACTCGGCGAGGGCACTTCCGAAGTGCTGAAAATACAGTTTATAGATAGCTTAACGGAAGCGGTGTGCGAAAAATTTGGGGATAAGGTACAGATGCACCGCGAAAAGGACGGCTGTTTTACAATAGAAGCAGAAGTCAAGCTCTCGCCAAACTTTTGGGGCTGGCTTTTCGGGCTGGGCGATGGCGCAAAGATTCTTGCGCCGCAGTACGCCGCTGAGATAGCGGGAGAAAGGCTGAAAAAGCTTTCGCAGATCTACGCAGAGGGCTGAGAGCAAAGGCGGAAACGCGGCAGTTTTCCGCCTTTCAACGATTATCCTATATGAAATTTTGTTGCATATGGTCTTACAAATCCGGCTAATTTGTTAGAAGATAATATTTAAAAAGTTTCATATATTAGTATAAAAACGGTGAAAATTGATTACAATTTGGTAAAAATGCACGATGGCTTATCATGGATTTAGTCAAAATGACTATTGCAAATATGATAAACATGTGATATAATATAGCTATGATTATCAGGGGCGGGTCATACGCTCATGGTATATTCGCACTTGAAAAAAATTTTTAAAATGGAGGAATTTTAAAATGAAGGCAACTAAGATTCTGGCCGGACTTTCGGCTACTGCTTTCGCTGCTTCTCTCATTACTATGGTAAGCGCTTCCGCTGCTACCGAAGTAAAAGCTGAGAATTTTGGCGCGCAGGTTTATGTAATGGGCAACGGCTCCTGGAACTGGCAGTCTGTTGATACCAAGTTCAGTGCTGACGGAAAGCTCACCCTGACCGGCAACGCAAAGGACCTCGCTGAGGCTTCTAAGGGCAGCGATGCTGCTATCGGCGATGCCGGCATCCAGTTCTACATGGGCGATGACGTTACTCTTGCTGACGGCGAGACTGTAACCGCTACCGTAGAGTACAAGCTCACCGGTGAAGGCGACTATGAGAAGTCTGGTTCTGTAGCTATCGATTTCGGCGGCAGAGATTCTCAGGGCAAGATCATCACCAACACTACTGCTTCTCTGTTCGGCAACGGTTCTGACTGGGCTGACTTTGAAAATATTGGCGACTTCACTCTCGAAGCTACCATTGCTGACGTACAGGTAAACGAGGGCGGCAACAGTTCTTCTGACAGCGAAGTTTATGAGCTTCCTCAGACCGTTGACACCTCTGCTGAAGAGTACAGTGATTGGGGTTCGCAGGGTTCTGTAGACTACAAGTATTTTGCAAACCTTCCCGAGGGCAAGGACCTTCAGGTAACTGTAAACTACAAGATCCTTGGCAATGATACATACCACATCCTCTCGCCCAAAATTATGTCTGCTGGCTGGCCTAAGCTGACAGAGTATATCAAGGGTCTTGAGGCTAAGGAAAACTACACTGACGAACAGCTCAAGGATTACACCGGTGATCCTCTGCTTCAGGCTGATGGTTCTATACTCGTTTACAACGCTGACGCTGAGTCGTTCACATTTACGATTACTGCCGAGGGCGTAGCTGCAATTCGTGAAGCTTATGAGGAAAATAATAACTACGGCGGACTGCTCTTCTCTGCTTACGACGCTTCTATTAGCTCTGTAACTGTTGCTGAGCCTGCTGAGGTCGTAGAGTGCCCCTGCGGATGCGGATGCACTTCTGATACTTGCAAGAATTGGGACGAAGCAGCCGGCGCTTGCGGATGCGGATGCGCTGACGTAGTAGAGCTTGATGCTACTCTCGGTTTCGCTGCTGGCGGCTGGTATCCTCAGGACTGGAAGTCCACCACTCACATTGAGGGCGATGGCGAGTACACCCTTTCCTACACTCTGAGAGACGACGATGGAAATGTTAAGGACAATGACGCTTATGACGGCGCAGTTGTTCTCGTAGTTGACATCGCTGACGTATATGATGGTGCTGCTGACGAAACTATCGAAGACAGAGAGCTTCTGTACCCTGACTTCGCAGCTACTCTTAAGGCTGTAAAGGTTGACGGTCAGGAGATCAATTTCGACGCTGCAAAGGTTAAGTATGGTAACATCGAAAACAACAAGACCAACTACAGAATCGAGATCTATAACGAGTACGGCGATACCAAGGCTGCTCCTCCTATCAATCTGGAAGACCTCAAGGGTACTGACCTTGATCTTGTATTCGACGTTTCCGGTCTTGGCGATATGAGCGGAATCTGCTCTTGCCACACCACTTCTTCCGAGGACAGCTCTTCTGAGGCTGATTCCTCTTCCGAGGGTGAGTCTTCCTCTGATGCTACTACTTCCACCGGAAGCAGCAGCGCAGCTGGCAACACTTCTTCCACTACCTCTTCTCAGGGTGGCAAGACTGATACCAACCCCTCTACCGGTGCTGCTGCACTCGGCGCTGTTGGTGTGATCCTTGCTGGTGCTGCTATGGCAGTTTCCAAGAAGAAGGACTAATCTGAGCGACTAGTAAAGAATAATCTTCTTTAAATATAAAACGCTGTCGAGCGATCGGCAGCGTTTTTGTTTTGTGTAGAAAAAAATAAACCGACTAAAAAGTCGGTTTAAAATACTTTATTCGCGCCCCGGCCTTAAAGAAAGGTTCATCTTCAATGTTTCGCAGGATCTTTCGACAGGGAAATGAGGTTATGAATGCCGCTGCGTGGATAAATTCTGCGCTGGATGGCATTTCGTTTTTCAGATCGTTACCATCAAAAGCAATGCTCGTTTCAGCGTCCGTAAATTGATGCAGTGCGTTTGTAATGAGTTTGTCAATGCTGGTTTTTATGATTTCGGTCGTCAGTTTTAGTTCATTTGAAATAGAGGGGTAAACATCGCGCTCAAAGTTGAAACGTTTAAATGGGTTAACAATTACTTGCAATACAGTTTCAGCCAGCGGTTCAAATCCCTCCGCTGTTGGCGAACAGTGCATTGATCGTAATGTAAGCTTTATGCATTCAATCACTTTTTTGTAGTAAAACTCTTTCGTGACAACCTTTGTTATCAGAAATTTTTCAATGTGCCGTGCCTGTGTTGCAGGGTCAAACGGCGGTTTGATAAAGTAAAATCCTTGGTACTTCGCCGCGAGTCGGTCAAGCTCGGGTGTGCGTTTCTGCGCAATGTTTACAAGCATCGGCATGTACATCAATTCGCTCTCCAGCTCATGAGTCAGCGCGATAAACCATTCGAGTTCGACGGAATCGGTGCTGATAATCAGAACGTCGGGTCGGTATATGCGGAAATGTTCGGAAATGGTGTCGTACGGTTTCATCGCGTTGACCGAGATCTGATCGTGCGATATTTGTGAAACGAGCGAGCCGACCTGCATTGATTGGTCGAGCACAGCAACTACTTTCAGCGTGCCGATTATCGCTTCATCTCCATATGGGTATCTTAGGAAATTAAGGTTTTCAATGTCGTACCGCATTTTAGTCGCCGAACGAAATGCCGATGTCTTTGGCTGTCTTTACCATCTGGTCGTCGGCGGGAACGAACTTAGTTTTGCCTGCAACGTCCGAAAGCTTGTTTTCAGAGATCTTGTCGCCGATCTTTGCTACCGCATAGCCAAACTTGTTCTGCGCGATAAGCTCAGCTGCGTGTACGCCAAATTGCGTTGCAAGAATGCGGTCATAAGCGCTCGGGCTGCCGCCGCGAAGCATATGTCCCGGCACACAAACGCGTGTTTCAAGTCCGGTCGAGGTCTGTATCTGGGTCGCGATGCGGTTTGAAGCGGTCGTGATTCCAGCCTCTGCGCGCGCCTTAGCACGTTCTTTTTTCTTCATTTTCGCCTCTTCGACGTCAAATGCGCCCTCGGCAACTGCAAGAATCGAGAAGCCCTTGCCCTGCTGTGCACGCTTTTCGCACGCCGCGCAGAGTTTGTCGATATCGTAGGGAATCTCGGGGATAACGATCATGTCCGCGCCTCCCGCGATACCCGAATACAGCGTCAGCCATCCAGCTTTGTTGCCCATTATCTCGACAACAAGGATGCGTCCGTGCGAATTCGCGGTGGTGTGCAGGCGGTCAATAACGTCGGTCGCGATGTCAACTGCGGTGTGGAAGCCGAAAGTCACGCTCGTGCCCCAAATATCGTTGTCGATCGTTTTTGGCAGACCGATGACGTTCAGTCCCTCTTCGGCAAGCAGATTAGCCGTCTTGTGCGTGCCATTGCCGCCAAGAGTGAGCAAACAGTCCAGCTTTTGGTCCTTATAAGTTTTCTTCATATTTCTAACTTTGTCAACATTATCCTCTTCGACTACCTTCATCATTTTAAAAGGCGTGCGCTTTGTGCCGAAGATCGTACCGCCGGTGGTCAAAATCCCCGAAAAATCTGAGGGCTGCATAATTTTGCACTGGTTGTTTATCAGTCCCGAGTAGCCGTCCTGTATGCCAATGATCTCTACATCGTTGCCAAATTTTTCATAGCAAGCTTTCGCCACTCCGCGTATGGTCGCGTTCAGTCCGGGGCAGTCGCCGCCGCTCGTTAAAATACCAATTCTTCTTTTCATGTTTTTGACCCTCCTGTTTCGGTTTCAAATATTTATATTAGTACTTGTCATCTTTGTCGTCGAGATCTATTTTGATCTGCTCTTCCTCTTCATTTTCCTGCGTTTCGTCGCCGTCATTGTCGCTCGGCAGTTCGTCGCCGGGCTTGTCGGAAAGCTTAAATCTTGCTATCATGTTCTTGAGTATCAGCGATTGTCCCGAAAGCTCTTCGCTTGCGGAAGCTGAGCCAATAGCAGTAGCTGTGTTGGCAGAAACTACCGCCGAGATCTGGTCAACGCCCGTGTTTATCTGCGAGATCGCCTCCGACTGCTCAGCCGAAGCGTCTGCAATGTTCTTCATCAGTTCCTGTATTTTGTCGCTGCTCTTAACTGTATTTTCAAGCGACTTTGCAGTTTCCTGCGCGATCGCCGTGCCGCGCTTTACAGCGTTCGCCGAGCGCTCGATAAGCGCCGAGCTCTGCTTTGCCGCCTCCGCCGATCTTGTCGCGAGCTGACGTACTTCGTCCGCAACTACGCCGAAGCCCTTCGAGCCTTCGCGCGCCGCCTCTACCGCCGCGTTCAGCGCGAGTATGTTGGTCTGGAACGAGATCTCGTCGATGACCTTGATGATGTTTGCGATCTCGGAGGAAGTCTGATTTATCAGCTCCATAGCCTCCAGCATATTCGACATATCGCTGTTGCAGTTTGAGATCGCGGTCGAGTTGTCGCTTACGCGGCGGTATGCGTCCTTAGCGTCGCTGGAGTTGCGTGCTACCTGATCCGAAACGCCGCCCAGCGTAGCCGAAAGCTCTTCGATGGCGCTTGCCTGCTGCGTCGCGCCCTGCGAAAGCGCCTGAGCCGAGTTGGAAACCTGAACCGCTCCCGATGTCACCTGCTCGGCGGAGTGGTTGATAGAGTCGAAAGTTTCGGAAAGCGACTCGAAAATCTCGTTGAACGTAGTCTTTATCTTGAGGAAATCGCCCTTGAAGTTGCCCTCCATGCGGTGGCAGAGGTTGCCCTCGGCGATCTGCTGGAGCGCTACTTGTATCAGATTGATGTATTGGCGCAGGCTGACTATCGTTTCTTCAAGCGAGTTGGAAAGTATGCCTAACTCGTCGCGCGAGTACCAAACGTCTACGCGGGTGGAGATATCGCCCTGAGAAAGCTTGCGCAAACGCTGCGTTGTGGAAACTATCGGGTGAGAGATGCTGCGTGCAAACAGCACAGAAACCAGCAATGTTACGATTATAACGCTTGCCGCAACAAGAATCATCACGCGCATTGATGTTGCCGTCATGGCGTTGAAGCTGCTTGTCGGTACGCTCGCGATAAGCGTTCCGCCAAAGTTTGAAACTGCTGAGTAGCCCACCACGTAGTCCTCTTTTGAAAGCTCGTACTCGGTGCTGCCGTTTTTGCCGTTGAGCGCGTTGCTGAAAGCGTCAGCCATGCTCTGGTAATTCTCGTCGGTTTTAGCAAGCTCTATCGGATTTCTGCTCGCGTATTTCGTGCCTGAAGTGTTCGACTGGAATATTATCTCACCGTTATTCTCTATAATGTATACTGTGCTGTTCAATTCGTCGTCCGCAATCAGCGACTCGTTGATAGATGTGCAGTTCAGAACTATCGCCGAAATGAAGGTAGCATCGTTAGAGGGCACAAGTATAGCAAAGAAGTTCTCGTTGTCTACTGTTACGATGTCGGTGAGGGTAGCCGTCTTGCGCTTTGCGGCGTTCCAAATGTCGTTTTCGGTGATAACGTCAGCGCAGCGCGAGCCGTCTGAATCCAGCTGCAAACCTGATGAAGAGTACACCGCAAAGTCGCTGATGAGGGCGTTGTCGCTGAAAGCTTCGTCTAAAGCGGCTGTTTTTTTCTGCGGCGTATCAAGCGCTTCGTAATCGGCATCGAGCGCCACGCGGCTTGCGCGCTCGATATATTCGTTTATCATGTAGTCAAAGCTCACGGCTGTTTCGCTTGCGAGCGAGCGCATCGTAACAGCCAGCGTGTGCTGCGTGGAAATGTTAATGTATATAAGGAAGATCACGCACAGCAGCACTGATATTCCCAAGGCCAGTGAAAGCATGGCAAGCATGATTTTTGAACGTATAGATCTCACGGTTATGTACCCCCATTTATCAAACCTGCGCGGGTGCAGGCGTGTAATAGTCTAATAAATATTATATCAGATTTCAACAAAAAAAACAAGAGCAAATCAAGATTTTTTGGAATTTTACTAAATTTTTTTACATACAAATTTTATGATAAGATAAGAAAAGGGGTAATCGTCTATGTTTGCTAGTTTAAGGATATACCGTGCAGCCGCCCTGATGGCTGCCGCTGCCGCTGCGGTGCTGGTATGCGGGTTGGTGCGCTCGTTTTCCGCCGACCGCGCTGCCGCTGAGGGAGATGGCGCAGATCTGCCGATAATCATGTATCACAGCGTTGTAAAAGGCGAGTCGCAGTCGGGCGAATACGTTCTCTCCGCCGCCGAGCTTGAAGCCGACCTGCAATACATCACGCAGGCGGGCTACACGCCCGTTTTCTGCACCGAAGTCGCCAATCATGTAAAAAACGGAACGCCGCTGCCCGAAAAGCCGATAGTGCTTACTTTCGACGACGGCTGTTACAATAATTTCTATTATGTGCTTCCGCTGCTTGAAAAATACAAATGCAAGGGCGTTTTCTGTCTGGTAGGGGAGTGGTGCACCGCCGCCGCCGAGGAGGCTTCACCGAACCCCGCTTACTCGACTATGGACATCGAAAATGCGCGGACTATGGCTCTTAGCGGCTGGTGCGAGCTTGCCTGCCATTCTTGGGATATGCACGCTTTGGGCGAGCGGCGGGGCGTTTCGCAAATGGCGGGCGAGAGCGATGAGGACTACTGCCGCGCCCTGCGCAACGACACCCACAAAGCCTTGAAGATACTGGAGAAAGCCCTGCCGAAGGGCGAAGAGCCGGTAACTTACGCCTACCCCTACGGCATGCGCAGCGAGCTTACCGAGGACATAGTGCGCCAGTTCGGCTTTGAGGTGACTCTGAGCTGCGAGGAGCGCGTGAACCGCGTGGCGGTCGGCGACGAAAGTTCGCTATCGTTCATGGGCAGGTTCAACCGTCCCGCGGGGATAAGCTCGGCGGATTTTTTCAAGGACATACTGAAATAAAAAAACGGGGCGCTTCCGAATGCGGAATGCGTCCCGTATAGATTTTTATTCAGCAGGTGCTGCGTTGTCAGCCGTTTGAGCCGTCTGAACGGATTCGGCAGAAGCAGGCTGTTCCTCCGTTCCGTCGGGCGGGTCGGCGGTGTCTTCCGTTTCGGCGGGCAGCATATCATCTTTGCCGTGCTTGTGAAGCAGGAAGTAGACCAGCTTTTTCACAATATCGTAAATTACTGCGAAGAGCGGCACGCCTATTATCATGCCGACGAAGCCCATAAGTCCGCCAAAAAGCAGTATCGCGAAAAGTATCCAGAATGCCGAAAGCTTTGTAGTACTGCCCATGCACTTAGGCCCTAGTATATTGCCGTCGAACTGCTGGAGTATGAATATGAATATCACGAAGTAAACGCACTTTATCGGGCTGGTGACGAATATCAGCAGAGCCGAGGGTATAGCGCCGATAAATGGCCCGAAGAAGGGGATTATGTTCGTAACGCCGACGATAACGCTTATCAGCATAACGTCCTCGTAATTCATTATCTTTAGGAATACGAAGCAGATCAGTCCCACTATCGCCGAGTCGAGCACCTTGCCGCGCAGGAAGCCGCTGAACATTCTGTCCGCGTACTTTACCTCGCCGAAGATGAGGTCGGCGGCTTTTGGACGAAACACCGCGTATAGCAGCATCTTAGACTGCCGCGCGAAAAGCTTGCGCGAAGCCAGCAGGTATATCGAGATGATAAAGCCTATCACGATATTCAGCGCGAACGTGAATATCAGCGAGATACTGCTTCCCACGCCGCTGAGCAGAGTTTGTATAGAGGGCATAAGCTGGAGCTGAGTCCAGCTGTCGAACTTATCGTACACCACGTCTACCGCATTCATCAGGTATTTTTTAAGCTGCGGGTAGTCTGCCAGCCGTTCGTTAGACCAGTTGATAAAGTCCATAACAAGCCCCGGCACTGAGAGCACCAGCGATACCAAGCTTTTCAGCGTAGCGGGCACTATAAGCAGCACCAGCACGGCTATCACCGCTATCGCCGAGAGCGAGCTCATGGCGACCGCGAGGGTAGCGGCAAGCTTCGGTTTCCATTTCTTATCGGGCAGCAGCTTGTTCATCCAGCGCTCGTAAGTATTGCAGAGCGGTGCGAGCAGGTAGGCGAGCACGCCGCCTATTATGAAAGGCTCGAGGATGCTCTTTACCACCTCTACCGCCGCGGCAAGCTCTTTCTTGCGGAAGATTATGTATATCATAAGCATTCCTGCCGCCAGCACTGCAAAAGCCGTAAGCCCCGCGTAGATGTATTTGGTCTTTTCGTTGCTTTTTTTCAAAATGTCACCCCTTGGGAAAAGTGCGTACACACAAAATAAATCAATACACTATTTCTATTATACTATATCTTGTAGGAATTATCAATAGGGAAATGTAAAATAAACTAAAAAAATTAAGTGATATTAGAATGTTAGCCCTGTGAAATTTTTTCCCGCGAAACCCTTGACACGGGTAATAAAATATGTTAGTATATAGTATAATCTCTTTGAGGGAGTAGTCGGCGCGGATAGCTTTTGCGGCTGGTTTTCGCGCGGCGCAGTTCGACATAATGGCGGCGAGTTACCGCCCGGCGGCGCATACCGATTTTTTTATTGGAACGATGAGACTCATGGACGAAAACGCTCTAAGTGTTTTTGTCCGTGGGTCTTTTTTGTACTCTAAGGCAAGACGTGCATGATGGCTGCGCGGTACTGCCTAGATAAGGAAGGTATTTTAAGATGGGACTTCTGGAACTTTTCATTCTCGCGGTAGGGCTTTCTATGGACGCTTTCGCCGTTTCAGTCTGTAAGGGGCTGTCGCTGGGCAAGATACGCTTTAAGCACATGGCGACAGCAGGTTTGTGGTTCGGCGGATTTCAGGCGCTTATGCCCACTATCGGCTTTCTGCTGGGCAGGAGCTTTGCCGATATGGTAACTAAATACGCGCACTGGATAGCCTTTGTGCTGCTGGTGCTCATCGGCGCGAATATGCTGAAAGAGGCGCTCTCGGGCGAGGAGGAAGAGCCTGACACCGACGCTTCCATGTCCGCGAAAAATATGTTCATGCTCGCGATAGCTACCAGTATCGACGCGCTGGCGGTAGGTGTTACATTCGCTTTTCTCGAGGTGCATATAGTACCCGCGGTATCTTTCATCGGCGCGGTGACATTCGTATTCTCGGCGGCGGGCATAAAGATAGGCAGCATTTTCGGCGACAAGTACAAGACTAAGGCAGAGGTCTGCGGCGGCATAATTCTCATACTGCTTGGTATAAAGATACTCGTGGAAGCGCTCATGAAGTGATAAAGCTTTGGTATATTTGCTTATATTTTTTTGGTATTTTCACAAAATATACATATAAGTATGGTAGGATAATAACAGAAAAATGTGAAAGGGCGCGAGCGCTGTACCCGCTCTCTTTCAAACGGAGGTAATTGATATGCCAAAGCTTTTGGTTGTAGACGATGAAGAGCGTATCCGCGATATAATACGCGAGTATGCAGAATTTAACGATTTTCAGGTAACGGAGGCCGCCGACGGCATGGAGGCTGTTGAGTGCGTGAAGAAAAACGATTTCGACATAATAGTTATGGACATCATGATGCCGAAGCTCGACGGATACTCCGCCTGCAAGGAAATAAAGAAGATTAAGGATATACCCGTGATAATGCTCTCCGCCCGCGGCGAGGAGTATGATAAGCTTTTCGGATTTGAGATAGGCGTAGACGATTACGTTGTAAAGCCTTTTTCGCCCAAGGAGCTTATGGCGAGAATCCGCGCCGTGATGAACCGCGTGAACTCGGCTAAAAAGACCGAGGACGTCATCACCTATCAGGGTCTTGTTATAAATTTCACCGCGCGCGAAGTGCTTATAGACGGCGTAAAGGCGCAGATGACGCCGAAGGAGTACGACCTGCTCTTCTACCTCGTGAAGAATATGAACATCGCTCTTTCGCGTGAAAAGCTGCTGGAAGAGGTATGGGGCTTTGATTTCTACGGCGACGACCGCACGGTAGATACACACATCAAGATGCTGCGCAACAGCTTAGGCCCGTACCGCAACCTGATAGTAACGCTGAGAGGAATGGGCTACAAGTTTGAAAAGATCAACTGATAAGAAAAAGCCCAAAGCAGAAGTGCCTGCGCGGGCGGAGGGCGCGGCTGCCGAGGAAAAAGGCGGCAGGAAAAAGCACCGCTGCTTCGCCAAATTCCGCAAGCGCCGCACGCTGAAAACGTATGTGTGGACATATTTCATGTTCTTCGTGCTTTTCGTGTTGGCGCTGCTCTGGCTTTTCCAGTATTTTTTCCTGCCGAAGTATTATCGCTCGGCTAGGATACGCACCGCCGCGGACAGCGCTGAGAGCGTTATAAACAGCTACAATTCTTCTGAGCTGGAGGAAGCGCGCTCGTTTGCGCGGCAGACGGCTTTTAATAACAATATGTTCGTCATGATATGCGACGAATCGGGCAAAGAGCTGATAATGGAAAACAACATGGGCAACTTTTCATTTTTCAGCAAGGATAAGAGCAAAAATTACGGCAAGACCATCTACCGCTTTCGCAGCGAGCTGGAAAATTCCAACGAGGACAGCCTTACCACGATAAAGCACAGCGACGAATTCGGCGCGGAGGAGATATTCTACTGCAAGCGCTTTTCTGACAGCGAGGGCAGCACGATGTATGTATTCATCGAAGCGCCGGTAGAGCCGATAGATTCTACCGTAAGCATTATCCGCGAGCAGCTCGTGTACATCACGATAATCCTCTTCGAGCTGGCTTTCATAGTCACCGTGCTTATCTCTGCGCGCGTGGCAAGGCCGATAGAAAAGCTTACCGAAACGGCGCAGAAATTCGGCGAGGGCGATTACGAAGTAGAATTTTCCGCCGAGGGCTACCGCGAGATAGAAGAACTGGCTACCGTGCTGGACGACGCGCGAAATGAGGTCAAAAAGGTGACCGACCTGCGCAAAGACCTCATAGCCAATATATCTCACGACCTTCGCACGCCGCTTACTATGGTAAAGGCTTACGCCGAGATGATACGCGACCTCTCGGGCAACGACCCAGTAAAGCGCGAGAAGCACTGCCAGATAATAATAGACGAAGCCGACCGCCTCTCGAACCTCGTAAATTCGATACTGGAGCTTTCGAAGCTTGAAAGCTCGAATATGGAGCTGCACAAGACCGATTATTCGATACACGAGCAGATAGAGGACGTGCTGAAACGCTATACGCTGATGATAGAGCAAAACGGCTACGATATAGCTTTCGAGCCCGACGACGACCGCACCATCTGCGCCGACCGCGAAAAGATAGCGCAGGTGCTCTACAATTTCGTAAACAACGCTATCAATTACAGCGGCGAGAAAAAGCGCATACGCATAAAGCAGATAAACCGCCCCGGAATAGTGCGAATAGAAGTTGCCGATAATGGGCAGGGCATAGCGAAGGACAAGCTTTCGCAGGTCTTCGACCGCTACTACCGCGGCGGAAAGGTGCGCCGCGAAACTGTCGGCACAGGCTTAGGCCTTTCGATATGCAAAGAGATACTGAAAATGCACGAGTTCGCATTCGGCGTTATCTCGGAAGAGGGCAGCGGCTCGACATTCTGGTTTGAGGCTAAGGAAACGCCCCTGCCGAAGCTGCCGCCGAAGAACAGCGCTGATGATGAGCCGATAGAGGCGGAATTTATCAACGAGGAAAGCGCGGCGGATGAGGCCGATATAGATAAAGACAAGACGAAAGCAGATGTGGCGAAAGATGAAAAAGATAAAACGTAGGATAATTGCTTAAACGTTATAACGGCATAAACGAAGCGGGCTGATCTCACTGAAATTAGAGGTCAGCCCGCTTTGTTTTCTTTTTCATACTTTGCCTTTGTCAGGATTATTATTCTATGACAAGCTCTTCCTTTTCGGCGTCGCTGCCATTGATCTTGAAAGAGTTGAGCACAGGCTCATCTCTGTTCATAAGCGAGAGTATCATGTAGCTCGCCTTGCTGTCGTAAGCCAGACGCTTGTCCTCCTCAGAGGGGCGCGAGGGCGACTCGGGGTGAGAGTGCCAGTTGCCCAGCGGGGAGATACCTTGCGCGCGCATATCCTTTACCGCCGCGAGCTGCTCTTTCGGGTCGAGAGAGAAGTGCTCGTTTGAGTGGTCGATATTGGTCAGTAGGTAAACTTTCTTGATTATCTTTACGCCGTCCTCTATAACGCCGCCGATAAGGCCGCAAGCCTCGTTCGGCAGCTCGCTTTCAGCGTGAGCAAGTATTTTTTCAAAATCGCTTTTGCTTAGTTTTATCATAGATGTACACCGTCGCATTCTGCCTGTTCGTAGTCTATAAGCTCGGTAATGGTAGGCTCGTCGCCGCATACCGCGCACTTATGCGTGTCGCTCGGCAGCTTTACCTTGCGGAACTCCATTTTCAGAGCGTCGTAGGTAAGCAGGTAGCCTGTAAGCAGGTCGCCTACGCCGATAATGTATTTGATAGCTTCCATAGCCTGTAAGCTGCCGATAACGCCGCCCATAGCGCCGATAACGCCCGCCTGCTTGCAGGTAGGTACAGCGTCCTTCGGGGGCGGGTTCTTGAATACGCAGCGGTAGCAGGGGCCTTGACCGGGAACGTATGTCATAAGCTGACCCTTAAAGCGTATGATACCGGCGTGCGAGAAGGGCTTTTTCGCCATTACGCAGGTGTCGTTGATAAGGAACTTGGCAGGGAAGTTGTCGGTGCCGTCGATGATAAAATCGTAGTCCTTTATCAGATCCATTATGTTTTCGCTGTCAACGAATGTGCGGTAGGTGTTTACCTTTACGTCGGGGTTCAGCTTTTCCATAGTTTCCTTAGCCGACTGTACCTTAGCCTTGCCCACGTCCTCAGTAGCGTGGATTATCTGGCGCTGCAGGTTTGAAAGATCTACTTCGTCAGCGTCCGCAATGCCGATAGTGCCTACGCCCGCCGCCGCGAGGTACATAGCCGCAGGTGCGCCCAGTCCGCCCGCGCCGATGATGAGCACCTTAGCGTTCATCAGCTTTTTCTGCCCCTTTACGCCTACCTCTTTGAGGATAATGTGGCGCGAATAGCGCTCTATCTGTTCGTTAGTAAATGCCATTACTGTCCGCCTCCCATGAAATAGAGAAATTCTACTACGTCGCCGTCTTTGAGCACGGTGCTCTCGAATGTGCCGCTCTCTACGAACTCATCGTTTATGGTAACGGTAACGTATTCGGGAGTTTCTACCTTTTCGTCGATGATGAGCTGCGCTACGGTAAGTCCGTCTGCAACTTCCTTTTTATTTCCTGCTGCTGTGATAGTCATGATAACATTTCTCCTTACATATTGTATAAATTTTTATTCGTTAGCTTCTATCGCCGCTTCGAGCTCGGCTCTCTTTACCGCGCCCGTGAGTCGGGAAACTTCTTTGCCGTCTTTGAAAAATATAAGCGTGGGTACAGCCGAAACGCCGTATTTTACAGCGGTGTCAGCGTCGAAATTTATGTTCAGCTTTACCAGCTTCACATTCTCCCTCTGCTCTTCGGCTTCGGCAAGCAGCGGGGACATTCGCTTGCAGGGCACGCAGGAATCTGAATAGAAATCTGCTATCACGAGCTTTCCGCTCTCTGCTATCTCGGTTTCAAAAGTTTCGCCGTTTGCCTTTACTGCCATTTTTAATCTCCCACCTTTTCTACTATGAGGTCGTATGTGCCGTCCTCGTTGTTTATCAGCTTGAGTATCTTGTGACCCTCTTCCTTTACGCTGCGTGGCACGTTCTGTACAGGCTCGCCGTCGTTCATTTTTATGGCGAGTATCTGTCCCTCGTCAAGCTCTTCGAGGGCTACTTTTGCCTTTACGAATGTGGTAGGGCAGACTACGTCGGTGATGTCTACCGTATCGTCGATCTTAAATTCAGCCATTGTTATATACCTCCAGTATTTCTTTTTCAAACTTTTCCCTGCCCACGCGGTCGATGGTGAATTTAAAGCGCTCGCCCGCGTTTGCGTTTTTCTCAAAGAAGATTATAGCGGCGTCGCAGATCTTCATGAGAGTTTCCTTGTCCTCTATAAAGGGTATTATAGTTTCGCCCTTATTGATGGTGTTTCCGAAAAGTCCGCCGAATGAAACTATGTAGCCGTGTATGGTGTCCCAAGCTTCGGTCGGGCAGGCTTTGTAGCAGCGTCCGCAGAAGTTGCAGAGGCTCTCGTCTACCTTTATCTCGCCGTCCTCTATGGTGATGGCGTTGCGGCGGCAGGCTTTAGCGCAAACTCCGCAGTGTATGCAGTCGGCTTCGCGCCACTTTACTTTTATGCCGCCCTTTATTCCCACGTCGTTCTCTTCGGATTTTAAGCAGTTGTTCTGGCAGCCGGTAATGCCGAACTTGAATTTGTGCGGCAGCTCGCGGGCGAAGTAGCGCTCGTCAAGCTCTTTAGCCAGCGCATAGGTGTCGATACAGCCGCTAGGACAGACGGCTGCACCCTGACAAGCTGTGATAGTTCTTACTCTGGGGCCGCAAACGCCCGGCTCGGTATCGCCCGCAGCCAGCGCCGCTTTTACTTCGTCGATGTCGTCGAGTTTTATAAAAGGTATCTCTACGCTCTGGCGCGAAGTGAGGTGCACATAGCCCTCGCCGTATTTATCTGAAACTTCTGCTATTGTCGCGAGCTGCTTTGCGGTAAGGTTGCCGCCTACTACTCGCAGTCTGAGTGAAAAGTTGTTTTTCTGCTTCTGGCGCATAAATCCGCCTTTTTTCAGTGTTGAGTAATCAGTTGCCATTATATATTATCCTCCTCAGATATTCTCTATTGACTGTTTGAAATCTTGTATAAGGTCTTCGGCGTCCTCTATTCCGACGCTTATCCTTATGGTGTCGCCGTATACGCCCGCGCTGAGCTGCTGCTTTTCGCTGCTGTGGGTGTATATCGTGCTGGCGGGGTGTATGACTAGCGTTCTCACGTCGCCGATGTTGGTCGCGTTCACCGCGAGTTTCAGCCCGTTTATCAGCTTGAATGCGCGTTCTTTAGAGCCTGCGCGTATGGTAACTATCGCGCCGCCCATGCCCTTCAGCTGCTTTTTGCAAAGCGGGTAAAATGGGCTGCTTTCAAGCGCGGGGTAGTTTACCTCTATGCCCTCGCAGCTCTCAAAGAATTTCGCGAGCGCCAGCGCATTAGAGCAGCTGCGTTCCATACGCAGGCCCATAGTTTCCAGACCCACGCTGTTCATGAAAGCGTTCATCGGCGCGAGGCAGCCGCCCACGTTGCGCCAAATTCCGTTTCTCAGCTTCGCGATGTATGCAAATTTTCCGAATTTCTTGTACTCGGCAAGCCCCGCGTAGCGCTCGCAGTTCCACTTGAAGCTGCCACTGTCGATTATTATTCCGCTTATCGAGTTTCCGCCGCCGTTTATGTATTTCGAGCTTGAGTGCACCACTATATCTGCGCCAAAATCGAACGGGTGTATCAGATAAGGAGTTGCGGTAGTAGCGTCGATGATGAGCGGCACGCCGTGCGAGTGCGCCAGAGCCGATACTTCCTCAAGGTCTGCTACCTCGAGATTAGGATTGCCGATAAGTTCGGCAAACACGGCTTTAGTTTTATCGTTTACCAAAGGCTCTATCTCCTCGGCGGTGACGTGCTCTACAAAGCACGTTTTTATGCCGAAAGCCTTTAGATCGCCGAAAAGGTCGATAGTACCGCCGAAAAGCCCCGCCGCCGCGATGACCTCGTCGCCCTGCTGCAAGATATTGAGCAGCGACATCGTAACAGCCGCCATGCCCGATGAACAGGCTACTGCTCCGACGCCCTTTTCGAGCGCGTTTATGCGGTTTTCAAACGCCGCTACGGTAGGATTGCTTATCCGCGTGTACGCAAAACCGGGAGCTTTATTATTGAAAACTTTTTCAAGCTGCTCGGCAGAGTCCTGCGCGAAAGCGCTTACCTGATATATCGGCGTGAGCGTAGCGCCCGTACCCTTTTCAGGTGAAAAGCCGCCGTGCAGCAAAGAAGTATTGAATTTCAAAGGATATTCCCCCATTTCATTTTTCGGGAAGCCTGCATTATAAAAGGTTGTGATCTGCTAATACTAAATACTGGTCTTAAATAGGTTTCCCCTTGGTATGGATATATTATAGCACTTAAATCATACAAAGTCAATAGGATAACTATAAATTTAACATATTTTTTAAAAATCAGCGAAGTTTTATAAAAACCCTTGACATTCTGACGAAAAAAGTATAAAATATATTATGTTGATAGGAATTGTATGAATAGTAGGAAACTGATTTTGACCAAATTCTAGTATGAAAGGAATGGAACGCTATGAAAATATCTACAAAGGTAGAGTGCGGCATTATCGCGATAGCCGATATAGCCCTTAATTCAGAAAACAGCGAAACTGTAACGGTGTACAGCATAGCCGACCGCAGGGCGCTCTCATGTAAATATTTAGAGCAGGTGCTCTCAGCGCTGCGCCACGCCAAGCTTATAAAAGGTATAAAAGGCTCGCGCGGTGGATATATCCTCGCCAAAAGCGCCGACGAGATAACTCTGAAAGAAATAATCGACGCGCTCGACCCCTGCGTATTGGGCAGCGACGTTGCTATGGTGAACGCCGAAAACAAGCAGCTTTCGGAAGTGCTGGACGAAGTACTCTGGAGCAGATTTGAGCGCGAGCTTAACGGGCTGGCGAAAAATATAACTCTCAAAAATTTTATTCAGAGATACAGCGAAGAAACACTTGAAAAAAATGCGGAACCGATGTATTATATATAAAGGAGGCTGATGAAAAATGACAGACATTATTATAATAGGCAGCGGCCCTGCGGGACTTACCGCGGCGATATACGCCAGAAGGGCTATGCTCAGCACGCTGGTAGTGGAAAAAGACTACATGGGTACGGGACAGATCTCCGTCACTGATAGAGTGGAAAATTACCCCGGTCTTTACGGACTCAGCGGCTACGAGCTGGGCGAGAAGTTTCGCGAGCAGGCTGAAACGCTTGGCGCGGAGTTTTACGAGGGCGAAGTTGAAAGCTTGGAACAGGCGGACGGCGTTTGGCACGTCAAGTTTAAGCTGGGCGGCGAAAAGACCGCTAAGGCGGTAGTTTACGCGGCGGGCACTTCATACCGCCATCTCGGCGTCAAGGGCGAGGACAAGCAGCGCATATCATTCTGCGCGGTGTGCGATGGATTTTTCTACAAGGATAAGACGGTGGCGGTCATAGGCGGCGGAGATACCGCGCTGGGCGACGCGCTTTACCTTTCCAAGCTTGCAAAGACCGTTTACCTCGTGCATAGGCGCGATGAGTTCCGCGCGAACAAGTCGCTCCAAAAAAAGGTGGACGATACCGAGAACATCGTGAAGATAATGAGCGCGCAGCTCAAAGAGATCACGGGCGGCGCGAACGCCGAGGGCATAGTTTACGAGCAGGCGGGCGAGGAAAAGAGCCTGGCGCTCGACGGCATATTCTGCGCGGTAGGCAGCGTGCCGAATACTCAGCTTCTCGAGGGCGTCTGCAAGCTTGAGGGCGGCTACGCCGCTGCGGGCGAGGACTGCGTTACCAGCGCTGCGGGACTTTTCGCTGCGGGCGATGTTCGCACCACACCGCTGCGGCAGGTAGTTACCGCTGCGGCTGACGGCGCTAACGCGGCTGCATCGGCTGAAAAATACATCTCGGACAATTTCTGAGCCGAGAAATGATACGGCGAGAGAGGCGCACCGCTTTGTGCAGTACGCCTCTTTTGTATTATATCATATAACCCCCGCGCGGTCAAGGCGCAATCGCGATATATGTCAAAAATCAGCTAGGATATTCTACACATTAAATGGTTGACATCATGTTTGCAGTAGTGTATAATAATTATAAAAGATAATGCCGCAGTACGCGGTATTCTGAAAGGAAAGAAATAATTATGGAAAATGTAAATACGGTTTATGAGATACAGCAGAAGATAGAAAAGCTCAAAAAAGAAAAAGACATCTGCATACTGGCGCACAGCTATCAGGGCAGAGAGATAGTAGAGGCTGCCGACTTTACGGGCGATTCCTACAAGCTTTCAGTAGACGCTTCTAAAGTTACGAACAAGAATATAGTGTTCTGCGGCGTGCATTTTATGGCGGAAACGGCTAAGATGCTCTCGCCCGAAAAGCACGTTTACCTCGCGAACACAGCGGCGGGCTGCCCTATGGCTGAGCAGATGGAGCCTGAGATGATAGAGATGATAAAGGCGCAAGACCCCGAGCGCAAGGTTGTGGCTTACATAAACACCACCGCGGCGCTCAAGACTGTATGCGACGTTTGCGTTACCTCGTCTTCGGCGGTGAAGATAGTAAGCGCTATGGAGGATAAGAAGATACTTTTCATACCCGACTGCAACCTCGGCGCATTTGTGCAGAAAGCCTGTCCCGATAAGGATATAAAGCTGCTTCAAGGCGGATGTCCCGTACACGCGGCGGTCAACCCCGAAGAGGTAAGGCTCGCGAAGCAGGCTCACCCGAACGCGCTGGTGCTGGTGCACCCCGAGTGCGTGCCAGGCGTATCAGAGCAGGCGGACTATGTAGGCTCTACCTCGGGAATAATGGATTTCGCCGAGAAGTCGGAAGCTAAGGAGTTTATAATCGGTACAGAAATGAGCATAGCGGAGCATTTGCAGTACAAGTGCCCCGACAAAAGATTTTACATACTCTCGAAAAAAATACTCTGCCCGAACATGAAGCTCACCTCGCTGATGGACGTTTACCGCGTATGCGAAGCGATAGGCAGTCCCGCGGCTGAGGAAAACGAGATATTCATGTCACCCGAGCTTATCGCGAAAGCGAGAGTCTGCATCGACGAAATGCTGCGTCTGGGCTGACGCGGCGGCAAACAGAAAGGAAGGCGCGGTATGCCTGCTGACGTATTAGCAAACAAGGAAAGATTTATCAGTATATACAATGAAAAGATAACCCGCCGCGGTGCGGACAAGCTGCTGGAGTGGCTGGATTCTGAGGGGAGCGACTTTTTCATAGCGCCCGCCTCTACCCGCTACCACGGCGCGTATGAGGGCGGCTTGTGCGAGCACTCGCTGCACGTTTACGACTGCTTGTGCTCATATCTGGAGCGCGAGCGTGTGAAAGAGCAGTACGGGCTGGAGTACACTGAGGAGAGCATAGCGATAGCCTCGCTGCTGCACGACCTCTGCAAGATAAACCTTTACCGCGTGAGCTACCGCAACGCGAAGAACGAGCAGGGCGTTTGGGAAAAAGTGCCCTACTACGAGTACCACGATATGCTGCCCTACGGTCATGGCGAGAAGAGCGTGTACATAGTGAGCGGGTTTATGCGGCTGACGCGCGACGAAGCTATGGCGATACGCTGGCACATGGGCTTTTCGGGCGAAGAGAACACGAACACGATAGGCAAAGCGCTGGAGCTTTACCCGCTGGCGCTGGCAACGCACATCGCGGATATGGAGTCTACTTTTTATATTGAGGGAAAGGAATGATCTCATGAACATAGAAACAATCTTGAAAGAGCTTACGCTTGAGGAAAAGGCGGCGCTTTGCTCGGGCGCGGATTTTTGGCATACCAAGCCAGTAGAGCGGCTGGATATACCGCAGATAATGGTTAGCGACGGCCCGCACGGACTTCGCAAAAACCGCGAGGGTGCGCAGAACCCTAACGAGGCTATCGAGGCGGTCTGCTTCCCATCAGCTTCGGCGCTCGCCTGCTCTTTCGACCGCGGTCTGCTCAAAGAATTGGGCAAGGCGCTGGGCGAGGAATGCCGCGCGGAAAACGTTTCCGTTATACTCGGCCCCGGCTGTAATATCAAGCGTTCGCCCCTATGCGGCAGAAATTTTGAGTACTTCTCGGAAGACCCCTACCTCGCTTCGCAGATGGCTGAGGCGCATATAACGGGCGTGCAGAGCATGGGCGTTGGCACTTCGCTGAAGCATTTCGCCGCTAATAATCAGGAGAGCCGCCGCATGAGCGTTTCCGCAAATATCGACGAGAGAACTCTGCACGAGATCTACCTCGCCGCTTTTGAATCGGTGGTGAAAAACGCTAAGCCTTGGACGGTTATGTGCTCGTACAACAAGATAAACGGAGAGTATTCCTCGCAGAACAAGCTGCTGCTTACGGATATTCTTCGCGACGACTGGGGTTTCGGCGGACTTGTGATGAGCGACTGGGGCGCAGTTGACGACCGCGCAAAGGCTATCCGCGCGGGGCTTGACCTCGAAATGCCCGCAAGCATGGGCAAGAACGACGCCGCGATAGTTAAGGCGGTGGAGAGCGGCGAGCTTAGCGAGGAAGAGCTGGATAATTGCGTGCGCCGCGTGCTGGAGCTGATTCAGCGCGGCAGCGAGGAAAAACCGCAGGTGGTATGGGATAAAGACCGCCACCACAAACTTGCCGCAAAGATCGCCGAAAACTGCGCGGTACTGCTGAAAAATGACGGCGATATACTTCCGCTGAAAGAGGGCGAAAAGGTCGCTTTCGTGGGCGCGTTCGCCGAAAAGCCCCGCTATCAGGGCGGCGGAAGCTCGCATATAAATTCTTACAAAACCGTATCCGCCGTGCAGGCGGCGTCCGACATAGCGGGCGTTACTTATGCGCGCGGCTTTAATATGGGCAATGAGGCTGACGAAGCGCTGGAAAACGAGGCTCTCGAAGCTGCGAAAAACGCCGATAAGGTGGTGGTTTTTGCTGGTCTGCCCGATACTTTTGAGTCTGAGGGCTACGACAGAAAGCATATGCGTATGCCCGAGTGCCAGCTTCGCCTTATAGAAAAGCTCAGCGAGGTCAACGAAAATATAGTAGTTCTCCTGCACAACGGCTCGCCCGTAGAGATGCCTTTCATCGAAAAGATAAAGGGTCTGATCGAGATGTATCTGGGCGGTCAGGCAGTTGGCGAAGCCGAGATAGCGCTGCTTTACGGAAGGGCGAACCCGAGCGGAAAGCTTGCCGAAACTTTCCCGCAAAAGCTCGCCGACAATCCCTCTTACCTCAATTTTCCCGGTGAGGGCGACGACGTGAACTATGCCGAGGGCGTGTTCGTGGGTTACAGATATTACGATAAAAAGCAGATAAAGCCGCTTTTTCCGTTCGGATACGGCATGAGCTATACGCAGTTTGAGTACTCAGACCTGCGCATTTCTGCGCACGAGGTCAGCGAGGGCAAGAGCTTTACCGCCGAGCTGACGGTGAAAAACATCGGCAGCCGCGACGGCGCGGAAACGGTGCAGCTCTACATCGCCCCTACCGAAGCCTCCGTTATCCGCCCCGAAAAGGAGCTGAAAGGCTTTGAAAAGGTCTTTCTGAAAGCTGGCGAGAGCAAGCGTATAGCTTTCCGCCTTGACCAGAGCGCATTCGCATACTGGTCGGTGAAGCTGCACAAGTGGTTCGCCGAAAGCGGCAGGTACGAGGTGCTCATCGGCGCTTCCTCGGCGGATATTCGCCTGAGCGACGCGGTGCGCTTTAACGGCAGGGAAAAGCTGCCTGTGAAGTTCACGCTAGACAGCGCCTGCGGTGACATAACCGCCGTGCCCGAGGGTCTTGCGGTGTTCGCAAAGCTGATGGAGTCGGTGGATATTGGCACGAACGGCGGCGCGGACGCGCTGGGCGAGAGCGGGGAAGAGATGGCGCTGGCTATGGCAGGCGACTTGCCGCTGCACGCTATCCTCAGCTTCTGCGGCATTGCCGACATCACACGCGAAAAGCTGCAAATGATGGTAGATGAGCTAAACGAGCAGCTTGGCGCTGAATAATTATGAAACTTTCGCGCATGGCGTTCCGAAAAATGGGAGCGTCATGCGCTTTTTTATGAAAAAATTTTCTCGCGGCTATTGACAATTGATACTATATGATGTATAATATTATACAGATGAAAGTAAAAGCTTTTGTTGACAAAGCGCGCGCGTTATGCTATACTTTATAATACATACGCAAAAAAATACATATGGAGGCAACTGAATATGGAATATCTGCTAACAACAGATTCGCTGACTAAGATATACCACGGCAAGCCCGCCGTGAACAGAGTCAGCATGAATATCTCAAAAGGCGAGATATACGGGCTTATCGGCAGAAACGGCGCGGGCAAGACCACGCTTATGAAGATGATCTGCGGGCTGGCTGCACCCTCGGCGGGCGACTTTACCCTCTTCGGCAAGCGCGGCGCTGAGCGGGTGAAGATGATGAGGCGTGTGGGCGCGCTGATAGAAGCCCCGGGAATTTACGCAAACCTCTCAGCCGCTGATAATATCCACATCAAAGCTCTGGCTTTCGGCGTGAAAAACTCGGCGCAGAAAGAAAAAGAGCTGCTTGAGCTGGTGGGTCTGGGCGGCGTTGGCAAAAAAGCCGCGGGCAAATTCTCACTCGGTATGCGCCAAAGGCTGGGCATAGCTATGGCGCTGGTGGCAGACCCCGAGCTGCTGATACTCGACGAGCCGATCAACGGTCTTGACCCGCAGGGCATAGCCGAGGTGCGCGACGTATTGCACAGGCTGAATGCCGAGCGCGGGATAACCATTATAATCTCGAGCCACATATTGGAAGAACTTGCAAAGGTAGCGACATCTTTCGGAATAATCAATAACGGCGTGATGATAGAAGAGCTGACGCGCGAGCAGCTTATGGCAAAATGCAGCTCGCATATCGACATAAGCGTTTCCGACATAAATAAGGCGGCGGACGTGCTTCAGGAAATGGGCTTTAATAATTTCAGACTTGTCGGCGAAAACACGATAGGCATTTTCGAGCGCACCGATGAAAGCGCGCAGATAACTCTCGCGATGGCAAAGGCGGGGCTTTGGGTATACAGCATATGCACCCACAGCGAGGCGCTGGAAGATTATTTCCTTAGAATTACGGGAGGTGTCGGAAATGTTTGATCTTATACGCTCTAACCTTTTTCTGATGAAAAAGTCGAGATCTACTTACATAATGATGCTGATAGCGATAGCCACTACGGCGATAACCATTCTCTCAAACGCTCTGCTGATAGCGCTTTTGCACGAGCCGGCTGAGGATAATGATGACGAGAACGGAGTATCAGTCACCATGACGGCGGATTATGAGGACGCGACCAGCGACGACCCGACAATGACCGGCACGGTCGGCACGCTTATGAATGCCGCTAATAAAAACAGCTACTCCGCCGCAGATATTCTTACTATGATGACAAGCGGAATGAACCTGCTTCTGCCGCTCAGCATATACTTAGTTATCTTCGCCAATTCCGACAGCAAAAACGGCTACATCAAAAACCTCGGCGGCTGCGTTGCGCGGCGCAAGATAGTGCTCGCAAAGCTTATCTGCTCGGCGGTGTACACCATATTTGCCATGCTGATAAGCTGGGGCGTTTCGATGGCGATAGCGAAAGCCGTTATCGAGTCGAAGTGCAAGGTAGACGTTGTTTTCGGCAGCGGAGAGGACTTCGCAAAGGCGCTCGGCATACAGCTTCTTTCGCACATCACCATCGCCGCCGTGATAATCATGGTGATAATGATAACCCGCAGCACGGCTGTTTCGATAGCTTTCGGCGTGGCGCTATCTTCGGGCATACCTACTCTGCTGTATCAGGTGGCGGATATGGTGCTGCACAAGTATGTTGATATTTCCGATGATTTCAGCATTGCAGACTACGTTCCCAGCAACGCTATAACGGGCTTCAGCCCCGCGCAGGACAGCGACACCACCACGCGCATGATAGTGGTATGCGTTATCTACCTCGTGATCGCGACTGTCATCGGCATAGCGGCTATGAAGAAAAAAGACATTCGCTGATATTTAAGCATATTCGATATACGAAAGAGGACAGCTCCCAATGATCGGGAACTGTCCTCTTTTTTGCTGTATTTTATTCACTATGGCTTAGTTTATGCTCTCTATCTCGCTCTTCTTGATAGAAGCTACGCAGAAGTCTATGCGCTCGTCATCGTCGCCGTCCTCGTCAGCGTTAGAGCCTGTAAGCGGTATAGGCTTGGTCGGGTCGATGCCGTCTACCGCGGTAACTTCGCCCGTGCCCGCGCCTGCGGAAGCGCCCGGTACGCGGAATGTGCTGACGTCTATCGGCTCTACCGAAACTTCCTCGTGTCTTTCCGCCTGCGGTACCCACTCGTAAGGTACGCGGTATGCGCGGTAGATCATGTTGCAGAGGAAATTGCCGCCCAGCTTCTTGAAGTAGGGGTTTATGTATTCCCAAACTATCTCGTGGTCTGGGGTAACTTCTATAAGTCTGCCGTCAGAGCCTTCGGTTATCAGCGTGTTGCCGTTCGGCAGGCGCTGAGCCGAGCTGATGTACGAGCTGTAAAATTTAGAAGCGTCGGTAAAGAGCAGGCTGCCCGCCTCGAGGGGAGTGTACTGCCAGGTTATCTCGAGGGTGATGGGGTTGAACTGCAGCACGCGCGAGTAGTCGCGGTGAGCGTTGTTCACGCCTGTGGGCGAAGCGGGGTTGGGCACGCCGTAGCCGCCCTCGCCGCCGTTATCGAATACCAGCAGGTCGCCTTCGCCGGGCAGCCCTTTCGGTATCATGTGCAGGTGGTGCTGACCGATTATCCAGCCTAGCTTTCTAGTAGCTTCGCTCTCGTTGAAGTCAGGGCCTAAGCGCCAAACTATCTTGCCCGTTTTCTTTTCGATGATGCCGAGAATGTTCGAGTTTCTCGCGTCGAAGATGATGTTGTCGGGGTGGAAGCGCTCGTCGCCTGCGTCGTACCACTTGTTTTCACCGAGGGTGGAGAAGTTGTTGATGTGCATCCAGTCGCCGCCCGCTTCTTCATGCAGACCGGGGTTTCTGAAAAGCACGTTCTTAGCCGCTTCGTCAAAGCCCAGCTCGCCGAAGTGGTCGCTCGCGCGCCAGCTCCAAACTATATTGCCCTCCCAATCGACCTCGATTATTTTGTCGTCGATAAGGCGCTTGTCTGAAATATCGTGGTTGTAAAGATTTTCGTGGGTGAGGATAAGGGTGTTGCCGCTGTCGGTCTTAGGCTCTCCGCCGGGATAATAGTAGCCTACGGTGCTGCCCTCGCGCTGATAATCGTGGTGCTGACGAGCCATGTATACGGGGTCTTTTCCGGGGTCTGCCACAAGCTCGGTCTTGTCGAATTTCCAAACTATGTGTCCGTCCCAGTCTACCTGCACGAGGTCGAGCTGGTCTTGATAAGCGTACTTGCCGCCTCTTACGCCCGTATTACCCATTACATATCCGCCGGGGAGGATCTTGTTCGGGAAGCCGCAAAGACCTGCCCAAAGCTTTACCTCGTTGCCGTTCATATCTATCAGCAGCGCGCCCTTAGCCGAGGGAAAAATCGTGTAGCCGCCGTATGCCTTTTCTTTGTTGTAAAGTGTTACTCCCGTAGGGAAAATGCTTGGATAACCCATAGTGTATCGCTCCTTATCAGTATTTAAAATTTCGTTTGATTATTATTTCTTGGTGTTCTTGACAGTGGTCTTGTCGGGGAAAGCTATCTTCGCCGCTCTTGTGTCGATGAAGTCGCGCACGTTGTAGTCAGAGTCGTACTTGCCGTGGTCGTGCGCCCATTTCTGAATGCTCTCGAGGTGCTGTGCCGCTTCCTCGCTGAAGCCTGTGCTGAAGCCCTGTACTTTCCACTGAAGCTTGAAGTCGTCAGCCTTTACGCCGATCTTGCCTTCTAGGTACTCGGCGCTCTCGTCCATGTGTGCGTTTACATACTCGTAGCTCTCGTCGATGGCTTTGAGGTAGTTCGCAAGCAGGTCGGTGTTCTTGTCGATGAAGCTGTCAGAGGTGAAGTAGTATGCGCCTGTAACTTCGCCGAGATCCTGCGAGGTGACTGCCAGCTTCCAGCCCACTTCTTCGAGGTACTTGGCGTTCGAGCCGCTCGCGATGGTGGCGGAAGCGTCGCCGCTCTTAGCCAGCGCAAGCGCCGACTGCGCGGAATCGGTATTTATAATGTTCTGTTTGCTCTCGTCAAGACCTAAGTAAGCGATAGCCTGGCTGTTAAGGTACTCGTTTACCGTGCCTATCTGCGTTACAAAGCCCTTGCTGCCGTCAAGCTTCGAGAGGTCGTTTTCGTACTCGGGCGCTACATAAAGTCCGCCGTCGCCTATCTCGCCGCCGTTCAGCTCTGAAAACATTACGAGGTTCGTTTGGTCGAGGGTAGTGCCGAGGCGGTTTACGGCGGCGTAGTCAGCCATGTCGCCAACGTCCGCGTTGCCGTTCGCAATAGCGTCGATGGTGTTTATGCCGAAAGCGTACTCGGTTATCTCGAGGTTTATGCCGTACTTTTCAAAAATGCCCTGCTCTACGCCGACGTATGAAGCGTAGTGGTCGAGGTTGCCCGTCATTACCGCAAGGCGCAGCGTTTGCAGGTCTTGTCCGTTTTTGCCCTTTACTACTTTAGGGGTGTCGCCGCTGCCCGAATTTCCGCAGCCCGCGAGCAGGGAAATGCTGAGTGCCGATGCTGCGAGTGCCGAAATTATCTTATTTATTTTCATTTTTATTCAACTCCTGTAATTTTACGTTGTTTGTATTTTTTATATTTTTATGTATGGTGTTTATTTTACTCCGAAGTGGCTGAGCTTTTTCCTGCCGATGAATTGCAGCAGTCTGTCAGCCGCGAAGCCTATGACTGCGAGGGTGACTATACCTGCAAACGCCCAGCTTGTTTTGTAGTAAAGCTTTGAGCTGTTTATCAGGTAGCCCAGACCGTCGCTGCCTACCAGCATTTCCGCCGCGATAACGCAGATGATGGCGGAGCTTAGACCTAGGCGTATGCCCGTGTAGATGTTGGATACCGCCGAGGGTACTACTACTGTGAAGAATACTCTTGCTTTCTTAGCACCCATGCAGGAAGCCGCTTCTACAAGCTGCTTGTCGGTGGAAGCCACGCCCGCGATGGTGTTTACGAACATCGGGAAGAATGAAGCGTAGAAGATAAGCGCTACTTTCGATTCTTCGCCTACGCCGAACCACATCAGGAAAAGGGTGGTCAGCGCGATGGCGGGTACGAATCTGAAAAAGCTGAGTATAGGCTCTACCAGCCAGCGCACTACGCGGAAGTTGCCGACCAGAAGTCCGAGCGGTACTGCGAAAACTATCGCCAGCAGCCAGCCCTTTATAACTCTGCCCGCGCTCGCCGCGATGTCTGCCCAAAGCGTGCCGTTTTCTATAAGCAGCTTTATGCTTATCAGCGTTTGTTTCGGGCTGGGGAGGAAGTATTCGTCCTTTATGCTCATAGCTCCCAGCGCCCACACCGCGATTATTACTATCCACGATATTACGCCGCATTTAAGTATTTTTTGTCCTGCCGAGGACTTTTTGCCGCTGTTCTGTTCCATTTTAAAAAGCCCTCCTTTTTAGATGTAGTAAAGCTCGGAATCATCGAGCGCCTTGTTCACAAGTATCTCTGTGCTGTTGCCGCTGATGGTGTAAAGCTTTTTGATGAGTATTTTTATCTTGTCGCCTTTTTTCAGACGGGGCGAGCTGAGGGGGTATCTGCCGGTTATCGAGATGCCGTTTATATCGGCGCGTACCTCGAAAGCGCTGCCGCGGAAGAATACGTCCTCTACTACTGCGTCCTCCATCGAGCTTTCAAACTGGTGGTAGCCGCCGTCCTCAAATTTGTTTATCTCTATAAATTCGGGGCGGATAATGGCGGTGTTGCCATCTCCGCTCTGCTCAAAGCCTTTCAGCCTGCCGTAATCTTCTATCATAGCCGACTGACCGATGAACTGCGCTACGAAAGGCGTTTTCGGCTCGGAGTAGATCTCTACGGGGTTGCCCACCTGCTCTACTCTGCCTTTGTTCGTGATCACGATCTCGTCCGCGACCTCTATCGCCTCGTCCTGATCGTGGGTAACGAAAATGCTCGTTATGCCTATCTTATCTATCGTTTCGCGCAGCCATGTGCGAAGCTCTTTTCTTACCTTAGCGTCGATGGCGGCGAAAGGCTCGTCGAGCAGCAGAAGCTCGGGCGAGGGGGCGAGGGCGCGTGCGAGAGCTATTCTCTGGCGCTGACCGCCGCTGAGCTGGCTGGGGTAGCGCTTTCCCACATCGGGAAGTCCCACAAGCTCCAGCAGCTCCGCCACGCGCGCCTTTATGAAAGCCTTATCTTTCTTCTGAACCTTCAGACCGTAAGCTATGTTATCATAAACAGTCATGAAAGGGAAGAGCGCGTAGCTCTGGAAAACAAAGCCTATGCCGCGTTCGCTGGGCGGCAGGTCGTTTACATTCTTGCCGTCGATGAAAATATCGCCGCTGTCCTGCTTTTCCAGCCCTGCGAGCATTCTCAGGATAGTGGTCTTGCCGCTGCCGCTTGGGCCGAGCAGACCTATCAGTCTGCCTTTTTCGATGCCGAAGCTTACGTTATCCGAAGCCTTGAAATCGCCGAAAGTTTTGTTTATATTTTTTAGTTCAATGTACATAGCCGACAACCTCGTTTGTATTTAGTAATGAGTAGGGTGATGTGTAAGCTTTCAGCTTCGACATCGTTTGCGGCGGCGGGTAAAAAGTATCATTGTTGACTCTCCCTTTGAATTCATATCTTTTCGATATGATTACTATGGTTAACATTATACCCTGTTTTGCGCGAATTGTCAACACCATTCGGGTAATTTTGTAGAAACGCACATATCAAACCCACAATTTCCATATGAATTGTACATATATAACCTATTAGTTATATGTGATTTGTAGGATTAAGAAAATATTCACAAAAATCTCTTGACAAATGAGTCACGCGGTGGTATAATTCTATTAAATCATATTAAGCATATATGAAAAATTATGTTTGAAAATATACTATTATAATAACGGAGGTCAAAAACGATGATTACTGAGCTTACAAATGCAAATTATAATGAGATAACAGCCGCCGCCGCGGGCAAGCCGCTGGTGATAGAATTTTATTCGCCCACCTGCGTGCACTGCAAACGCACCGAGGCGGGCTTGACCGAGCTTGGCGAAGAGCTGGGCGAAAGCGCCGTTATCGCGAAATGCGATATTTCCGCCGAGGGCGCTCTGGCGCAGCGTTTCGACGTTACCGCGCTGCCTACGCTGCTTTTCATCAAAGACGGCAACGTTAAAAACAAGCTCGAGGGCTTTACCCACAAGCTGATAATCGCAGAAAACCTGAAAAAACTGGGCTGAGCGCCCGATATACCGACGAACGCATGGTAAAATCGCCATGCGTTTTTTTGTGCGTTATTTCTCTTGACATTGCTCTGGAATTGTGATACTATAAATATATATGTGAATTTGCGCCGTCATCAGCCTGCATTTTTTCGGCATATCACGCTCTTTTGTGACGGATACCCTGCATTTTTCGGCTGAAAGCGCGTATATTTCCTGCCTCCAAAGGCAAGAATATCATCAGTAATATTCTTTTCGGAGGTCGGGATATGTCTAAATCTTCTAAGTCAGCTAAAAAATGCAAATCTAAAAAAGGCAAAACGAACCATATATCATACTCGCCGTACTTGCTGAACGCCCTTGCCGACGCCGCGCAGGCTCAGCCAAACTCCGCCGTTGACGAAAACGCCGCGGCTATCAAGGAATTTGGCATAGTTTCGGCAGAGGGCGGAAAGCACAGCATTTGCTGTTTGAACATCATCGGGCAGGTGGAGGGACACTACATTTTGCCGCCGGATAACAAGACTACCAAATACGAGCATATCATCCCATCGCTGGTAGCCATCGAGCAGGACGAGCGCGCCGAGGGGCTGCTGATAATCCTCAACACCGTGGGCGGCGACGTGGAGGCTGGCTTGGCGATAGCCGAGCTGGTGGCGGGCATGAAAACGCCCACCGCTTCGATAGTGCTCGGCGGCGGCCACTCGATAGGCGTGCCGCTGGCGGTGTGCGCAAAACGCTCATTTATAGTGCCCAGCGCGACCATGACTATACACCCCGTTCGCATGAACGGCCCCGTGGTAGGCGTGCCGCAGACGCTTTCATATTTTCAGAAAATGCAGGATAGGATAATACGCTTCATCACCGATAATTCGTCGGTTACTGAGAAAAAATTTCGCGAGCTTATGATGGCTACGGGCGAGATAGTAATGGATGTCGGCACGGTGATAGACGGCGAAGCCGCAGTAAAATGCGGGCTTATAGACGAGCTGGGCGGGCTTTCGGACGCCATCGGCTGGCTGTATAAGGAGATAGAAAAGGCGGAATGAAACTTCCGCTTTTACATATTTGAAGTATTAGGATAGAGAGTTTAAAATATTTATATTGAGGTACATAAATTGGCAGAGAAAAAAACAACGCAGTCGGCGAAAAGCAAGAGCGCGGCTGGGCAGAAAAAGTCCTCGGGCGGCTCTTCCGCGGCAAAAACGCGCGCGAAAAAACCTACGGCAAAGCAGCTCGAGGAGATGGAGCAGGCGCGCTTTCGCGAACGCCGCCGCTTTTGGTCTTTCATAATGTTCTTTTACGGCATTTTTGAGTTGATAGTTACCTTCGTGAAAGGCGACGGCTTGTGGAACGCGCTTTACGACCTGAATCGCGGTCTGCTGGGCGCTTCGGTGTTCGTTTTCGGCATTTTCATAATCTATCTGGCGCTCACGATAGCTTCGGAAAAATCGCGCAGCGCGGTCATATCGCGCGCAGTGCAGGGGCTGGTAATGATCTTCCTGCTGAGCGGCGCGGCGCAGATATTTTTCGGCAGACCCATTGAGGGCGCGAGCTTTTGGCTGAAACTGCGCGGACTTTACCTAGACGGCGTTACGCTTCATGGCGGCGGACTGGCGGGCGCGGTGTTCGGCTGGACGCTGCTGGCGCTTTTCCGCAAGACGGGCGCTGCTATTATAATAGTACTGCTGATAGTGCTTTTCGCGCTGCTGCTTTCGGATATTACGCTTCCGCAGCTGCTGCGGGCTTTTTCGCGCCCGTTCGTAGGCGGGGCGAAGGCTATTGCCGAGGATAGGGCTGAGCGCGCGGCAGAGGATCATTACGACGACCGCGATATTCCCGCCGAACCTGCGCGCAGGGCGGACACCCCGCAGCCTGCCGAGAGCCGTGCGGAAAGGCGCGCGCGCGAAAAGAAAAAGCGCCGCGTAGACATCGCGAAGATACACAAGATGCAGATGGAAAAGCTGCGTGAAGAAGAGCTTGCCGCAGAGGGCAAGGCGGAGCAGTTCGGCAGCGTGCCCGATGAGCCAGCCCACGCCGACGACCTGCCGCCGTGGGAGGAAGCGCCCGAACAGCCCGCGCCAGCGGAAGAGCCTGCTAAAAAGCCCGACGGCAAGAAAAAGTCGAAAAACGCCGCCCGCGCCGAGCAGGTGGCTGAGGAAAAGCAGAAGCTTGCCGAGCAGATAAAGTTGGACGAGCTTATAAAAAAAGCGGCGGGAGAGCCGCAGCGTCCGCCTAAGATAACGATAGAGCCGAGTGGACAGACGGCGGTATTTGCCGACGAAAAGAGCGGCAAGCCCGTTTACATCGCTCCGCCCGTAGAGATACTAAAAGAGGCGAAGCGCACCTGCTCTGAGGAAGAGGTGCAGCGCGAGATACAGGAAAAATCCTCGAAGCTGGTAGAAACGCTGGAAACTTTCGGCGTAAAGACCCGCATTATAGGCATACACCGCGGCCCTGCCGTTACCCGCTACGAGCTTCAGCCTGCGGCGGGCGTAAAGGTAAAGCAGGTAACGAGCTTGGCGGACGACATAGCGCTTAATCTCGCCGCCGACAGCGTTCGTATAGAAGCGCCTATCCCCGGAAAGCCCGCGATAGGCATAGAGATACCGAATATCCACCGCGACAGCGTTTCGATGCGCGAGCTTATCGACAGCGAGGATTACCGCCGCGCTAAGGGCAAGCTTTCTTTCGCGGTCGGCAAGGACATCGAGGGCAATATCGTCATCGGCAATATCGCGAGTATGCCGCATATGCTGATAGCGGGTACTACCGGTTCGGGTAAATCGGTATTTACAAACTCTATCATATTGAACATTCTATTCCACGCTTCGCCCGACGAGGTAAAGCTGATACTCATAGACCCGAAAAAGGTAGAGTTCCCCATGTACAACGGCATACCACACCTGCTGATACCGGTAGTTACCGAGCCGCTGAAAGCCGCAGGCGCGCTGGGCTGGGCGGTGAACGAGATGATGCGCCGCTACAAGCTTTTTGAAGCAAACGGCACTAAGAATATTGAAGATTACAACGAGATGGTGGACGAGATGCTGGCGAGCGACCCCGAGTGCGAACGCACGAAGCTGCCGCAGATAGTAATAGTAGTAGACGAGTTCGCCGACCTCATGCTCGCCGCGAAGAACGAGGTAGAGGAATCGGTAATGAGGCTTGCGCAGCTCGCCCGTGCGGCGGGTATGCATATGCTGATAGCTACGCAGTCGCCGCGAGTTGACGTACTTACAGGTCTTATCAAGGCGAATATACCTTCGCGTACCGCGCTGATGGTTTCCAACAACACCGACTCGCGCGTAATACTCGACGAAGTAGGCGCTGAGAAGCTGCTGGGCAGGGGCGATATGCTGTATAAACCCGTCGGCTTTCCGAAGCCTATGCGTATACAGAGCGGCTTTGCATCTACTGCCGAGATACGCGAGGTAGTAAATTTTCTCAAGACTGAGCACGGCTCTGACTATAATCAGGAGATAATCCACGAGGTAGAGCAGAATATGCCGAAGCCGAAAAACGAGGAGGACGCCGAGATCTCGATAAACCCCGACGACGACCTTGTAAATCAGGCGATAACGATAATCGTGGAAACGGGCAACGCTTCCACCGCGTTCTTACAGCGCAAGCTGAAACTGGGCTTTCCACGCGCCGCCCGCATAATGGACGATATAGAGGCTATGGGCATAATCGGCCCGCAGGAGGGCGCGAAGCCGAGAAAGATACTGCTGACAAAAGAAGAGTGGTATGAAAGACAGGGCAGAAGCTGACGGTATCAGCCGCCCCAATAACCCTTGACCCATTCGGAGGTTTTAATATCATGGCTTTTATGCCTATTTCAAAAGAAGATATGCGCGAGCGCGGTATAGACCAGCTCGACTTTGTTTACATTCTGGGCGACGCTTATGTAGACCACCCGAGCTTCGGCGCGGCGATAATCACCCGCCTGCTCGAGCACCACGGCTACACAGTAGGCGTGATAGCTCAGCCAAATTGGAAAGACCCGAAGTCCGTACTGCGGCTGGGTCTGCCTAAGCTTGCGTGGCTGGTATCGGCGGGCAATATAGACTCTATGGTGGCGCATTATACGGTAGCGAAGCGCCCCCGTGCCGACGACGCATACTCGGCGGGCGGCAAAAACGGCAAACGCCCCGACCGCGCGGCTACTGTATATTGCAACCTTTGCCGAAACGCCGCGCCCGAGATACCAGTGCTCTGCGGAGGGCTTGAAGTATCTCTGCGCCGCTTTGCGCATTACGATTACTGGAGCAATACGGTGATGCCCTCGGTACTGGTAGACACCCGCGCCGACCTGCTGATGTACGGCATGGGAGAGCACTCGATGATAGAGATAGCCGACAGGCTCGCGGCGGGCGAGGACGTAAAGACCATACGCGACGTGCGCGGTACCTGCTACCTCTGCGACCCGCGCGAAACGCCTTACGGAGCGGTGCAGTGCCCATCTTTCAAGGAAGTTTCTGAGAACAAAGAGCTTTACGCGAAATCCTGCCGAATACAGTACGACCAGCAGGACGAGGTGTACGGCAAGACGATAATTCAGCGCCACGGCGACAAAATGCTGGTGCAAAATCCCCCCGCGCTCTCGCTCACAACGGAAGAGCTTGACGAGGTGTATTCGCTGCCGTATGAGCGCGCGTATCACCCTTGCTACGAAAAAGAGGGCGGCGTGCCCTCGATAGAAGAAGTGCGCTTTTCGGTAACGCACAACCGCGGCTGCTTCGGCTTCTGCAACTTTTGCTCGATAGCCCTGCACCAAGGCAGGCGCGTGACCGTTCGCAGCGAAGAGAGCGTGCTTGAAGAAGCGCGCAAGCTCACCGAGATGGAGGGCTTTAAGGGCTACATACACGACGTAGGCGGACCTACCGCAAATTTCCGCGGGCCTTCATGCGAAAAGCAGCTCAAATACGGACTTTGCAAGGGCAAGAAGTGTTTAGCGCCATCGCCCTGCAAAAATCTGCACGTCGACCACACCGAGTATCTGCACATACTCCGCGAGATGCGCAAGATACCTAAGATAAAGAAGGTTTTCATACGCTCGGGCATACGCTACGATTATCTGATAGAGGATAAGGACGAAGCTTTCATGCGCGAGCTGATAGAGTACCACATAAGCGGTCAGCTGAAAGTAGCGCCCGAGCACTGCTCGGCGGCGGTGCTCGACAAAATGGGCAAGCCGCATATAGAGGCGTACAAGCGCTTTCAGAAAAAGTTTTACGAGATAACGGGGCAGAAGGGCAAGGAGCAGTACCTGGTGCCCTACCTGATGTCCTCGCACCCCGGCTCTGCGCTGAAAGACGCGGTGGAGCTGGCGATGTTCCTAAAAGAGAACCACATACACCCCGAGCAGGTGCAGGACTTTTACCCCACCCCCGGCACGCTTTCGACCTGTATGTTCTACACCGGGCTCGACCCTTACACGCTGGAGCCGGTGTACGTCGCGAAAAAGCCGGAGGAAAAGGCTATGCAGCGCGTGCTTTTGCAGTATTACAAGCCCGAAAATCAGCGCAAGGTGATAGAAGCGCTCTGCAAGGCGGGCAGGGAAGACCTCATCGGAAACGGCGCGGGCAAGCTCGTCCGCCCCGACTCGGTATACCTGAAAATGCAGCGCGAAAAGCAGGCTAAGCGCGGGGAAAGAAACGCCCGCGGCAGAAATGCGAATGGCAGAAAACCCGCCGCAAAAACTCCTCAGCGCGGAAAGCCGAACGGCAGAAAAAAGCGGTGAGCAGGCATGGCTGCAAATAAAGGCAGGGCGAAAAAGCAGGCGGGCGTGCAGCTTATAAAAGCTGTACTGGTGCTGATGGCGGCGCTCGCGATTTTTGTGCTCGAGAAAAAGGGCGTGCTCCAAACAGCCGCGGGCGATAAGCCTGCCGCCGAAAACGCCGACGCCGAGGTAGACTTTATAGACGTGGGTCAGGGCGACAGCACGCTCGTTTGCAGCGATGGGAAATATATGCTCATCGACACGGGCGACCGCGACGGCGAAAACACGCTGATAAATCATCTGAAAGAGCGCGGCGTGAAAAAGCTGGATTATCTGGTGCTCACCCACCCGCACGCCGACCATATAGGCGAAGCGGCGGAGATAGTAGAGGGCTTTAAGATAGGCAAGATAATAATGCCGCGCGTGCCCGACGACCTCACGCCCACTTCCTCGGTGTACGAGGACTTGCTCGACGCGGCGGCGAACAAAGGCTTGAAGATACGCGCCGCCCGCAACGAAAGCTTCGAGCTGGGCGAGATAAGCGTGCAGACCTACGCCGCCGAGGGCGAGTATTCAAATCTCAACGATTACTCGGTGGTGCTGCGGCTGACGCACGGCGAAAACAGCTTTTTGATAACGGGCGACTGCGAAAAGCAGGAGGAAAGCGAGCTGCTGGAGCGCGGCTGCGATGTTTCAGCGGACGTGCTGAAAGTCGGTCACCACGGCAGCGATACTTCGAGCACATCGCAGTGGCTGAAAGAGGTGGGCGCGCAGTACGCGGTGATCTCATGCGGGGCGGATAACAAATACGGCCACCCCGACGAGGAAACGTATTCGCGCATATGCAAGTACGTCAAAAATGTGTACGTTACGGCTGAGGACGGCAGTCTGGCATTTGAGTCGGACGGCAAGGGGCTTACCGTAAAGCCTTTTGACACCGCCGACGCCGCGAAAGGCGGTAAATGATATGATATATTCGGTAGATAGGCTGGAGGGCGGATACGCCGTGCTCATCGGCGACGGCGGCGAGCGCAAAGACCTGCCGCTTGAAACGCTGGGCGGCGAAGCTGTAAAAGAGGGCGACATTCTCGAGCGCGCGGAGGACGGCTGGCATATCAGGCGCGACCTTACCGAAAAGCGCAAAGAGCGGCTAAAAAAACGCTCGGCTGAAATGTTTGAATAGGGAGAAGAAGTGGATTAAGATGGAAAAAGATCTGTTTACTACAATCAAAGAGCAGACGCCTGCGCTCTCGAAAGGGCACAAGCTGATAGCGGCGTATATACTCGAGCATTACGATAAAGCGGCTTTCATGACGGCGCAAAAGCTGGGTCAAACAGTCGGCGTGAGCGAATCTACCGTGGTGCGCTTTGCCTCTATGCTGGGCTTCGACGGCTACCCCGCGCTGCAAAGGTCACTGCAGGAGCTTATGCGAAACAGGCTTACGGCGGTGCAGAGGATAGAGGTAACGAACGACAGGCTGAGCGGCGAGGACATACTGAAACAGGTGCTGACCCGCGACATCGAGAAGATAAGGCTGACGCTGGAAGAAACTTCAAAGACCGACTTTTCCAACGCCGTGAGCGCGATAGAGCGCTGCAACACGATATACATTTTGGGCGCGAGAAGCGCCGAGCCGCTGGCAAAATTCCTCAATTACTACTTCTCGCTTATGTTCCCGCACGTCAAGCAGCTGCGAAACACCACCACGAGCGAGCTTTTTGAGCAGCTTATGCGCATAGACGACAAGGACGTTATCATAGGCATATCATTCCCGCGCTATTCGCGGCAAACCGCGCAGATGCTTGAGTATGCTAAGGCGCACGGTGCGCACGTTATCGCCGTTACCGACTCTGAGGCTTCGCCGCTCGCGCCATTTGCAAACGACCTGCTTATCGCGCGCAGCGATATGAACTCTTTCGCCGACTCGCTGGTAGCCCCGCTGAGCCTTATAAACGCGCTGATAGCGGCAGTTTCGATAAGCAACACCGAAAAGGTGCGCAAGAGCTTTGAAAAACTGGAAAAGATATGGGAAGAGTACGAAGTTTACAGCAATAAATAAATTGGAGAATACAGCAATATAATGAAAATACTGATAATTGGCGCGGGCGCTTCGGGGCTGATGTGCGCCGTGCAGTCGGCGTGGCTGGGGCACGAAGTAACGGTGTTGGAGCACGAGAAACACCCCTGCCGCAAGCTGAACATTACGGGAAAAGGCAGGTGCAACGTTACCAATAACTGCGACGTGCAGACGGTGATGGCGAACATACCGCGAAATTCAAAATTCCTTTTTTCGGCGCTCAGCCGCTTTTCGCCCGAGGACACTATGGCTTTTTTTGAGTCGCTGGGGATAGAGCTGAAAACTGAGCGCGGCAACCGCGTTTTCCCCGTCAGCGATAACGCCAAGGATATTTCGGGCGCGCTGATAAACGCCGCGAACTGCGCCGACGTTAAGATAGTTACAGACTCGGCGCGCAGCCTTATAATAGAGGGCGGCGAGGTGAAAGGCGTGCTTGGCGGCAGGGACGAGTACCGCGCCGATAAAGTAGTAGTCGCGACGGGCGGGCTTTCGTACCCAAAAACAGGCTCTACGGGCGATGGCTACAAGTTTGCGCGGCAGGCGGGGCACACCGTTACCGAGCTGTGCGGCTCGTTGGTGCCGGTAGAGCTTTGCGGAAGCGACTGCGCGCAGGCTATGGGGCTTTCGCTCAAAAACTGCAAGCTCACCGTTACCGACAACTCGGCGGGCAAGCCCGTGTTCGAGCAGCAGGGCGAGATGCTTTTTACGCACTTCGGCATGAGCGGCCCGCTGGTGCTCTCCGCCTCGGCGCATATGCAGGACATAACGGTGGGCAGGTACACTTTTTCGATAGACCTAAAGCCCGCGCTTGACGATAAAAAACTTGACGAGCGCGTGCAGCGCGACTTCGCCGAAGTGCCCAACCGCGATTTTGACAACTCGCTCGGCAGACTGCTGCCCGCAAGCATTATCCCGCTTGTGATAAAGCGCAGCGGCATACCGCCCGAGAAAAAGGTAAATCAGATAACTAAGGCGGAGCGCGCGGCGCTTTGCTCGGCTATACACGCCCTCACATTTGAAGTAAAGGGTCTGCGCCCCGTCAGCGAGGCGATAATCACCCGCGGCGGAGTGGACGTGAAAGAGATCTCGCCGAAAACTATGGAGTCGAAGCTGGTGCGCGGTCTGCATTTTATAGGCGAAGTGCTAGACGCGGACGGCTACACGGGCGGCTTTAATTTGCAGATAGCTTTCGCCACGGCATACGCCTGCGCGCAGAGCTTCTAAAGCAGATCATGGCAGATACGCAAAAGATGAAAATTAGGTGATTTTTTTGCGCGCCGCTTGATTTTTTTGAAAAAATGTGAGATAATATAAATGTGACTTTTCACTGTAAAGATGAATATTTTCCCGAAAGGAAGTAAAAGATAATGAGCATAAACGTTGCGCTCGACGGCCCTTCGGGCGCGGGCAAATCTACCATCGCCAAAACCGTGGCGGCAAAGCTGGGCTTTGTTTACGTCGATACGGGGGCGCTTTACCGCTCTATCGCCTACTACGCTATCACCCGCGGAGCTGACGTCAACGACGGCACGCAGGTAGCGGCGGTACTTGATGGGCTTGCGGTAAGGCTGACTTACATAGAGGGCGCGCAGGCGGTGCTGGTAAACGGCGAGAACGTTTCCGATAAGATACGCACGCCTGAGATCTCTATGGCGGCTTCGGCAGTTTCCAAATACCCAGAGGTAAGGGCATTTCTGCTGGACACTCAGCGCAGCATAGCCGCTGAGAACGACATAATAATGGACGGCAGGGATATTGGAACGGTAGTTCTGCCAAACGCGCAGGTAAAAGTATTCCTCACAGCTTCGGCTGAGGAGCGCGCGAACCGCAGGTACAAAGAGCTTTCCGAAAAGGGCGACCCCTCGACATACGAAGAGGTGCTCGCCGACATAAATCAGCGCGACTATAACGACACCCACCGCGAGATCGCACCGCTGAAACAGGCGGAGGACGCCATGCTGGTAGACAGCACAAGCATGACGATAGAGCAGGCGGCGGATGAGATAGTGCGCCTAGTGAACGCCGTAAGGGAACAGCCCGACGGCTCAAAAAAAAAATCTGAACTAAAACGCTCAGACCGCCACAAGCCCGTGATGGAGGTACGCCCTATCACCAAAACGCATAAGATAAATCCTATACGTCAGGGCTTTTACAACGTTGTACGCCCATTCGTCCGCTTTATTTTCAAGCACTTCTTTGAGCTGAGCTACGAGGGAGTGGAGAATGTGCCGACCGACGGCGGAAACATTTTCGCCTCAAACCATCGCAGCTACGGCGACCCGGTATTCATCGCGCTGATGACGCGTGTGCCAATATCTTACATGGCTAAAGAAGAGCTTTTTAAGCAGAACATCTTCTTCACCCTGCTGATAAAGGCGTGGGGCGCATTCCCCGTAGTACGCGGCACGGGCGATACCGCGGTCATCGACACCTCGATAGAAAAGCTGGAGTCGGGCAGAAACCTTGTTATCTTCCCCGAGGGCACACGCTCTAAAGACGGCAAGGTAGGCAAGGGCAAGACCGGCGTGGCGCTGATAGCGGCTGTCGCGCAGACCAAGGTAGTGCCCGTAGGAATAAATTTTGAGGGCGAAAAGCTCTGCCGCAAAAAGAAAGTGGTAGTTCGCTATGGCAAACCGATAGACCCCGCCGAGCTGGGCACTACCGACGCCAGTCCTAAAAATTTGAAGATATTGAAGAAGGAGATAATGAATTCTATTACAGAATTGGTGCATTAAATGTTAATAAATTGTAAAATTTGCGTTGCAAAGTCCGCAGGTTTCTGTTTTGGTGTAGACAGAGCCGTAAAAATAGTGTATAATAAATTAGATAACCGAAATAATGTTGTGACATTAGGTCCGATTATCCATAATCGCAACGTCGTCGCAGACCTCGAAGCACGCGGCTGTAAAGCCATAGAGCTTGATGAGGTGCAGCCGGGACAAACAGTTATTATACGCTCGCACGGCGTGAGCAGGGCTGTTTACCGCGAGCTGGAAAAGCGCGGCGCACAGTATGTTGACGCTACCTGCCCGTTCGTCAGCAGGATACAGAAGATAGCGCTGGAAAAATCCGTAGAGGGTAAAACAGTGCTCATCGCGGGAGATGCCAGCCACCCTGAGGTGTGCGGCATAAGAGGCTTCTGCGAGGGAGATTCGTATGTATTTGCCGATATGGACGAGCTGAAAGAGCGGCTAAAGCCGCTTGCGGGCGAAAAGCTGTGCGTGCTTTCGCAGACGACCTACAACAAACGACTGTGGGAGCAGTGCAGGGAATACATAGCGCAGGCAATGCCCGACGCCGAGATATTCGACACTATATGCAGCGCTACCGCAACCAGACAGGAGGAAGCCGAAAAGCTTTCACTGCAAGCAGATTTGATGATAATTGCCGGAGGAAAAAACAGCTCTAACACCCGTAAGCTGGCGCAGGTTTGCGAAAAGCACTGCCGCACCATACAGGTGGAGAATGCCGATGAGCTGAAAAGTACGCTGGCAGACGAAGACTTATCGAAAACAAGATTTATCGGGATTTCTGCCGGTGCTTCAACCCCGGCTTATATAATCAAGGAGGTACAACAGGCCATGAGTGAAATGTTGAACAATGTTGAAGAAGAATTTAATTTTGCGGAGGAAATGGAGAAGACTCTGAAGAAGATACATAAGGGTCAGAAGGTAGAGGGCGTAGTTACCGCTATCAACGGCAACGGCGAAGTTATCGTTGACATCGGAACCAAGCACACCGGCTATATCATGCCCGGCGAGCTTACCGACGATCCTACAAAGAAGCCTGAGGACGTAGTATCTGTTGGCGAGACCATCGCGCTGATAGTTCTCCAGACCAACGACCAGGAGGGCATAGTACAGCTCTCTAAGAAGAAGGTAGACGCAGCTCTGGGTCTTGAAAAGATCGCAGCAGCTAAGGAAGAGGGCACTATCCTCACCGGCAGCGTAGTAAGAGTCGTAAAGGGCGGCCTTATCGTTGCTTCCAACGGCGTCAACGTATTCGTACCCGCTTCGCAGGCAGTAGCACGCGGCGGCAACCTCGACGATATGAAGGGCAAGACCGTAGAGTTCAAGATCCTTGAGGTCAACGAGGCAAGACAGAAGGCTGTAGGCTCTATCAGAGCCGTAGAGCGCGAGCAGAGAGAGGCTGCAAAGGCTAAGTTCTTTGAGACCGCACAGGCTGGCGACGTTATCGAGGGCGAAGTTAAGTCCATCACCGATTACGGCGTATTCGTAGACCTCGGCGGAGTAGACGGACTTGTTCGCAAGCTCGACCTCAGCTGGAAGAGAATAAAGCATCCTTCCGACGTAGTATCCATCGGCGACAAGATCGAAGTTCGCATCAAGGACATCGACCCCGAGACCGGCAAGGTATCGCTCGTATACAAGAAGGATTCCGAAAATCCTTGGGAGATTTTTAAGGCTAACTATGAGGTTGGTCAGGTAGTAACTGCTAAGATAGTTTCTATCACCTCCTTCGGCGCTTTCGCACAGATCATCGACGGTATCGACGGACTTATCCACATCTCTCAGATCGCTAATCAGAGAGTTGACAATGTTGCTGATATTCTTTCAGTAGGTCAGACCGTTGAAGCTAAGATCACTGAGATTGACCTTGATAAGAAGAGAATCAGTCTTTCCATGAGAGCTTTGCTTCCTGCTGATGCTGAGACTGACGACGAAGACTAATTTACAATGAAACAATGCGGGGGGCGTTATCAGCGTCCCCGTTTTGTTTATTAGCTACTCGATCAAAGCAGAGAAAGGTTTTGATTATGGAAGAGAAAAAGAGAAATACCCCGCGTGCCCAGCGCCCTCAGAATATGAGAAACCGCCCGCCGCAAAACCGCGTAAACATTAATGCGAACCCTAACGCTAACGTGAACGCAAATTTCGGCAGCGGCAATAAAGACGCAAAGCGCGCAAAAAACAACAAAAAGAAGAACAATAAAAACGGCGTGAACCCTTTCGTAAGAGTGCTGAAGATAGTCGGAACGCTTGCGCTTTCCTGCTTTATGATAGTTATCATTACAGGCTCGATATTCGCGACGGCGCTTACCATCTATATACTGAATTTTGCGGATACTACCACTACCGTCAGCCTCGACGAAAACGTAGTTACCAGCAATGTTTCGAGATTTATGTACAAAAATCCCGATTACGATGAGGACGATGAGGACTCGGAAGAGTACCTGCTGTATTACGGCATAAAGAACGCCAACCGCAAGGCGGCTTGGGTAGACCTCGAGCAGATACCTTCTTACGTTCAGGACGCTTTCGTTTACACTGAGGACGAGCGCTTTTATTCGCACGACGGCGTAGACTTTAAGCGTACATTCGTAGCTATCGCGAAAACGCTGCTCGGCTCGCAGCAGGGCGGTTCTACCATCACGCAGCAGACGATAAAGAACATCACCGACGATGACGCGGCGCTCGGCGCTGAGGGCGTAGAGCGTAAGATACGCGAAATATTCCGCGCAATAAACGTCGAAAAGGTGTACACCAAAGAAGACATCATCGAAGCTTACCTAAACGTTATCGAATTCGGTACTTCGGTGGACGAGATAGTGGGCATACAGGCGGCGGCGAACTTCTACTTCAAGAAGGACGTTTCCGAACTGAACCTTGCGCAGGCGGCATCGCTCGCGGGCATGATAAAAGGCCCCGCTATGTATAATCCGCTGGAGCATAAGGATAAAAACCGCATACGTCTTGACTACTGTCTTGACAAAATGCTGGAAAACGGCGCTATCTCGGACGATGAGTATGACAAGGCGCAGAAGCAGGCTGACAAGCTCAAAGTTTACGGCGACCACGATTTCTCCTCAGTAGAGGAAGAGAATGATATTCCCGACGATCAGGGCCCGACATCTTGGTTCATGGACGCCGCTATAAATCAGGCGATAACCGAGATCTCGGAAGTAAAGGGCATCTCTTGGGACGAGGCGCAGACCCGCCTTAACGAGGGCGGCTATACCGTTTACACCACTGTGGATATAGATATGCAGGAGAAGATGGAGGAGCAGATGCGCGATAACTCCAACTTCCAGACATGGAGTTTTGACGGCGACAAGCTGAAATCAGGCTTTATCTGCATGAACTACAACGGCGAAGTGCAGGCGATAGTCAGCGACAGAACTAAGAAGAAAAAGAGCCTTATATTCAACAGAGTAACGCAGGGCAGACGTTCGCCCGGTTCGTGTATCAAGCCGATAGCTTCCTACGCGCCCGCGCTGGATCAAGACCTGATAACCTACTCCTCGCTGATAGTGGACGAGCCTATAGAGATAGATGCCGATAACGACGGACAGAACGAAAAGTGGCCTGTAAACTACTCGGAATACGGCGAGAGCGCTAACTGGTCGGGCAAGAGCTACACCTCTTGGCAGATGATAATGAAGTCGCTCAACACCGCGCCCGCGCAGCTCGTACAGAAGATGACCCCCGCTTACTGCTTCAATTTCCTCAAGGAAAAGCTCGACGTTACCACCCTCGACGATGATTACGACCCCGACTACTCGGCTATGACCGTCGGCGGTATGCATCAGGGTATGTGCCTCGAGGAGCTGGTAGGTGCTTATATGATATTCGGCAACGGCGGAAAGAAGTATGAAACTACCTACATTTCCAGCATTGAGGAAGCCGACGGAACAGTTATCTACGAGCACGGCGACGGCTATAAGCAGGCTGTAAGCGACTCGACCGCTTACGTTATGAACAAGATGATGCAGAAGGTAGTCACCGAATCGGAAGGTACGGGACGCTATGCACGCCTTAACAATACCGTAGTTGCCGCTAAGACGGGTACTTCGTCTGACTGGGTAGACTTGAACTTCGTAGGCTGCACGCCCGACTATGTGAGCGGCGTATGGATAGGTTACGAGAAGTGGAAGAAGATACCTACCGACCAGTACCAGAACATCGGCGCTATATGGAAAAACCTCTTCGGCGATGTTGCTGAAAACGAAAAGAACCACGATTTTGAAATGCCCGACTCGGTAAAGGAGCTTCGCTACTGCACCAAAACGGGACTTATTGCAGGAGATTACTGCGGCTCGACAGACGTAGGCTACTATAAGGCTTCGAATATCCCGCAGACCTGCTCAGGCTACCACGGATAATTTCTCTGCGGCCTGTATCACAAAAATATTGCGGCTGCCGCACCCGTAACGACGATGTTACACGAAAAAGTGCGGCAGCCTTTTTTGTCAGGAGAGATGTTTTTATGCAGAAGATAAGACTTTGCTGCCCCTGCCATTTCGGACTGGAAAGCGTGCTGAAATTTGAAATAACAAAGCTGGGCGGCAAAAACCTTACCGTTACCGACGGCAAAATATCGTTCGACGGCGACCCCGCTTTGATAGCTAAGGCGAACATCTGCCTTGCCACCGCAGAGCGCGTGCTGATAGAGCTGGGAAGCTTCCGCGCGGAAACTTTCGAGCAGCTCTTCGAGGGCACATACGCGCTGCCTCTGGAGCAGTACATCGGCAAAAACGACGCATTCCCCGTAAAGGGTCACAGCCTTAACTCAAAACTGCACAGCATACCGCACTGCCAGAGCATCATCAAAAAGGCGGCGTGCAAGCGGCTGGGTCAGAAATATAACATGGAATGGCTGGCAGAGGACGGCGCTTTGCACCAGCTTCAGTTCAACATAATGAAAGACGTATGCACCATCTACCTCGATACTACGGGGCAGGGTCTGCACAAGCGCGGATACCGCCGCACCTCAAACGCCGCGCCGATAAAGGAAACACTGGCGGCGGGCATAATCGACCTCGCACGTGTGCGCGCGGACAGTGTTGTCTGCGACCCCATGTGCGGTTCGGGAACTTTCCTCATCGAGGCGGCTTACAAGGCGCTGAACGTTGCGCCTGGTCTGCGCAGAAGCTTCGCGGCGGAGAAGTGGGATCAAATACCCGCCGAGCTTTGGCGCTTTGAGCGCGCTGAGGCTATGGAGAAGCTCGACCGCGAGGGAACTTTCCACGCCTACGGCTCAGACATCGACCCAGCTTCGGTAGACCTCAGCATCATGAACGCGAAAAAGGCGGGCGTGGCTTCAAAGATAACCGTAAAAGAGCAGGACGTTATGAAATTCACCCCGCCCGAAGGCTCTATAACCATCTGCAACCCGCCCTACGGCGAGAGAATGCTTGAGATAAAGCAGGCGGAAGAGCTTTACAAGCGCCTTGGCGAACGCATAAAGCCCGACTCTTCGCACCCCGCCGTGATAATCTCGCCAGACGAGGACTTTGAGAAATTCTTCGGCAAAAAGGCAGACAAAAAGCGCAAGCTGTATAACGGCATGATAAAGTGCAATCTTTATATGTATTTCAAGTAAACGGAGGATAAAAATGTCAGCAAAAATATCAGCAGTAGTTTTTGATATGGACGGCGTTATCTTCGATACCGAGCGCCTCAGCCTGGAGTGCTGGAAGCTGCTCGCCGACCGCGAGGGGCTTGAGGGCATAGAGGAGGTATGCAAGCGCTGTATCGGCAGAACTACGCCCGAGAGCATAGTTATCCTGCGCGAGGCTTACGGTGAGGGACTTGACGTCGCCGGTCTGCGCGCCGAGCTTTCCGCCCTGATGCACAAGACGATAGCTGAGCGTGGCATGCCGATAAAGACAGGCGTGCGCGAGATACTCGACTTCCTAAAAGAGAGCGGCGTGCCTACCGCGCTGGCTTCATCTACCAGATATGTTACCGTGACGAGCCAGCTTGGTGACGCGGGATTTCTCGACTATTTCAGCGTTGTAGTAGGCGGAGATATGGCTGAGCACGGCAAGCCTGCGCCCGATATTTACCTCGCCGCCTGCGAAAAGCTGGGCGCAGACCCCGCCGAGGCGATAGCCGTAGAGGACTCGTACAACGGCATACGCGCGGCGCACGCTGCGGGAATGAAGCCCGTAATGGTGCCCGACATACTGCCGCCCGACGACGAGATGCGTGAAAAAGCGGTGCACATCTGCCGCGACCTGCACGAGGCGCGCGAAGTGATAGCCAAAATGCTTGCGCAATAAAATTTTGAAAAAGCATTGCAAAAAGCGCGGCTTTGTAGTATAATGTATAGTGTACTCAATTTTACAGACCATTTGACCAGGAGGTAATTTACATATGTGTGGTTTCGTTGGATTTACCAACCATATAAACGACGCTTCCATCGTGGTGGAAAAAATGATGGACAGAATAGCTCACCGCGGCCCCGACCAGGCGGGCAAGTACGTTGATGAAAAGGTGGCTATGGGCTTCCGCAGACTTTCCATAATCGACCTTTCCGAGCTGGGCAGCCAGCCTATGTTCAACGAGGACGGCTCTGTCGCCATCACTTTCAACGGCGAGATATATAATTTTCAGGAGCTGCGCGAAGAGCTTATCGCAGCGGGACACAAGTTCAAGAGCAAGGCTGATACCGAAGTGCTTATCCACGGCTACGAGCAGTGGGACTACGAAACGCTGCTGAATAAGCTGCGTGGTATGTTCGGCTTCGTTATCTACGATAAAAATAAAGACTTAGTATTCGGCGCGCGCGATTTCTTCGGCATAAAGCCTGTGTATTACGGCAAATTCGGCGAAACGCTCATGTGGGGCAGCGAGATAAAGAGCTTCCTCGAGCACCCCGAGTTCAAGAAAGAGCTGAACACCTCGGCGCTCGAAAATTACCTCACCTTCCAGTATTCGCCCACCACCGAAACGTTCTTCAAGAACGTATACAAGCTGCCCGCGGCGCACTACTTCACCTACTGCGGCGGCAAGCTCGATGTAAAGCGCTACTGGGAGATAAAATTTACCCCCGATGAAAAGCCCGAGCTTGAAGACTGGGTAAACGACATTACCGATACTTTCAAAAACAGCGTTTCGGCGCACAAGATAGCCGACGTTGAGGTAGGCTCGTTCCTTTCGAGCGGCGTTGACTCCAGCTACGTTGCCGCTGTCGCAAACGTCGATAAGACCTTTACCGTAGGCTTCGGCGAGGACGAAAAGTACAACGAGATAGGCTACGCTAAGGAGTTTTCGAAGTACATCGGCAAAGAAAATACCTCGCGCGTTATCTCCCCCGAAGATTACTGGGGCAATTTCGCGAAGATACAGTACCATATGGACGAACCGCTCGCCGACCCCGCTGCGGTAGCCCTCTTCTTCGTCTGCAAGCTTGCTGCCGAAAAGGTAAAGGTAGTACTCTCTGGCGAGGGCGCTGACGAGATATTCGGCGGATACAATATCTACCATAACCCCGACGATATGGCGAGCTACGAGAAGATACCGAAGCCGATAAGAAGAGCCGTAGGCAAGGCTGCTTCGCACCTGCCGCATAAACACGGCGTAAACTTCCTTATCCGCGGCGGTCAGGACTTGCAGGAGCGCTTTATCGGCAACGCGTATATGTTCACGCCGAAGGAGCGCAAGGAGCTGCTGAAAATAAACACCTCCGCCCCCGACCCGCAGGCTATCACCAAGCCTTTTTACGATAAGTGCGCTGATAACGACCCCGTAACGCAGATGCAGTACCTAGACCTGCACCTTTGGATGACGGGCGATATACTGCTGAAAGCGGATAAGATGAGCATGGCTCATTCGCTCGAGCTGCGCGTGCCTTTCCTCGATAAGAAAGTAATGACGCTTGCTGAGCGCATACCGAAGAGATACCGCGTTACAAGCGAAAACACTAAGTACGCTATGCGCCTTGCCGCGCTGAAAGCCTGCCCGCCGCAGACCGCAAACAAGAAAAAGCTCGGCTTCCCCGTGCCTATACGCGTATGGCTGAAAGAGGATGAATACTACAACGTTGTAAAAGATAAGTTCCTCTCGGCAGACTCGCAGAAGTTCTTCAATACCGATAAGCTGGTAGAGCTGCTCGACGAGCACCGCGCAGGTCATTACGACTACTCGCGCAAGATCTGGACGGTATACACCTTCCTAGTATGGTACGACGTATACTTCAATCAGGAAAAGTGATACAAACATACAGACATAAGAAAAGACCGGTGCTCAGCCGGTCTTTTTTCGTTACTTGTTCGCGTAGGGGTCGATGAACGAAACGGGGTCTATCCACTCGCCGTTCTTTTTCAGCCCGAAGTGCAGGTGCGGGCCGCTCGCCGCCTCGATCTCGGCAGTTTCGCCTACCGCGCCGATAACCTGCCCTGACTGCACCTTGTCGCCCTCCTTTACCGAAACGGCTGAGGAGAGATTGTAGTAGTAGCCCATAACGCCGCTGCCGTGGTCGATGATAACGGTGTAGCCCCAAAGCGCGTCTTTCTCCACCTGCGTTACCTCGCCCTTGTTCATAGCCTTTACCGGCGTGCCCGCTTCGGCGGAGATGTCTACGCCGTCGTGGGTTTTCCAAACGTTCAGCGTTTCGCTTTTCACAAGCTCGCCGCCGCTGAACGGTTCGAGAATATCGCCGTTTACGGGCATAACGTTCGGCTGGGTCTTTTCGTCAGGGTCTTCCGCGCGAGAAGATGAAGAAGAGTCCTTCGCCACGCCGCTCTGCTTATTGTCAGCCTGCGCGGCAGAGTCGGAAAGCGATGAAAGCCCGCTTTGGGAAAACGAATAGTCGAAGCTTTTCTCGGCGTTTTTTACCGCCTTGCCGTAAGCCGCAGCGCCTGCGCCGCCCGCCGCCAGCACTACCGCCGCGAGGGTGATGTATGCGCCTTTTCCGCCGATGAGCTTGGCGATCTTACTGTCTTTGATAGATCTCATGATATTTTTTCAAGCCTTTCCCCGATTTAAAATTCTTAGCGGCTTGCCGCACGGGCGGTGCGCGAAATCGGAAAGCGCAGCCCCTTTGGAAATATTATGGAGCATACAGGGAAATTTTATGCAATAATTTTTCGCCTAAATTTGACAAACTTCTCTAAAAACACTTGATTTTTAGTGCAAACAATGCTACAATAAATACGAAAGGGCGGTGCATTACTTATGATAAGAGTGGCAATAGCGGACGACGAAAAAAATATCTGCGATACCATAAGGAAATATATAGGGGAGTATGTTACCACCTCAGATATGGATTTTGAAGTAAAATGCTTCACCTCCTGCGAAGAACTGATGAACGCCGTTATGCGCGAGGATATGTATGATCTGATCTTTTTAGACATAGAGTTCTCGAAAGACGGCGGGGAGATGAACGGTATAGAGTTTGGCAAAAGACTGCGCTCTATATGGCGAAACGACAACGCGGCGATAGTTTACGTTACCTCATACAAGGAATACGCCATCGACGCGATAAAGATACGCCCGTATGACTACATCGAAAAGCCAGTGTGTTACAAACGCATGAAAGAGCTGCTGGATTCTTATGTTGCCGATTATAAATTCGGCAAAAATGTCTTTGAGTTTCTTTCAAATAAGATAATCAACCGCGTTGCCATCTCAAACATACGCTATTTTGAGAGCGACGGCAGAAGGCTGGTAATACACACTTTGAATAACGACTATAACTTTTACGGTAAAATGGCTGATATAGTGCGCGATCCGCGTTTCAGAGATTTTGTGCGGATACATAAATCATATCTGGTAAATATCAATTTCGTTGAGAAATTCACGTCTGCTTCTGTGATAATGATAGGCGTGAACAGCGAACAGCTGCCCGTAAGCAGGGCGAACAGAATGGAGATAACTGAGAAACTCATGAGGAGGAAATAAGGAGTGCAGACATTATTTTATTTGTTTTCCAACTTATTTCATATATACGGTATGTATATGTTCGCAAATGTATTTTTTCAAGAGCGCAGCAGAAGCCGCAAACTCGAAGCCGCCCTATATACCGCGTATTTCGCGATAAACAGCGGGGCGTACCTGCTGTTTCACAACTGGGCGATAACGCTTGCCTCAAACATTCTGCCCTTTTTCGCGATAACTTTTCTTTATAAAGAGGGCATGATCCGGCGGGTGCTGAACGTCGCGGCGATATACGCTATCACGATGGGCTGCGACGTGCTTGTTATGACCTTGCAGAATATGATGCATATAGAGTCGGCGGTATTCAGCGAGGGCTTCGCGACATCGCTGGTGATAATTGCAGCGGCAGACCTCAGCAATAAGTGTCTGCATATGAAGAAAGACATTCTCGGCAAAACGCCCGCTATGTATTACGTCACGCTGTTTTTCGTGCCGCTGGGCAGTATATTCATAGCCTACTTTGCCGCTAAGGGTCTGAACGCTGTTTCGCTCATCACCGCGGTGATACTACTGCTGATAAATATAGACATCTTCTACTTGTACGATAACGTGATAGACCTCTTCTCTGAGCGCTGCGAAAGAGAGGTGATGGAGAGCCAGAACAAGGCTATACAAAACCAGCTGGATGTAGTTCAGCAATCTCAGCTTCGCATACGCTGTTTGAAGCACGATATGGACAACCATCTGCTGCGGCTGAAAGACCTGATAGAAAAGGAAAAGTACGCCGAAGCGCTGGAGTATCTGGAAACTGTGAAAAGCAGCACGGCGGCGGATAAAAAGCTGATAGACAGCGGCAACGACCTTATCGACAGTATGCTCAATTACAAGCTTGCGCGCCTGCACGATAACATAGAGCAGAAGTACGATATAGTAGTGCCGAAAGACCTAAGCTTCACCGAATTTGACCTGAACGTAATAATAGGAAATCTCGCCGACAACGTGCTCGAAGCGCTCGACCAGCTGCCAGCTGACGAGCCTAAAAAGCTGGAGATAAGCATTCGTTATAAGCAGGGGTATCTTAAAGTGTATTTCGGCAACACCTTCGACGGCATAATGCCAGAGGACGGCAGCCGCAAGCGCGACCACGAAAACCACGGCTTGGGTCTGAAAAGCGTGGAGCGGATAGTTCACAAATACGGCGGCGATATGCGCGCCAAAGTTTCCGATAACTGGTATGAGATCTCGCTGATAATGTACGCAGCGTAAACTAATGTAAATTGGCACAATATATATAAATATGAAGATTTTGATAACCCAGCCGCTCGCCAAAAGAGCGGCTGAATGTTATTTTTGACATTTCCCCGGCAGTTCACTACATTTCAGCAAACAAGTTTTAAAAAATAGTGTATAATGTACATACAATTTGAAAACTTGGGAGGTGAAAAAATTGAAGAGCAAACTTTTTAAGATCAGCACCCGCTTAGGCAAGGTTTTCGCGGCACTGGCTATGGCAGTTACCATCTCTAACGTAAACTCCACCTGCGTATTTATCTCGCACCAGCCCGAAATGCCTGCTGAGAGCAAGAAGCTCCGCAAATTCTGATGTTTGAGAAAACCGCAGATAAGCTTACCCGCGGGCTTTGCGGCAGGGGAGTGATAGCCGAGAGCGAGGCGGCGCTTTACCGCTACGGCTTCGATATGGCGCTCACCATGCTGCTCAACATCATAAGCACCGCGGCAGTAGGGCTGATCTTCGGCATGGTATTTGAAAGCATAGCTTTTCTGGTCTGCTACATACCGCTGAGAAGCTATGCCGGAGGATACCACTCTGAAACTCCGCTGAGGTGCTATTTTTTATCGCTCGCGATGATAGCCGCGGTGCTGGCCGCGCTGAAACTCCTGCCGTTTGGTGCGGCGGGGTACGCTGTGATCATGGCGGCTGGCGCGGCGCTCTGCGCGCTGCTTTCCCCCGTAGAAGACCACAACAAGCCGCTCGACGAAGCCGAGGTGCGGGTATACCGCCGCCGCGCGCTCACGATACTGGCGGCAGAGGTCTGCATATGGGCGGTGACGGGGCTGCTGCTTCGCTTTAAGTGCGGGCTGATACCTATGTCCGTGTTTACCGAAGGGCTGATGCTCGCGGCGGGCAGGATAAAGAATGCACGTCTGAAAAAATAAAACGCTGTCTGCAAATGACTTATGATTTATGAAGAATATCCCGCAGGGCTGAAAAAACGCTTTGCGGGATATTTTTTGCGCGCTATTGCAATTTTGAGATAAACGTGGTATAATTGTATTATGACAAAATCCCTTTGAAAGGAAATGATACATGATGAATAAGAAGATCGCTGTTATAAAGGGCGACGGAATAGGTCCTGAGATAGTTACCGAGGCTATGAAGGTACTCGATAAGGTGGCTGAAAAGTACGGACACAAGTTTGATTATACTCAGCTTCTTATGGGCGGCTGCTCTATCGACGTCAACGGCGTGCCGCTTACCGACGAAACCATCGCTGAGTGCAAGGCGAGCGACGCCGTGCTGATGGGCTCTATCGGCGGCAACACCACAACCTCCCCTTGGTACAAGCTTCCCGCTGATCTGCGCCCCGAAGCAGGTCTGTTAAAGATACGCAAGGAGCTGGGGCTTTTCGCCAACCTGCGCCCCTGCCTGCTTTACCCGCAGCTTTCAGGCGCTTGCCCGCTGAAAGAAGAGATCTCGGCTAAGGGCTTCGATATGCTGATAATGCGCGAGCTTACCGGCGGACTTTACTTTGGTGCTCGCAAGACCGAAGAAGTTGACGGCGTTATGACCGCGGTAGATACCCTTTCCTACAACGAAAAAGAGATCAGACGTATAGCTGTAAAGGCTTTCGAGGTAGCTATGAAGCGCAGAAAGAAAGTCACCAGCGTAGATAAGGCGAACGTTCTCGATTCCTCGCGCCTTTGGAGAAAGATAGTTACCGAGGTGGCGGCGGATTACCCCGAGGTAGAGCTTGAGCATATGCTGGTAGACAACAGCGCTATGCAGCTGGTTCGCGACCCTGCGCAGTTCGACGTTATGGTAACTGAAAATATGTTCGGCGATATTCTTTCAGATGAAGCTTCTATGATAACCGGCTCTATCGGTATGCTGCCCTCCGCAAGCATGAACGAAACTAAGTTCGGTCTGTATGAGCCTAGCGGCGGATCTGCACCCGACATCGCGGGTCAGGATAAGGCGAACCCGATAGCTACTATACTTTCGGCGGCTATGATGCTGAGATATTCTTTCGATATGACAGAAGAAGCCGACGCGGTAGAGGCTGCCGTTACTAAGGTGCTCGAAGAGGGCTACAGAACAGGCGACATAATGTCTGAGGGCTGCAAGCCTGTAAGCTGCTCGCAGATGGGTACGCTCATCGCAGAGAGAGTTTGATACAGACTTCACAACTGAAAAACACAATGGAGCGCTTTCGCCCGCAATAATAAGCGGCGCGGGGGCGCTTTTTTGCGGTGGGATAAAAAGTTGCGTAAATTCATAAAAATACTATTGATTTTATCGGCGTTATGTGGTATGATATAATGTGTATTTCTGTATGCAGAAACGTGCGGATATACATATTATGTAAACCAACGAGGATAACTATAAGCAATATACACAACAGTCCGAACAGGAGGTAAATTATCATGTGCGGAATAGTAGGATATGTAGGAAAGAAAGATTGCACAAAAGTGCTGCTAGACTCGCTGAAAAAGCTGGAGTACCGCGGCTACGACTCGGCAGGAGTGGCTGTTTTTGAAAACGGCGAAATAAAGATCTCAAAATCAAAGGGCAGACTTGCCGTACTGGAGCAAAAGCTGCAAAAAGAGGGCTGGATAAACGGCACCTGCGGCATTGGTCACACCCGCTGGGCTACCCACGGCGAACCCTCTGACATAAACTCTCACCCCCACGGCAGCGCAAGAGTTACCATAGTACATAACGGAATAATCGAGAATTACCAGAAGATAAAGGCTTTTCTGATAAAGAAAGGCTATACTTTCGAGAGCGAGACTGACACCGAAACAGTTGCAAAGCTGCTCGACTATTACTACGAGGGCGACCCCATGGCGGCTATACAGAAGGTGCTGGGCGAGATAGAAGGCTCTTACGCGCTGGGCATGATGTTCAAAGATTTTCCGAACCGCGTTTACGCCGTGCGCAAGGATTCTCCGCTGATAGTAGGCGTTGGCGAAGACGAGGCTTTCATAGCTTCCGATGTGCCCGCTATAATCAAGTATACAAGAAATTATTACCTTATAGATCAGGACGAGATAGTGGTCCTCGACGACGGTAAAGCGGGCATTTACGATATTCACGGTATGCCCGTAGACAAAGAGCTAATGACCGCCGACTGGGATATGGAAGCGGCTGAAAAGGGCGGCTACCCGCACTTTATGCTCAAAGAGATAAACGACCAGCCTACCGCTATAAAGACCACCATCACCCCGCGCATAAACGAGGGTATGCCCGACCTCAGCGAGTGCGGAATGACGCTGGAGAAGCTTTCGGGCTATCAGAACATTTTCGTAGTAGCCTGCGGAACGGCAATGCACGCGGGACTGGTAGGCAAATACGTTATAGAACAGCTCGCGCGCGTGCCCGTAACGGTAGACGTAGCGAGCGAATTCAGATACCGCAATCCTATACTCAGCGATAAAGACCTTGTTATAGTAGTATCGCAGTCGGGCGAAACGGCTGACACGCTCGAGGCTCTGCGCCTTTCCAAAAACGTCGGAGCTGATACCCTCGCTATCGTAAACGTAAAAGGCTCTTCCATCGCGCGCGAGGCTGATATGGTGCTCTACACCCACGCAGGCCCTGAGATCTCGGTAGCTTCCACAAAGGCTTACATCGTGCAGATAGCGGTTTTCTACCTGATAGCATTCGAGCTGGCTTTCGCAAAGGGCGCAATCTCTGAGGAAGAGTGCCGCAGACTTACAGGCGTGCTACAGAGCGTGCCCGACCTTATAAACGTAGTTCTCCAGCAGGCGGAGCAGTGCAAGTACATAGCTTCCAAGCTGATAAACGCGGGCAACCTGCTCTACATCGGCAGAGGTCTTGACTACGCGCTTTCTATGGAAGGCTCGCTGAAGCTGAAAGAGATCTCGTACATACATTCCGAATCATACGCGGCGGGCGAGCTGAAACACGGCACTATCTCGCTTGTTACCGAGGGTATGCCCGTTATCGCGGTGGCTACTCAGCGCGAGCTTTTTGACAAGACCGTCAGCAACGTAAAGGAAGTAAAGGCGCGCGGAGCTTCGGTAATATTCGTTACGCACAGCTACAAGACCATCGAAAGCGACGTTGCGGAGTATAAGATAGGTCTGCCGACCATCGACGATATACTCATGCCGCTGCCTGCGGTAGTGCCCTTACAGCTTATAGCTTACTACACCGCCGTGCTCAAGGGCAACGATGTAGATAAGCCGAGAAACCTTGCTAAGTCGGTAACGGTGGAATAATATGGCGTACAAAGCTTGCATTTTTGATTTCGACCTCACCCTTGCCGATTCGTCGAAGGGCATACTGATATGCTTCAAGCACGTTTTAGAGCAGTTCGGCTATCCGCCAAAGGACGATAAGACGATATATGACACGATAGGCATGACGCTGGTAGACGCTTTCGACCTGCTTACCGATACGCCGAATAACCCTCAGCGCGAGGATATGCGCGTCGCCTACGTCAAAAAGGCGGACGAGGTGATGGTGAAAAACACCTTCTTTTACAGCGGCGTTATCGCGGCTATGAAAGACCTGCGCGCGCACGGCGTGAAGATAGGCATTTGCTCTACGAAATACCGCTACCGCATAGCGGATACTTTCGCTGCGCAGGCGGGTGAAACGCCCGCAGACCTTATCATAGGCGGCGAGGACGTGCCGAGCGGCATGGCTAAGCCCGACCCCTGCGGCCTGCTGAAATGTATAGAGGGCTTGGGCGCGGAAAAGTCGGAAACGCTTTATGTCGGCGACAGCTATATCGACGCGGAAACGGCGCAGAGAGCGGGCGTAGACTTCGCGGGAGTGCTGACAGGCTCTACTATGGCGGAAGATTTTGCGAATTACCCCAATGTTCTCATAGCGCAGGGCGCGGCGGACGTTATGGCATATGTCTGTAAGAATAAACGGTAAAAAAATAAGCAACAAATCATTAACAACTCTTGATATTGAGCCGAAAAAGTGGTATAATATTATGATAGGATAATTTGTGCTTTTATAAATGAAGTAAAGAAGGTATTGAAAATGCTGAGATCTATGACCGGCTTCGGCAGAGAACGAGCCGCTTTCGAAGAAAGAGAGATACTGGTGGAGATTCGCTCGGTGAACCACCGCTTTTACGAATTTACGGCGCGCACGCCCCGCGCTTACGGCTATCTGGACGAGAAACTGAAATCGCTGCTGGGCGGAAAGATAACCCGCGGCAAGGTCGAAGTCTCGGTCTACATCTACAATAAAGAGGGCGTGAACGCCGACATCACGGTGAATAAAGAGATAGCGCACGGCTACCTCGACGCGCTGCGCGCCGCCGCCCCCGAGCTTGAGGTTGAGGACGACCTGAAGCTTTCAGACATAATGCGCCTGTCCGACCTATTCACGGTAGTGAAAACGCAGGAAAATGAAGAGCAGGTGTGGGAGCAGGTGAAGCAGACCGCCGAGAGAGCGCTCGAAAAATTCGTAGAGATGCGCGAGGTGGAGGGCGTGAAGATGCACGACGACATCGCTTCGCGGCTGGGCTTCATCGAGCAGATGGTGAAAAGCGTTGAGGAGCGCTCGCCCAGGGTGAACGACCTTTACCGCGAGAAACTTTACGCAAAGCTCACCGAGTTGCTGAAAGACCGCAATATAGACGACAGCAGGGTGCTTACCGAAGCGGCTATATTCTCGGAAAAGACTGCTGTGGACGAAGAAACGGTGCGCCTGCACAGCCACATAGCACAGTTCCGCACGCTGATAAACAGCAGCGAGCCGGTAGGCAGAAAGCTCGACTTTTTGGTGCAGGAGATGAACCGCGAGGTAAACACCACAGGCTCGAAATGCTCAGACTTAGAGATCACCAAAACGGTGGTAGACCTAAAGAGCGAGATCGAGAAGATACGCGAGCAGATACAGAACGTGGAGTAAAAGCGTATGCAGCTGATAAACATAGGCTTCGGCAACTTCATATCGGCTGAAAGGCTGATAGCGGTGGCAGCGCCCGAATCCGCGCCCGTAAAAAGGCTGGTGCAGGAAGCGCGCGACCGCGGAACGCTCATAGACGCCTCATGCGGCAAGAAAACGCGGTCGGTGATAATTATGGACAGCGACCACGTTGTGCTCTCAGCCCTCTCGACTGAAAGCGTTTACGGCAGAGCCGCAGGCAAAACGGAGGATGACCAAGATGAATAACGCAAAGCTTTTTATAATCTCAGCCCCATCGGGCTGCGGCAAGGGCACGCTTATAAAAGAGCTTAGCCGCGATAACGAGATATTCAATTCCATATCGTGCACCACGAGAGCGCCGCGCGAGGGCGAGCTTGACGGCGTGCACTACAACTTCATCACCCGCGAGGAATTTGGCAGACTGGCGGAAAACGACGGCTTTTTAGAGCACGCAGAATTTAGCGGGAACTGCTACGGCACGCCGAAAGCGCCCGTAGAGCAAAAGCTTGCCGCAGGAATAGACGTGCTGCTGGAGATAGAGCCGCAGGGCGCATTTCAGGTAAAGGCGAAGATGCCCGAAGCTGTAATGCTCTTCATTCTGCCCCCCTCGATAAGCTCGCTCGACCGCAGGCTGCATCGCCGCGCGCAGGAATCGGGCGAAACGGAAGAGATGATACAAAAGCGCCTTTCTACCGCTAAGGGCGATATAGAGCGCGCTTACGATTACGATTATGTGATGGTCAACGGCGACCTAGATAAGGCTGTCAGCGACCTGAAAAATATATTCCATTCAGCAAAAAACGGCGGCGAGGGGCTGGAAAGCTTTAAAGCCGCGAACCAGAAAGAAATTATAGATGAGGTGCTTAAAAATGCTTAGACCCGCAGCAGTACAGATTTTAAAGAACAATGAAAGCTATTATTCACTCGTAGTAGGCGTTGCAAAGCGCGCGAGAGAGATAACTGAGGAAGCTTTTGAAGAGAAAAAGGTGCTCGACGAGCGCCCTGTAAAAAAAGCGGTAGACGAATTTGCCTCCGGCGAATACAAGCTTATAGAAGACCCCGCGGTAAGACTCTGATACCCGATAAATACGGCATATGAGGGGAAGTTACTTCGCCGCAAAGACCGTGATAAACGGCGCTTCGATGAGCTTCGACAAGCACTACGACTACATCTTGCCCGAGGAGCTTGCGGATAAGGCGCAGGCGGGAATGAGGGCGCTCGTGCCTTTCGGCAGGGGAAACCGCAAGTCGGTCGCGCTGATAATAGCAATATACCCGCTGGAACATTACAACGCCGAGCTGAAGCCCGTGTTTGCGCTGATAGATAAAGAGCCGCTGATAAACGCCGAGATGCTCAACATGCTCGAGTGGATGAAGAGCAGCCTTTTCTGCACATACTTCGACGCTTACAAGACAATGGTGCCAAACGGCTTTTCTTATAAGATAAAGACGCACTACACCCTCGCGAATACCGGGCTGGACGAAAACGCCTTTACGGGCGAGGAGCTGGCGCTGATAGAGCAGGTGCGCGCGGCTAAAACGCAGAGCGCCGTCGATAAGCTGCTCAGCCCCGAAAAGGGCGCCGGCGAGGCGGAGAAGAAACACCTGAAAGAGCTGGTAGGCTCGCTGCTGGATAAAGGCGCGCTGGAGGAAGCCGACTTTTTCAAGCGCGCGGTAGGCGACGAAACCGAGCAGATGGTGCGGCTGAGCGAGAGTATGCTCGCAGGCGGCGCGAACGAAAAGCTCAGCGCGAAGCAGAGCGCGGTGGTAAAGCTGCTGAAAGAGCTTGGCAGCGCATCTGCCGAGGAAGTCTGCTACATGACGGGCTGCACGAAAGCCGTGCTGAAAAGGCTTGAGGAAAAGGGCGCGATAACCGTTTACAAGACGGAGGTAATGCGCAAGGCGACTGCCGACGCAGGTGAACGCCGCGACCCAACAGAGATACGGCTGAACGCCGAGCAGACCGCCGCTTACGAGGGCATAATGCAGCTCGTGGACGCGCGAAAGCCCGCGGGCGCGCTGCTTTACGGCGTTACGGGAAGCGGAAAGACTTCGGTATTTTTCCGCCTGATAGACAGCGTGCTGAAAAGCGGCAGGACGGCGCTGATGATGGTGCCCGAAATATCGCTAACGCCGCAGATGGTGAAGAAATTCAAGCTGTACTTCGGCGATGAGATAGCGCTTCTGCATTCCTCGCTCTCGCTGGGGCAGCGCGCGGACGAATTTAAACGCATACGCGGCGGAAAGGCGAAGATAGTCATAGGCACGCGCAGCGCGGTTTTCGCCCCGCTGGAAAACATCGGCTTGATAATAATGGACGAAGAGGGCGAGCGGACTTACAAATCAGACCAATCGCCCAGATACCACGCCCGCGAAGCGGCTATACAGCGCTGCGGCCACCACGGCTGCGTGCTGCTGATGGCTTCGGCAACGCCATCTATCGAGAGCTTTTACTACGCGAAAACGGGCAGGTTCCACCTCTTTGAGATGCGCCACCGCTACGCTGACGCGGTCTTGCCCGAGGTGGAGATAATAGATATGCAGAGCGAGGCGGCGGCGGGCAACGGCAGCATTTTCAGCCGAAAGCTTGCCGAGGCGGTTAGCGAAACGCTCGCAAAGGGCGAACAGGCTATACTTTTGCTCAACCGCAGGGGGTACACGACGTATATGTCATGCGCCGAGTGCCGCGAGCCTGTAAGCTGCCCGAACTGCGATCTGCCGCTGACTTTTCACAAGAAAAACGGCAGGCTGATGTGCCACTACTGCGGATTTTCGATGGCTCAGCCGACGAAATGCCCAGCCTGCGGAAGCGAAAAGCTGCGGCAGAGCGGCGTGGGCACGCAGAAAGTAGAGGACGAGCTGGGAAAACTTTTCCCGCAGGCGCGCTTGCTGAGAATGGACGCGGATACAACGTTCACGCGCGGGGCGTATGAAGAGAGCTTTTCGGCTTTCGAGCGCGGCGAGTACGACATAATGCTCGGCACACAGATGATAGCCAAGGGGCTGAATTTCCCGAATGTGACGCTGGTGGGGATAATCTCCATCGACAAAGCGCTTTTCACGGGCGACTTCCGCAGCTACGAGCGCACTTTTTCTCTGATAACGCAGGTGGCGGGGCGCTCCGGCAGGGGCGACAAACCCGGCATGGCTTTCATACAGACATTCGTGCCCGACCACTACGTTATAAACCTAGCGGCGCAGCAGGATTACGACGAATTTTACGAGGAGGAAACGGCGCTGAGAAAAACGCTGCTTTTTCCCCCGTACTGCGATATATGCGCGGTGAATTTTTCATCTGAGATGGAGAGCCGTGCGATAGAAGGCTCGCGCAGCTTCTTGCAGACTTTGCGCGGCAAGATAGTAAACGAGCAGATAAAGATACCCCTGCGCGTGCTCGGCCCTACCCAATGCACGCTGGGCAGGATAAACAACAGATACAGATACAGGATAATAATAAAATGCCGCGTTTCAAAGCAGCTTCACGCGCTGATCTCTGACTGCATGGTGCGATTCATGAAAGACCGCAGGTTCAGCGAGGTGCGCATTTCGGCTGACATAAACGGCGATATAGGATCATGAATCGCGAAAGGATAAATTTATGGCAATAAGAACCATCGTTAAAAACGGCGACCCCGTACTCAGAAAGGTCTGCCGACCCGTTACCGACTTCGGCGAAAAGCTGCACACGGTGCTCGACGACATGGCTGAAACCATGCACGCGGCGGACGGCGTAGGGCTGGCAGGCCCGCAGGTGAGCTACCTGCGCCGCGTAGTAGTCATAGACGTGGGCGAGGGCGTTATCGAGCTGATAAACCCCGAGATAACGTGGCGCTCTGACGAAACGCAGTATGTGCAGGAGGGCTGCCTTTCATGCCCGAACCAGTGGGGAATGACCACCCGCCCGAAGCGCGTGAAATTCAAGGCGCAGAACAGAAACGGCGAATGGTACGAGATGGAGGCGGAAGACCTCTTTGCGCAGGCGGTATGCCACGAACTGGATCACTTAGAGGGCAAGCTTTTCGTAGACATAGTTGAAGAATGGCTGAAGCCTGAGAACGACTGATAACTCAACAGGAGAATTAGCGATATATGGATATAGTATTCATGGGCACGCCCGACTTTGCGGTAAAGGCGCTTGAAAAGCTTTATGAAAGCGGCGCGCACAACGTAAAAGCGGTGTTTACCCAGCCCGATAAGCCGAAAGGCAGGGGCTACAAACTTGTGCCGCCGCCCGTAAAGACGCTTGCGCTGGAGCACGGCACGCCCGTTTACCAGCCGCAGAGCCTTAAAAAGGAAGCGGATGAGTACATCAGCGTGCTGAAAGAATGCGCGCCCGACTGCATAGTAGTAGCAGCGTACGGCAAGCTGCTGCCAAAAGAGGTGCTTGATATACCTAAGTACGGCTGCATAAACATACACGCCTCGCTGCTGCCCGAATACCGCGGCGCAGCGCCGATACAGCGCTCAGTGCTTGACGGCAAGGCGCAGACGGGCGTTACGATAATGCAGCTCGCCGAGGGGCTGGATACGGGCGATATGCTGCTGCAAAAGGCGGTAGACATCGGCGAGAACGCTACTTCGGCTGATATGTTCGATATACTTGCCGAGCTGGGCGCTGATATGCTGCTTGAAACACTGGCGGCGCTTGAAAACGGCACGGCTGTACCCGTAAAGCAGGACGACTCGCTCGCGACATATGCGCACATCATCACGAAAGATATGTGTCCGATAGATTTCAGCAAGCCCGTTTTTGAGGTGCACAAGCACATTTGCGGACTTTCGGACGCGCCCTGCGCGCTCTGCTGGCTAAACGGCAAGCGCATAAAGGTCTACCGCTCAGAGATCATCTCGCGCGAGAAAACTCAGGCGCAGGCGGGCGAATTTGTAGGCGGCAAACGCTTTGATGTAGCCTGCGGCGAGGGAGTTATCCGCTTTACCGAGATACAGGCCGAGGGCGGCAAGCGCATGAAAGCGCATGACTACCTAAACGGCAAGCCCGTAAAGGCGGGAACTGTGCTCACGAGCGAACCGTAGGAACTTAATTAGTTAGGAGAAAAACGACTTGGAAAACGCCAGAAAAACAGCGGTAAAGCTGCTTTGCAGGATAGACGGCAGCAGCTCTTATTCAAACATACTGCTTGACGAGCATTTCAGCCGCTCGCAGCTTGACGCGCAGGGAAAGAAATTTTGCGCCGCGCTGTTTTACGGCACGCTCGAAAGGCGGCTGACGCTGGACGAGATAATAAAAAGCTACTCGGCGAAGCCCGCGGACAAGCTGAACCCCGAGGTTCGCAACATACTGCGAACGGCGCTTTACCAGATATTATATATGAACTCCGTGCCCGAATCGGCGGCGGTGAACGAGGCGGTAAAACTGGCGGCGAAAAACCGCAACCCCGCGGTAAAGGGCTATGTAAACGGTCTGCTGAGGGCGTTTTTGCGGGCGGATAAAAAGCTGCCGCAGCAAAAAGACCCGCTTGAAAAGCTGGCTTTTGAATACTCCTGCCCGCTGCCGCTCGTGAAAAAGTGGGCGCAGGAATATGGCAGGCAAACGGCTGAGCAGATGCTTGCGACCTCGCTGGGCAGACCGCCCGTGACCGCTATGGTGAACACCACGCTCACCACGCCCGAAGCGCTTTGCGAAGAGCTGCGCGCCGAGGGATTTGGCGCTGAGGTGAACGCGCATTTCGCCGACTGCGTGAACATAGCGGGCGCTTCGCCCGAATCGGCGGAGGCTTTTAAGAAAGGGCTTTTCCACGTTCAAGATATTTCCAGCAGGATATGCTGCGGAGCGCTTGGCGCGCAGGCGGGCGAAACGGTGCTAGACCTATGCGCAGCGCCGGGCGGAAAAAGTTTCACGATAGCCGAGCTGATGGGCGGCAGGGGCGAGCTTATGGCTTTCGACCTGCACAAAAACCGCGTTCGGCTGATAGCGGGCGGCGCGAAAAGGCTCGGGCTGGGCTGCGTCACGGCGGCTGAGAACGACGCTAAAGCTTTTAACGTAAGCTTGCCGATGGCTGACCGCGTGCTTTGCGACGTGCCGTGCTCTGGACTGGGCGTTATTCGCCGCAAGCCCGAGATAAAGTACAAAGACCTAGCGGAATTCGACCGCCTGCCTGAAGTACAGTACAAGATACTGGAAACTTCAGCGGGGTATGTGAAGCAGGGCGGCGTGCTGCAATACTCGACCTGCACGCTTTCGCGCGCGGAGAACGACGAAGTGGCGGACAGATTTTTGCGCGAGCACCCCGAGTTTGAGCCCGCGCCGCTTGGCGAAGCCGCAAAGCAGTTCGGCGGGGAGTGCAGACTTACCGTGCTGCCGAGCTATTTTGATTCAGACGGCTTCTTTATAGCAAAATTTGTGAGAAAATGATTTGAGAGGTGTTAACTTGGAGCAGCAGAAGACAGACATACTCAGCCTTTACCCCGAAGAGCTCGAGGCGGAGATACTGGCGATGGGCGAAAAGAAATTTCGCGCGAAGCAGATATTTGAGTGGCTGCACGTCAAAAATGTCGATAGCTTTGATAAAATGACTAATCTATCTGCACAACTCAGAGCGCGCCTTGAAGAAAAATTTTGTATAAAATCACTATTTGTGTGCAAAACACTTGAATCTTGTACCGATAATACTGTAAAATATCTATATGGGCTTGATGATGGCAACCATATAGAATCTGTGCTGATGGAATACAGCTACGGAAACACCATTTGCGTGTCTACGCAGGTGGGCTGCAAGATGGGCTGCCGCTTCTGCGCCTCGACCATCGCGGGCTATAAACGCGACCTTACGGCGGGCGAGATACTGGGGCAGATATACACGGCGCAGCGCGAGAGCGGGCGCAAAATATCGGGCGTGGTGCTTATGGGCATCGGCGAGCCGATGGATAATTACGATAACGTGGTGCGGTTTTTAAAGTTGCTATCATGCCCGCAGGGCTTCGGTATGTCGCTGAGGCATGTTTCGGTGAGCACCTGCGGCATTGTGCCGAGGATATACGAGCTTGCCGAGCTTAACTTGGGCATAACGCTTTCAATATCGCTGCACGCGCCTGACAACGCCGAGCGCAGCGCGATAATGCCGGTAAACGACCGCTGGGATATAAACGAACTGATGGCGGCGTGCAGGCACTACTTTGCAAAAACGGGCAGGCGGATTAGCTTTGAATACGCGCTTATAGACGGGCACAACGACACGCGCGAGGACGCGAAAAAGCTCGCGGCGCTGCTTTCAGACTTTGTCTGTCATGTAAATATAATCCCCGTGAACAAGATAAAAGAGCGCAGCTTTACCTCTGACCGAAAGGCGGCGCACAGGTTTCAGCAATACCTGAACGAGCTGGGGATAAACGCCACCGTAAGGCGCACGCTTGGCGCTGATATAGAGGCGGCTTGCGGTCAGCTGAGAAGAGAATACGAGATGAACTAAACTTAATGATAAAGGACGGTGATCCGTTTTGTATCTGTCTTACAATTCCGACATGGGCAGAGTGAGAAATGAAAATCAGGACAAGATATGTGCGGGATTTCTTTCGGAAAACGCAGCTCTCGCCGTTGTGTGCGACGGAATGGGCGGCGAAGCCTCAGGCTCGGTAGCGAGCGACCTTGCTGCCAATCAGATATACAGGCGCATATCGGAAGGCTACCAGCAGGGCATGAAGCCTAACAGCATACGCAATTTGATGGTCACCGCTGTGCAGGCTGCAAACTCGATAGTTTACGAAAAAAGCTGCGAGGACATTGAGAAAAACGGAATGGGCACTACCTGCGTTGCCGTACTGGTAGAGGATAAGACTGCGTATATAGTAAACGTGGGCGACAGCAGGGCGTATATGATGGACGGCGACGGTATTCGCCAAATATCAGACGACCACACATACGTCAACGAGCTTTACAAGCACGGCGAGATAACCTTTGAAGAAATGCAGAACCACAAAATGAAGTATATAATCACGCGGGCAGTAGGCGTAGAGCCGAAGGTAGAGGCTGATTATTTCGAGGTGGAGGAAACGGGAAATTTCGCGGTGTTTCTCTGCACCGACGGGCTTACGGCGTATTGCCACCCGCAGCTTATCTACGAAAGCGTGTTCAATAAAAATCTGGATAAAGGCGTGTCAGACCTGATAGACTACTGCAACGCCTGCGGCGGCAAAGACAATATCTCAGCCGCTGTCATCGCGAACTGATAAGATCAAGCAAACTTAGCGCACGGGCGCTTTAATGATAAATTTGGTAAGGAAAGAAAGAACAGGAGTTGAAATTTATGAATTATATCGGCACAAAGCTCGATGATCGCTACGAGATAACCGAGCAGATAGGTTCGGGAGGAATGGCGGACGTCTACAAAGCGGTAGACACCGTGGAGAACCGCACCGTAGCTGTAAAGATACTGAAAGATGAATTTTCGCACAACGCGGAATTTCTCCGCAGGTTCAGAAATGAGAGCAAGGCGATAGCCGTACTTTCGCACCCGAACATCGTAAAGATATACGATGTAGGGCTGACGGACGATGTGAAATTCATAGTAATGGAATACATCGACGGCATAACCCTAAAGGACTTTATAGAGCAGCAGGGAGCGCTGCGCTGGAAGGACGCTCTGCACTTCATCACGCAGATACTCCGCGCTCTTCAGCACGCGCACGATAAGGGCATAGTTCACCGCGACATAAAGCCGCAGAACATAATGCTCTTTGAGGACGGCACTATAAAGGTCATGGATTTCGGCATAGCGCGCTTCTCACGCATAGATGGCAAGACGCTTTCTGACAAGACCGTCGGCTCGGTACACTACATCTCGCCTGAGCAGGCAAGAGGCGATATGACCGACGAGCGCAGCGACATCTACTCGGTAGGCGTAATGCTATACGAGATGCTGACGGGCAAGAAGCCTTACGACGCAGATACCCCCGTGGCGATAGCCCTCAAGCATATGCAGGAAGAGTGCGTACCGCCTAGAGATATTATGCCCTCTATACCCGAGGCGCTGGAAGAGATAGTTTTGCACGCGATAGAGAAAGACCCCGCAAGACGTTACCAGTCGGCGGCGGAGATGATACGCGATATAGATACATTTAAGATGGACCCGACGGTAGTATTCGGCTATAAGGATCAGACCGCGGGCGTGGGCGGCTCTACAAGATATTTCGACCCGCTCATCGACCAGAACGATAACAACTATCAGGATAATCTCGAGAACGATTATGAAGATTATCCCGATGACTACGATGACGAAGATTACGATGACGAGGACGATGACGATGAGGACGACGGCAGAAAGCGCAGCTATGTAGTGCCGATAATGCTCGCCGTGACCGTGGCGGTCGTAATAATCGCTTCGCTGGTAATAGCTTACTACGCTATCTCGAACTTCGGCCCCGGAGCTACCCACACGGGAAATGTTACCATACCGAACTTCGTAGGACAGAACATCGTACAGGTAGAGCAGGAGTACAAGGACAAGCTTGTATTTGAAAAGACCGAGGAATACTCGAACGAGTACGAGGAAGGCATAATCATGTGGCAGAGCCAGACGGGCAAGACCGTTCGCGAAGGCTTTACGCTTCAGGTAACTGTCAGCAAGGGTCAGCGCCTTATCACCGTACCGAACATGGTAAACAAGGACGCCGAGGTAGCACGAAGCGAGATCACCAGCGCAGGCTTCACGCCGATAGTAACTGAGATCTACGACGACAACGTTGCCAAGGGAATGGTAGTAAAGACCGAGCCTGAGGCGGGAACTGAGTACCCCGAGGGCAAGGAAGTAAAGATATTCGTAAGCCAGGGTCCTTTTGAAACACAGGTCAAAGTACCTAACGTAGTAGGCATGACGCAGTCTAAGGCTATCGCAAAGCTGAAGGAGAGCAAGCTGGATTACGAGGTACAGGAGCAGAAGCACGACGGCGACAAGGGCAAGGTAGTAGACCAGAGCGAAGCCGAGGGCACATACGTCGATAGAGGAACTAAGGTAATAATCTACGTTTCCACCGGCGAGACCGACCCGATAGACCTTACGCTGAGAATACCGATGCCGAGCGACGGACTGCACGGCGCGTACACCATCGACGTATTCCGTGACGGCAGCGTGGCTTACACGAAGACCATCTCTAACGGCGAGACCGTAATGGGCGGAACTGTAAGCATAGAGATCTCGGGCAAAAAGACCGAAACGCTGATAATCTATATCAGAAACAACGAATCTAACGGATATATCAGATACGCGACCTACAACATCGACTACGATGAGGAAACAATAGAGCTTTCCGGAAGTCTGGCGGAGGACAAGCTGAAGGAGATAACTCCCGCTGAGACCACCACAACGCCGGCTCTGCCTGAGGAGAGCATTCCCGATACGCAGCCTGCTGATTCGCAGCCTGACGCGAACTCTAACACAAACCAGCAGTATTGATAAGCATGAACGGGTCAATAATCAAAGCTATCGGAGGCGTCTACACAGTAGAAGCCTCCGACGGCGTATATGAATGTAAAGCGCGAGGCATTTTCAGGAAAAAAGGCGTAAGCCCCATGTGCGGCGACGTGGTGGAATTTTCGACCGAGGACGGCGGAGTTATTGAAAAAATACTGCCGCGAAGGAACGAGCTGGTGCGTCCGCCGCTGGCGAACCTCGACGCGCTGCTTTTTGTGACATCGGTAAAAGAGCCGGGCACGAACTTCCTGCTGCTCGACAAATTCATCGCGATAGCCGAGTACAAGGGGATAGAGCCCGCGGTGGTCATCACAAAGACCGATAAGGGCGACTGCACGCAGATAGCCGAGCCGTACCGCATGGCGGGCATACCCGTGTTCCTTGCGGACAACACCACGGGGCAGGGCAGCGCCGAGGTGCGCGAATTTATACGCGGCAAGCTCTGCGCCTTTACGGGCAACACAGGGGCGGGAAAATCCTCGCTGCTGAACAACATTTTTCCCGAATTGGAGCTTTCGACGGGCGAGATAAGCCGCAAATTGGGCAGAGGCCGGCACACTACGCGCCACGTTGAGCTTTTCCCGACGGGCGAGGGCGGGTACATCGCAGATACGCCCGGATTTTCAAGCTTCGACACGAACAGGTACGATATAATCTTCAAGGACAAGCTGGCGGGCTGCTTCCGCGAATTTGCCGAGTACACCGACGACTGCCGTTTTCCCGATTGCAGCCACACGTCTGAAAAGGGGTGTGCGGTGATAGAGGCGGTGAAGCGCGGCGAGATAGCGGCTTCGCGGCACGAAAGCTACAAGGAAATGTACGAGCAGGCGAAGCAGCTAAAAGAATGGGAGCATAAATAAGGAACGGAGGCGTTTTATATGAAACGCTGCATAATATTTACAGGTGGACGACCCGAGCCGCATTTGCCCGACGGGCTTGAACTTGGGGGCGCGTACATCATCGCGGCGGACAGCGGCTACAAAAACTGCAAGCAACTGGGAGCAGTGCCGAATTTAGCTGTCGGTGACTACGATTCGCTGAATTTCGTGCCCGATGACTGCGAGCACATCACATATCCCTGCGAGAAGGACGACACCGACCTGATGGCGGCGGTGCGGGAAGCGCTGCGGCGCGGCTGCGGGGACATCACGATACTGGGCGCGATGGGCGGCAGGTTTGACCACACTTTTGCGAACGTGCAGGTGCTGGCTTTCATAAACAGCGAGGGGGCGCGCGGACGCATACTTAGCTGCGGCGAGGAGATAATGCTCGCGGGCGCGGGGGAATACAGCGTGGCGCGGCGCGAGGGCTATTCGCTTTCGCTTTTCGCATACACGCCGCAGGTGCGCGGACTGACACTGAGGGGCGTGAAGTACTCGCTTGAAAACGGCGAGATCAGCGCAAATTTCCCCATCGGCATCTCGAACGAGATAACCGCCGAGCGAGCGGAGATCAGCTTCACCGAGGGGCTGCTGCTGATAGTGCAGAGCAGGCTGGAGTAGCAAAACGCGGCGCGGGCGCATAGTATGAAATACATCAAAACAGGGAGGTATTTCGTATGAAGGTAGTAGTTGTAAAAAGTCCCAGACTTTTAGCGCCGATGCTGCGGATGATATTCAGGATAAAAAAGGAAAACGCGCAGTAGCGATACATAGCCGTGCGGCGGAGAGATCTGCCGCACGGTTTTTGCATTATCGGGCGGGCGGCGGCATAAGATATACGGGGGGTGGCGGCGTGCTGGAAACGAAAGTCGGCGGGGTGCGGGTAAGTTTTTGCTTCGGATTTTTCGCTGTGGTGATGTTCACATTTTTCGCGGGCGGCGGCTCGGCGGGGATATTCGCGGCGCTGCTTGGGTGCATACTGCACGAAGCGGGGCATTTCGCGGCAATGTGTCTGCTCGATCAACCGCCCGAGCGGGTCTGCTTTTACGCGGGCGGCATCAAGATAGTGCCGCGGTGGGGTCTGCTGAGCAGGCGGCGCGAGGGGGCGATACTGGCGGCGGGGTGCGCGGTGAATTTTCTTCTGGCGTGGCTTTCGCACATGGCGGGTCTGCGGGAATTTTGCGCGGTGAACGCGGCGCTCGGGGCTTTCAATATGCTGCCGTTCGCGCATTTCGACGGCGGCAGACTGGCGGCGCTGTATTTCAAGGAGGGCGCGCGGCGGGCGTTGGCGTGGGTATGTTTCGCGGGGATATTCGCGCTGGCGGCGTACTCGGGGCAGATAAGCCCGGCGGCACTAGCGGTGCTGATATTCGCGGCAATCTCGGAAGCGGCAATGCGATGAGCAAATGTAAAAAAACTATTAAAGCACTTGACGGGAGAAAAAAATTGTGATAAAATAATAATGTTAATGTTATATTTGCTGATATGGCTCAGTTGGTAGAGCAGCGCATTCGTAATGCGCAGGTCGTGGGTTGCTGTTAAAGCGACACGGCGGCGGATCGGATAAGCTGATAAAAAATTTAATATTTGCTAGTATGGCTCAGTTGGTAGAGCAGCTCATTCGTAATGAGCAGGTCGTGGGTTGTTGATAAAGCGACACGGCGGCGGATCAAATAAGCTAACAGAAAAATTTAATATATGCTGGAATAGCTCAGTTGGTAGAGCAGCTCATTCGTAATGAGCAGGTCGCGTGTTCAAGTCACGTTTCCAGCTCCATAGAACCCTTCTAGACATTAGGAGGGTTTTGTCATATTATGCATAAACTTTTTTAGTTTCTCAAAGGCCCAGGCTAAAAGCAAAGAATCCTACGAACATACAGTCTGAATGCTAAAAAAATTAGTGCAATGATATGATATAATAACCACAAATTCAAAATACAAAAATAGTGAATGGCACTATAATTAATTATATTCTATGGGGTGATATTATGCCAAAGAATAATACTTCAGGCATTGAAGAGAAAATCGAAGATTGGGCATAAAGATATCTTGACGTGAATAATCTGCAATATTTGAATAAAACGGAACCTATGGATTCTGAGATAGATGATGCACTCAAAAATGAGGAATCGAAAAAAGGTGGCAAGGGTTGAAATTCAGTACCGAATTTGTAGTAAATAGAGTAAAAAATTTAAGAGCAAGTTGAGTTAATACAAGGAGGTTCTATTTATGACAAAAAGAATATTAGCATTAGTTTTGTCTGGAGTTATGCTTTTGTCAACGGGGTGCGGTTTATCTAGCCATACAAAGGATAAACTTTTTGGGGATTCAGATGTGACTAATACGGTCGAGAGTGCTGTAAGAACTGGCAATTTTGAACTTCTTGATGAATATTTTGAAGCTAATAAAATTAGTCAGGATCTATTGAACGAGTGTCTTAATGTAGCGGTATATGCAGATGATCCATATGAAAGTATGCTATATTTATTGGAAAAGGGGGCTGATCCCAATAATGATAATATAATTTGGGATTTAGCATATAATGCACGAGTTGAAGCAATGCGTGCTCTACTGACAAGTGATGATGTGGATCTTACAGAAAAAAATGAAGTTGGTCATGACGCTTTGTATATGGCGCTTGAGAATGAGGGTGGCGGTTCAGAATACGGAAATTATCAAGTTACTAAACTATTGATTGAAGCGGGTGCACAACCGTATCCTGAACTGTTTGCAAACACTAAAGAGCATAAAAGAGAAAGTCCATATAAACAACTATTAGCCAGCCCGTATTCCAGTAAATTTCTGCTGGAAAAATTGTTAGAAGCAGGTAAAGAAAGTGGTTTGCCTAAAGCCTGCGAATTAGCTATTTTAGGAGAATCGGAAGAAGCTGTTGAAGAATGCTCAAAAAATTCAAACTATTATAATGAAGATGATGTAACGTTGATTACAACGTTTTTAGCATATTGGGGTACACCAGAACAATGTGAAACTGTATGCGATATGTACAATACACAAATTTATAGCGGAATGTTGCAAAGAGTAGTTCAAACGAATAATGACGAAATGCTTGATTACATTGTAACAACAAATGAAATAGATTTAACGGATCGTTCTGAAGCATTTCTTTTACAACTTGCTGCAGGATATGATAATTATGAAGCTTGTAAATATTTATGCGATAATAATGTTTATATGGTAGTGAATGATGTAGGAGAAGCAAGTGGATTGTATCAATTAAAATCTGCTGCCTTGTACGATGATTTAGAACTTTTTAAATTACTGTATGATTATGCAAATAGCCGTGGGGCAAGAATAACTGAAGAATACCTATCGGAATCTCTTGGAACTTCATTATCATATGATAATAAGGATATTATAGATTTTCTATCTGCAGAGGGTTATACCTTTTCAGCAATTGATATTTCAAATTCTGATTTGGAAAGCGTTAAATGTTTTGAAGAATGCGGAAAGGTTTTTGATGGTACAGATTTAATCAATGCTGTTGCAGGCGGAGATGTTGACATAGTAAAATACCTTCTTGATAAAAATGTTGATGTGAATGCAGTTGGTGAAAATGAATCTACGCCTCTAAGTACTGCATTGTCGGGTAAGTATGAAATTTTAAAACTTATTATAGAAAACGGTGCAGATATTCCAGAAAACATACTTGAAAACGCAGTATATGCCAGTAAGAAAAATGTTAAGCTTTTAATTGATAGCGGTGCAAAGACCGATTTAAAATTTGATAAAATAAAAGCTAAAGACGGTAGCTTCAAAAGCGGTGATTATGACCTAAAAGATTATTGGAAAGCATACGGCAGAGACGATCTGGCAGAACTACTTTAAATTGAATACTTTATTTAAGGCGGATAGTAGATGTTCGCCTTATTTTTTGTAAGCGTAAAATAAATCCACGACTTCCAAACAATTGAACTTTGGTGTATAATAAAGTCCAAGCAACTCTATAGAGCGGATGAGAAAATCTAAGTTAGTCTATAGAGTGTGTTGGATCAAATTAGACGCAGGACGTAAAAGAAATGTTTAAAACAAAAACAAAGGCACGATTGAAACGAATGTTGTCCGGCGCACTCGCTTTAGCTATGACCGCAAGTGCAGCTGCGGTTATGCCCGCATCTGCTGAGAAAACAGCAAAGTACCCTTATGCTGTTTTTGCCGCTGATGAAGACGCAGGCATTACTGTCAATACAGACAGCTTCACCTTAAACGGTAATGCTTACACAAACGGAGTTTTCTCGACAACTGCACAATATCCTAATATCAATGGTACTGTTACAGATGCTGACGATATTACTGATGAAGACAACGCAGAGTAAGAAACCGAAGATGTATTTGATGTCAACAAAGATATGATACTCATTCACACCAAGCTGACAAGCAAGTATTTCACTGAAGGCTGTGATACATACGACGAGGATTACACATATTCCGATATGAATGTGAATATAAATGACCCGATCTATGTAACAGGCAGACTGAATTTAGACGGCAATATCAGCTTGAATGACGCTGTGGGTGCTGTTTCGGACGTTGATCTTACAGGCGGAAATCTCAACGGAAATAATACAGTTATCTATTCAAAATTCGGCGATATTGATATCTCAAACAGTCAGGCAACTGTAAACGGTCTGATCTATGCTCCGTTCGGAACTGTTACCATAGACTGCGACAATTTCAATATGAATGGACTTATCATTGCACAGAATGTTGTTATCGACGGTTATGGAGCTAATATCAACTACAGCAGTTCATGGGCTGAATTAGTTGGCACAGAGAGCGAAGAACTCAGCTGGACAATGGACGATTGGCAGTACCTTGCCGATACAGACGAGGACGGTTTGCCTAACCTTATCGAAAAGGAAATCGGCTCAGACCCGTACAATCCTGACACAGATGGTGACGGACTTCCTGACGGATACGAGGCATTAACGCTTGGAACAGATCCAACAAAGCCCGATACTGATGACAACGGCGTCCTTGACTGCGATGAGGATTTTGATGAAGACGGATTAACAAATCTTCAGGAGTATGAACTTGGTACAGAGCCTTATAATGATGATACGGACGGCGACGGACTTAATGACGGCGAGGAGATCAACACTTACATAACTGATCCGCTCAAGGTTGACACCGATGATGACGGACTTGAGGACGGTGACGAGATCTACTTTGAAACAGATCCGCTGAATCCCGATACCGATGGCAACGGAGTTCTTGACGGTGATGAAAAGCGTTTCCAGACCTTTATTCACAAGGTTGAAAACGAGGATTGTGCCGTTACCGAAGTTCGTGTGTCTATGGAGGGTACGGGCAATCTCCAGAAAGCCACTACTGTTGAAAGCATTATGAACAAGGATATACTCTGCTCAGAGGTTGTAGGTCTTGTGGGCGAGCCTTTTGAAATCAAAACGACTTCGCAGTTTGATAAGGCTACGCTTACTTATGTGATCGATAAGTCTAAGCTTGGTGATACCGAATTTGACAATCTGCTGTTTTTATGGTATGATGAAGAAAATGACAATTTTGTTGAGCTGGACACTGTGCTTGATGAGGATAATTCAACTGTAAGCGTGGAGACTACACACTTCAGTAAGTATATGCTGGTGGACAAAGTAGAGTGGTTCAATGCTTGGAAAAAAGCTTCACTTTATTTTGAAGATACCTACGAACCGCTTGCTACCGTGATTTGTTACGACTGTTCGGGAAGTATGAGTAGCAATGACCGTACCTTTAATTATAATATATATAACGAGGACGGGACGATAGCTTATTCTTATCCTACCTGCTACAGAAAGCTTGCAATAGATAATTATATAGATTCAATGACATTGACTGACAAAACGGCTCTGATCAGTTATGAAAGCTCTGCTAAGCTTGTAAGCGGTTTTTCAAATGATAAGGATATGCTAAAGAGTGCAGTAAAGCCATATAATTCAGGTGGCACAAATGCACAGGCTGCCGTTAAGATCGCCATTGATGAATTGGAAAGCGTTGAACATTGGTATACCAGACATATTATTCTTCTGTCTGACGGAGATGTAAATATATCAGAGGAGTATATACAAAAGGCGCAGGATAAAAAGATAAAAATACATACGATTGGTTTAGGTTACGGTGCAAGCAACAGCAGGCTGAAATCATATGCCGAGTCTACCGGAGGACAATTCTTTGCGGCAGCGACTGCCGAGGAGCTTGAAGCTATTTATAACGATTTGTCAAGAGATAATCATTTTGATCTTCAGAACATGGAGGATCTGGACGGCGACGGTCTTCCAGATGAATTTGAGGTTTCGGGATTGGTTGTTTCTAATGCACAGATTTTCTATACCGATCCTGAAAATCCGGATTGTGACGGGGACGGATTGCTTGATGGAGAAGAAATTTCAATCGAAAATCCTAAGTTTGTAATCAAAAAGGATTCTACAGGCGGCCATGCGGAATATTCTTCATTAGTGTTCAGATACAACTCGGATCCTTGGAATGAGGATACTGATGGAGATGGGTTAGATGATGACAGCGATTTTGACCCGATTCATCCTGCAACTGATGACCAATTAAAAATTATTGACTTTTTTGATTCAGCTGAACTTTTTGAAATACAGTATTTGGCACAATTTTGTGAAAGATTCGAATGCTCCCCAATTATTGCGATAGATTACATAAATGTTTATCGCAGACATGCTGATTATGCGATTGACGAAGTGATTGAGGATTTAGCGTCATTAGGGTATAAATGCGATAAAGCTGCATTCCAAATTTATTATACAGAATATTTTAATTATAGAGACGAAACTTCTTGGTCTCAGATAATGAGCATAGGTTATACAAGTTGGACACAATCTTTTCAGTTTTTCTTATCTACTTGGGTGTTAGAAAATGCTTTTCAGGCTAAGAACACCAAAGCTGTTAATTCTTTTGAATTATCTAAAAAACAGCAAGCTGCATTAGATGATATTTCTAAAATATCTCAAAAAGGCGATATTGTCAAAATAGAATCAGCTGAAAAAGTAAACAGCGAATTTAAAACCAATTCTAACTACAAACCACCCTATCAACCTGGGACAAAGACCATAACCGTTAAACTTAAAGAAAACACAAAATTTGTTAGGGTTTATCGAGAGTCTGGAAAACTAACCGGAGGTTGGGTAATGGAAGCTGAGCAAATTGAAGGTCTAACACCGTCACAGATAAAAAACAAATTTGCTTTGGAGTATGAACCTAAATATATTTGTGATGTTGAAATTCCTGCAGGAAGTACTGTTCGTTATGGAATCGCCAATAAAATAATAAATTGGGGGAACGGCGGCGGAACTCAATATGATTTAATGGGTCAGTTTATTGGTAAGTTCACAAACGAACGATTATTATGATATCGGAGGTTAACTATGCCTATTTTAAAAATACATAAAAATGCATTGTATGTTAATAACGAGCTTGTAAAATTTCAGTTTGAGATTGATACTGTCCTTGTTCTTGATTCACAGGTAATTGTACTAATAAAAACTCCATATGACATTGATAATAATGATAATGTTTACTCAGTTGATTTTCATGGTAAAATTACTTGGCAGATAGAATCAGCAAAAAAAAGGTTTCCAAAGCTGCAATACACTCCATATGTTGGGCTTTCATATAAAAATGGCAGTGTGATTGTCAATGATTTTTACGGTACGGATTTTATCGTAGATATCAAAGATGGTAGACTTTTGGAGAGAAAAAGCGGTTCGAGATTTTGAAGTGGCATATATTGCATTATGAGGAAGGCACTGTTGGTTTTAAAGTAGCAGAAAAGTATCAAAAAGCTAAAAATGAATTTTGCAAATCTGGTGCGGACTCAAAGACCGGCATTATAAATATAGGAGGTATGGTAAACGGTCATATGCCGGAAACATATTACTTTTTAGCTAATGATTATTTACACAAATTAAAAGCGAGTTGATTTTATGAAAAAGGGAAAAATCATGTCGATGATAGTGCCAATTATTTTTGTCATTATTCCGCAGATTATTGTAATTATTGCATCATCCTTTATGAAAAATGATCAATCTATAATTTTGAATATAGGAGGGAGCATTGGTATTATATGTGGATTACTTGCATTAATTTTAATCTATCAAAATAAAATCAATGTGACAGGACATATTATTTCAATATTGATAGTTATATTAATTTCATTGATCATAACTTGTTTATCGTTCTTTGCACTTTCCTTTATAGGTATAATTTTTGGTGCAATAATAAGTACGGTTGTGTCAAATATGTTTTTGCTATTTAAATGTGATCCAAAGTCATTAAGGGAATCAGTGATTTTGATGTTGATTAATCCAATAAATTACGCCTTATTAGATGGCATAGCCTGCATATTAGCAGTAATTATGTTTCCATTAAATATTGTGATTTAATATCAAATATTGTATACATGATAAAAGTAATCGCTGTACAGACTAAAATCTGTGCGGCGATTTTTTATGCAGAATTATGAATGCTACGTTTTAAATGACCATAACTGAAAGTGAGCAAAATATTTAAATAGGCTGTTGACAAACGAGTGTTCCAATGCTATAATATTAAATAGGGACGACATAGTTCAACATAAAATTAAACAGTAAGTGCCTCTTACTTAGATAAACATATCGGCAAATACTTTTAGAGCTTTAAGCTCGTACATATTTCAGGCACGATTTTGGTAACAACGGGATAACTATATCCTTTTGTAAAAATCGTGAAACTGAAAAGTGTACGGGCTTTTTTGTTTTGGTTACATATTGATATCGGAAATTTAATTAATGTGCGTAAAAAATTTGAATGCGATTTACAAAGTAAATTAAAACGAAAAGCAACAGAAACTTGAAAATTGAATAGGAGGCTTGATAAATTGAAAAAGTTCAACTCAAAGTCCTGCGAGGAAATCATGACCACAGTGTACAAACCGATTGAATTTGTAGTTGACAATCTGCTTGCACAAGGTCTGTATATCTTAGCAGGAGCACCAAAAGTCGGAAAATCGTGGCTTGCGCTTGATATGTGCTTGTCTATAGCGAAAGGAGAAAAGGTATTAGGTCAGCAAACTACACAAGGAACTGCGCTGTACTTGTGTCTGGAAGATAGCTATGTACGAATCCAAAATCGTCTTTACGAAATTACGGACGAGCCTGCGGAAAGATTGTATTTCGTAATTATGTCTGAGGCGATTGGAAATGGCTTGGAAGAACAGATTACGGATTTTAAAAATGAGCATTACGATTTAAAAGTTGTGTTCATTGATACTCTGCAAAAGGTGCGTAACGAATCGGAGTCAGGCTACAGCACTGATTACAAAGAACTGTCTGTGATGAAAGCACTTGCCGACAAGCTTGAAATTACAATCGTAGTTGTGCATCACACACGAAAGTGTGCTGACAGCGATCCATTTAATATGATCTCAGGCAGTACAGGCTTAAGCGGTTGTGTTGACGGAAGCATGGTTCTGATTGAAAGCAAGCGTGGAAGTCGTACAGCAAAGCTTCATTGTGTAGGTCGTGATATTGAAAACGCAGAAATTAATTTGCAGTTTGACAGCAATTTAAAGAAGTGGATCGTCACCGATGAGCCGCTCAACTGCAAAAATAAAGATAACATTTTTCTGGCTGCACTGTATGTGTATCTTAAGAAGCATATTGATTTCTGCGGTACAGCTTCGGAATTAGTGAATGTTCTGAAAAGTGTTTCCGATGAAACGTTTTATCCCAACCGAGTAACAAGAGATCTGGTGCAGAACGGTTACACTCTGAGAAAGTACGGAATTGATTTTCAGTACAAACGAACAAGAAACGGCAGACTGATAAATCTTCATTACGACCATGAGCGTGACAGTAGTGACAGTAAGAATGGTAGCGGAGTTACTGTCAACGGAGTGCATAAGCAATACCTCGCAAACCCTTGAAAATGCTTGGTTTACGGTGCTGACAGCAGGTGTGACAGTAACTGAAAACGGATAAAGTTACTGTCAACATTTCAAGGTTACTGTCAACGCAACGTAAGCCGATTTGCGGGCTTGAATTTTTGTCGGGTAAGTTTAGCCAAAGCATTTCAAAAGCCGACACAGGCGATTTGTTAGCCGCTGTGGGCGATATGTGGTAGAGGTTTTAATTCTGATAATAAAAAGGCAGTTGTCAATCTGCACAAATACCGGATATGCAGCAGTTAAAGCAAAGTAAAATATTTCATTGCAAGTTAAAGTTTCGGGGTCGTAGCCCCCTAAACGTTCACAGCGGACGAGCAAAGCTCGCCGCAAAAATGCCGAAAACACGCAGTTTCAGCAAAATGATTGTGCATAATTTTTATGGGGTCATAAATTTGAGCTTTGAATGATTGAGGGGTCGTAAGTGCAAAAAACTGCGTGAAATCGGCATATTTTCAGGCGTTGTAATTGGAAAATGTGAATTTACGACAAGAAAAAAGCTGTATATTAAAAAACAGTTAAGATGGTGCGTAACTAATTAGCACCATCAAAATTTAAATATGAAAGGACTGAACTGATTTGTTTATACGAAAATTAACAATCGACGTAATGAAACGGAGCGTGATAAGCGAATGGCAGAAGAAAAGACTAAAAGATACAGCCTTGATAAACCTCTGTGTCAGGACAACACAGAGGTGCAGTCGGCTGAATATACCGATCACTACATCAACGGTGTGACCTATCGTGTGTGGTCTGCATTTGAGGGTAAAACCAATGTAGCTGATAGTCTCAGCAGACTAATGTTTCGCAAACTGGAATCAGGCGAACAGGTCGGAGAGGTAGTCGATGAATTTCAAAAAGGAATAGAGCGTATCAATAACAGCTCCTTAGTAACAATGTAAAATTTCAATAATCGGACTTAGCAACATTCAACAAATATTTTTACAGACAGCGGATTTTACTGGCATTTACAGCATAGTTGTGATATACTTGTGGAGCGGAAGATACCGCAAGGCTTATTAAATCCGCTGCTGAGAAAGGAGTTACTATGAAAAAACAGCAGCATTACAAGGCAGCACTTTATTGCAGACTTTCGGTTGATGACGGAAACTTTGGAGGAAGTGTTTCTATCGAAACTCAGAAAATTCTGCTTGAGCAGTACTGCAAAGATCATAAAATTACAGACTACAAATTCTATTGTGATGACGGTTGCAGCGGAACGAACTTTGACAGACCGTCCTTCAAAAAAATGCTTTCGGACATTGATGAGGGCAAAATCAATCTTGTTATCGTCAAAGACCTTTCTCGGTTTGGACGAAATTATGTCGAGGCAGGTATGTATGTTCAACGGTTTACCGACAGCAATATCCGATTTATTGCGGCGGACGATAACTATGATTCTCTTGTGAACAGCGACGATTTGCTGTTCCCGATAAAGAATGTAGTCAACGAAATGTACGCTCGTGACGTTTCAAAAAAGACCAAAGCGGCGAAAAAAGCTAAGGCGAGGGACGGACAGTTTATCGGATCAAAAGCTCCGTTCGGCTACAAGATAGACCCAAATGACCGTCATCATTTAATCGTGGACGAGCCTGCCGCACAGGTTGTTAAAAGAATTTTCAGACTTGCATCAGAGGGTGTTGGCTACAACAAAATGGCAAAAATATTTAGAGAAGAAAAGGTACTAACTCCCATTGCCTACTTCAACCTCAACAATCCGGATTACTTCAAATCGGATTACTGGCGCAAGGAATTTGACTGGCACGTTACTTCAATCCGCGCGATACTCAACAATGAAGTCTATCTAGGCAAGCTTGTTTACGGCAAGCAGAGAAACAAATCCATGAAAAGTAAAGAAAAGGTACGCAATCCTAAAGAGGATTGGATCGTGGTTGAAAACTGCCACGAGCCTATCATTACGCAGGAACTGTGGGATACGGTACACAAAATTCTGAATGCCAAGCACCGTCCTGCAAAGGCGGGAGAGGTTCAGATGTTTGCCGGACTTCTCTACTGTTCGGATTGCGGTCATTGCCTGACTTACTCGCAGAAACAGCGTAAAGACGGCAGTTATCACGGAGCGTACTCCTGTTGGATGTACAAAACTCACGGCAAAGAATACTGCGCTTCGCACTACATTACGTTTGATACAATTTACGAGCTTGTACTGATCGACATTCAGCGTAACTTGTTTCAGTACCGCAAAAATACGGATAAATTCAAGTCGATTTTAAGTCGGAAATATCAGTCTGATTCACAAAAGCAAGCGGAACAAATCACACCCGAATATGAGCAAAAGCAAAAACGCTGTGAGGAACTGGATAAGATTATCAGCCGACTTTATGAGGACAATGTTCTTGGGAGGATAGGCGATGAGAGATATGAGTCTATGTCGCAGAGTTACGAGTTGGAACAGGTGGAAATCAAAAAGGCGTTACCTATTCTCAAATCGAAAATTGACGAGTTGAAAAGACAATCAGATTGTGCGGATAACTTTATTAACGTTATAAAAAAATACACCATAATCGACAAGTTGGATGCCGCAATACTAAATGAGCTGATAGACAAAATTGTTGTTCATCACAAAGAACAAGCTGAGGACGGAAGAACATTTCAGCAGATTGAGATTTATTACAGATTTGTCGGAAAACTCGGCACGGAGAATGAATTATCCAAGGCGGCATAACCGTGCAAATACAGCGGTTACACACGAAAAATCAAAATACGATATGACGTCGCTTTATCGACAGCCCATGGTCGTCGGTTCGAGTCCGACTATCAGCTCTCTTTGAAACCCCCGCTTGAACGTTTTTGAGCGGGGGTTATTTGTTAATGTAGAAAAAATCATGAAAGCGGCAAAGAGGTGGATTTTGACAATTTAATACTAAAATTAAACCCCCGTAAACCACGCGTCTACGGGGGGTATGCAAATATTTGTTTTACCTCAAACTGCCATGCCGAGCAGTGCAGCGATACTGACAGTTATCTCGGCTGGAATGAACAGACCATTTAATCCTATAAATGAAAACTCTAGGTGGAACAGGCATGAGTGTATTGAACAACTAGAGATGCTTCGGATAATGCTGAAGTGAAATTATAAAATATGAAAAATCGACGTAATTGTGCGGTGAATGGCTGATGATTTTTAGGCAAATAAGCTTGATTTAAATATATGTACAAAATTATAACGAGAATTATTTACAATTTCCGGGATATAATAAGTGCAGATAACTGAAATCATCACGATCATCGGGAGGCAACTTATGAAAACAAAGACACATTTTCTCATCGCAAAGATCGCGGCAATTCGTGCGGGACTTAATTCAGCAGAGCAGCTGGTATTCTCACTGGGAGCAGCCGCGCCAGACCTGCTGCCAACGCAGTTTTTGCATCCGCATTTTTACCAAAGTTCGGCAAAATATGTCTTTCGGCGGCTGATGAGGCTGGAAAATAAAAGCACATTTTTGGCGCTTTTTCAGCTTGGCGAGATGGCGCACTACGTCTGCGATTTCTGTTGTGCGGTACACTCTGATGGTAAAATTGGAAATATCAGAGAACATATTGGATATGAATTGCGCCTGCAAAAGTTTTTTGTTGATAACTATTCTAAACTGATGAGTGCGGTCAATAAACACAATAAATATCAAACATTGGAGAAGGTAATAGATGAATATTTGAACGGAGAAGATAAGGGATATTATCGCGACATTTGCAGCGCGGTTCATGCAAGTATTGCGGTATGCCGGCTTTACGAACGTGCAACCGTTAGACAGCGTACCGCTAATGCAAATATATGAAACACTTATTGGTATACCTCTGCACCGTCAACATAAAAGTCACCTGAGATAACTTTTATCGCAACAGTGTGCTCGCCTTCCGATAGATCAAACGCTCGACAGGTAATAGCTCTTTCTTTTGATTTTGCTGGAGTTATAAGCATTTGCTCACCGTCGTCAATGGTCATTTCGACTTGTGAAGTTCCGATTTGCGCTCCCATTATTCCAAAGCCACTGCCTGTAAATCTGAAGATAAGGCTATCTCCAACAGTGCCCTTGGAAAGCGTACGCTTGTAATTTTTGAAACTGCTCATTAGTTCGTGCTCCCAGTTGCCGAAGTATTCAAATCGCATATCGGTATCGTCAAAACGCTCGGCATAAGTGTAAGCATCGTCAGATCCAAGCGGCTCAATTGAAAGGTTTTTGAATGAATTTTTGTTATATGAACTATACAAAGCCGCACGTCCTGCACTTGCAATCGAAAGCGAACTGGGAACTCTGTATTCAATTACCAACTGATTTCCGACATATGCTCGCAATAAATCATGCAGAATTAACAGTGTAAGTCTGCCAAAACTGGAAACGGATCCACTCGCAATTATGCTGTCGTCATACATCAATTTCCAATTTTTCGATTCGTAAAGCCGCAGAGAATATCCGCTCATTGCGTCGCAGGCAAGAATGTGGCGCAGTCCGATGCCGACGTAGTTGCTCTCGGGCGCGTCTGACGATGCAAATTCCACGTCTGCCGAAACGGAATAGTCGAACCAGCGGTCGTCGCCGAGAGTTGTGGTCGGCTCGGGGGTGTAGCCCCACTCATTCGCGCGCATTTCCTGCGTGATCTGCTGAACAAGAGCGCCGTTTTCGACTTCAAATGCGCCGCCTTGGTCGGTCGTATAGAGTGGAGCACCGCCACGGTCATGCGGAAAATTGGCAGGCTTGTCAGAATAACGAAAATCATCTCGATAAGGCAGTGCAAAAATATCATTTGACGAATTTTGAATAGGCTTAGTGAACTTCGGCTCAAGCGTTGAGATCGTGACAATAGACATCGGCTGTATCGTTATATCAAACTTAGTCAATTTATCGCTGGTTGTGGTAGATATTATGCCCTTTTTAACAAAGAAATTGCTGTCAAAAGGTTTAGACATATCGCTCTCTCCACGCGTTTCCCAGACATTCAATGGTTTATTTTCAGTGTTCACACCATTAACTGTAAAAGTATACTTGATCGGTTGCTGTAAAGTATTGGTTATAACGATAGAATAATCCTTAAAATCCGGACTAACGGTAGTCAGATAACTGAATTTTGCATCGACCATAGCGTGACCGTCGCCGCCTGCAATTCCGTCACAGAAGCAAGCATTCTTGATAAATCTCCACCCTTTAGGAATAAATTGAGAAAAATGCAGTGCTGTATAAAACCCATTTTCAAGAATAAAATTACCATTCCATGGTTTATATGCTGTAACAAGCGACTTATGGCAATAACAAACACCATCATAATAGGCGGAAATGACGGGCTGATACTCGTGCAGGGTCATTTTACCCTGCGGATACATCGCGATAACGCGGTTTGCGATGTCGAGCGCGCCGTTTATACCGCTTAGCCCCGATTTGTTAAAGCGTCGCACGCCCTCAGCATACGCCATAGGCGAGCTGGCTTCGCTGAACCAAAGTTCTTTACCATTTTTGTTGGCAATTACCTGCGCATTTTCCGTTGAACGGCTTGTGTAGTGGCTGCCAATAACGTCAACCACTTCCATAAGTTCACTGTCTTGAAGCATATTGTCAGCAAAATTCCAAGTGCAGACCTCTTCACCGCCGACTATTTTGATCTTTGAAAAGACGTAGGGGCAGTTTATTTCGCCACGCAGGCTCGCCGCAAGGTATTTCACCCATTCAAGATCCGCGCCGCGCTCGTTTTGTACCGCGCTAACATAATCAAATTTAAGACCGTAAGTCTCGTAAGCCGCGATCAGCGTGCGCTTATACCACTCATAACGTGCTCCGAAAACGTTTTCAGAATCGCTGACCCAACGCGGCTCGCTCCACCAAAGCATATCCAGCGTAAGATCGGGGTTGATTTTTTTCGCATCGGCGGCTAGTTGAAAGCCTGCACCGCGAGTAATGTCAGGCTTTTCCTCGGCTGATCGCATAACGCAAGGCTCGGTACCCGATGACGAATTAACATCGCTGCCCATTTCGACCTTTAAATGGCACACACACAAGCCGCTTTTGCCAAACGTCAACTCCATGATCTTCCAATATGAATCGGGGGACTGCGCTTTGTAGTCGAGCATCAGCCGCGATGAGTTGTTCGCGCTGACCATTCCTGCGCCGCGCCAGCGCATATTTTCGCGCATATCAGCATCGGCAGCATCTATAAAAACATTTCTTTCCTGCATAATGACCTCCGTTTTTCTTAATTATACACCTCGCGTGCGGACTGGTCAAGCTGAAATTTTTTGCATATTATTATTATTTTAGCATTAAAGCATTGCGCTGCCTTTGGCGCGCCGATAATCGCGCGGAGATATGCCCTCTATTCGGCGAAAAACTATGCTGAAATAATTTCGATCGGGGTAGCCTACCTGTCTGCCTATCTCGGCGATCTCAAGCGAGGTGTTTATCAGCAGCGATTTTGCGGCGGCAATGCGACGGTTGGCAATGTACTCGAGCGGACGCATAGACGTGCGCATTTTGAACACGCGGCAGAAGTGCTGCACCGACACTCCCGAAAGCTGTGCCAGCTGTTCAACTTGAATATCATTTGCATAATTTTGCTCAATATACATTATTGCGCGTGAAGTTATGTCGCCTAGATCTGTCGTACTTTTGTCGCCTGACAGCATTGCCGTGCGCATTGCCATGATGATCTCGTACAGTAATGCAGAAGCATTTTCACCTTGATTTATAGGGTTTTCAGCGCATGAATAAAGACGATTGAACATACTTATAGATCTCGGCATATCAAGCTCATTTGTTTTGTTGAAACTTGAAAATCCCATTTCAAGCATAAGCTGGTCTGCATATTTTCCGCGAAAAACCAGCCAGCGCGTGCACCATTCATTGTCTGATGGATAATACTCATGCGCAGTTTTTGGCGCAAGATAAAAGGCATTGCCGCGTTGTTGCGCGTAAGTTTGTCCGCCGATTTTAAGCACGCCTTTGCCTTTTTCAGTAAAAAGAAATTGGTGTGACGTAAGCCCATTCTCGCGAACGGCGTGATATTCGGGGTCGGAAATGCCGATTCCCGCGAGGTAGAAGGGAAGAGTCGTTTGCCGTGCAAGTACGGGGTAGATTGATCTTGTCATTTGCATCGCTCCTTTATTATTATTTTAGCATAAATTATGGGAAAATGCAATAGCGCATAAATAAAAAATCGCCCTGCCAAAAACAGAGTGATCTTTGATATGCAATAATTTGAAATTATCTCTTTGAGTAAGGAAACAAGTTTCTGCTATTTTTTTGTGTCTCGAACTCAAATTCAGATAAAGCCGTAGTTTTAGGCATTTCTAGCATCATATTCTGTCAGTTTTAATTGTTTTTCAATCGCTTTTTCTGACGTGAATTTACCAGCGGTTGACCATAGTTGTACAAGCACTATGCATATCTCTGTAAATAAAATTGATAACTGTGGTGAGAGACTTAGAGAGCTTTCACCAACGAAAGGAAGGTCTGTTATGACTATTGCAGAGAAAAAAGAAATCGTAAACTAAATCATCAGCCTGCTCATTCAACTTACTGTTGAGGACGATCATCACGAGATCGTGAAAGAAGTTCCTGTACCTGTTGCTGTTGAGCAGCCAAACCCCAAGAAAGACAATGTGTCTTTTCTTACAATTAAATAGTGTATTGAGCTTGTACACGGGCTCAGCGATCATACAATGCGTATGCTTATAGCTCAGAACAAGGTCACATATTTCCGTGCAGGTGCAGGAGAGCATGGCAAGATACTTGTAAACAAGGAAAGTCTGCTGTCCTATTTCAGCGGAAATTAGGAGGTGTGAGTTATGAGCAGATACAAGAGCGAACAGACCGCATACAGTCCACTGAAAAAGAAATATGTTCCGATGTGGAAGCTTGACACCAACACTGTTACCGTCACCCACTTCAACGTCGATACACAGATAGAGGAGAGCAAGACCTACAGCACCGACTTCATCAGGTATCATCTTCATTTCTCTGATAGCCATTGTCCCGACAGGCTTCACAGGCTCATCAACGATGGCAGGATAGAACAGTACCTTGATGATATGGAACGGAAAGTCAGTGATGCTATCTCCCATCAAGTGGAGCTTTGGAAGCAAACCGACAGCTGCTATCAGAAAGCTGTCCTCAGCGGTGATGCCGTGAAAATGCTAGGTCTGGAAAACTGCTTCATAAGTATGGCGAAAGAAGCGGTGTTTGAGTGTATGGTTTATATTTGAGATTATTTATACTTGCTTTAAATCAGGCTAAAATAGCCAATTTGCTGATTGACAAGGCAACTAAAATGTGCTATAATTATATGGTTATATCTTCGTTGAAAACTGCATTAGCAATCAGCTATTAGCTTCGATAAAGGCGGTGTCTATAATGTTACCTATACCAGAGGATTTGAATAATAAATATGAATTTCACAATTATGGTCATGCTTTAGAGATTTTGTCGGATGCCTTCCCGACAGAATGGGAAGAAATACAGGATTGTTTGAGAAAGCTGAAAATATCGGTAGATGATCTGAAAAAAGCCGGTGGAAATGAAAGTCCGATACCAAAGAAATTCGATGATGTATTGTACCCATATGGTTGGAGAGAAATTCGTATTACGGGCGATCTTCTTGTAAAGATGTATCCGAGACAGAATGTACAGCGCAGAGGACGTTTTGCAAATGAGCCGTTTGAAGAAAAAATGATTGAGGGTTACATTGACGGTCATAACATTGACTTCTTAAAGAATAAGGTCGCTTTTGACCTTGAATGGAACAGTAAAGATCAGACATTTGACCGTGACTTGCTGGCGATGCGTACATACTTTGATTGCGGCATCATAGATGTTGGAATAATCGTTACAAGGTCGGAGGAACTAAACGACATATTCAAGAAGGTAGACATTATATCTAAATATGGTGCGTCAACCACTTGGATGGGTAAGCTCACTTATAGACTTGATTCAAGAAGAAACGGCGGCTGTCCTATTTTGGCAGTCGGAATAAAGAAATCTTGTATAGAGGGTTACGAATAATGAGTACATTAGACGAAACGATTGCTGATTTTATTTCTTTTACAAGCGGAAAGAAATATAAGACTATATACGCCGATCCACCATGGCAGTTTCAGAACAGGACTGGTAAGGTCGCTCCTGAGCATAAAAGACTCAGTAGATACTCCACAATGACACTTGATGAAATAAAGGCTCTGCCTGTTTCAGAGGTTGCTGACGAAAAGAGTCACCTTTACCTTTGGGTGCCGAATGCTCTTTTACCTGAAGGACTTGAAGTAATGAAAGCGTGGGGGTTCGAGTATAAAACCAATTTGATATGGGAAAAGGTTCGCAAAGATGGACAACCTGACGGCAGAGGTGTTGGTTTCTATTTCCGAAACGTGACTGAGATTCTACTATTTGGAATAAAGGGAGATAAGAACAGAACGTTGCAGCCAGGACGCTCACAGGTGAATTTATTGAGGACTATGAAAAGAGAGCATAGCAGAAAGCCTGACGAATTTGTCAGCTTAATTGAAGCGTGTTCCTCTGGTCCGAGGCTTGAATTATTTGCTCGTGGTGACAGAGAAGGTTGGGATATGTGGGGTAATCAGGCTGATGATTCATATGAACCTGATTGGAACACATATGCTAACCACACTGTGGCAGCAGAAAAGAAAGCAAAATAATACACAAGGCAGACTATGCAAATAGCCTGCCTTATTTTTATATGTGCGAATAATAGCACAAAAAATAATAAGTCATTGAATGTATGGTTTATATTGAGTTTTGGCAGTGATGTTTTCGGATGACTTTAACAAATACTGTCCGATTAGGTTCCGAAAAATAAACCGTGTAAACGCAATAATCGCCAAATTTCTGACAATATTAAAATTGCAGCCAAACAGGGCAACGCTGAGGAGCGACCTGACGCAGGCTGTGAGATAAAACTGTGGAAAGCAGCGGCAGATATGTCGTCGTTTTTCAATATTCCACCGGATATCTCCAAAGCGGATAAACCTCAGGGGTTTGGGGACAGAGTCCCCGA